>ERZ779840.408-NODE-408-length-51262-cov-13.132970_pt1 | contig 51262 bp, 42 predicted proteins | sample MGYA00511561_ERZ779840 | MGnify/ENA primary metagenome ERZ779840 (study PRJEB29588, sample SAMEA2162036) | human gut metagenome | biome: human gut; feature: human-associated habitat; material: faeces | place: Denmark | collected 2008/2010 ...
AGGATGCTATGGAAGAGAAGAATTATGATGAAGCAGAGAAGCTTTGTTTAGAGAAGGCAAATGCAGAAAATAAATGGCATTATCGTAGTGGTGATCCAGAAGATTGGAATAACATGCTATATGACATATATAAGACAGCAAACAACAGGGAAAAGCAAATCGCACAGGCAAAAAAGCTGTTATTAATGGGAAATGAGAATTTCTGGGGTGTTTTGAAACAGATTTACAAAGAGTGTGGTGCATGGGATAAGAATTACGAGAGTCTATTGGATGAATTAAAGGATAGCAAGCGAACTGTTTGCTACCGCAGTGTTCTTATTTCAGAAAATGAAAAGAAGAGATTACTTGAAGATGTAATGGAGAATCCGTATGATTTGTTTTATTATGGAAAATATTTGGTGAAGGAATATCCGGAGCAGATATATGAGTTGTGTTATAAGGAAATAAGTGAAAGCTGTGCTCAGGCAAAGGATAGACGAGAATATAAGAAGATAACGAAAAATATTGCGCAGCTTATAAAATGGAAGGGTAATGATACTGCTAAGTCTTTAATTGAGGAATTGAAGCAGAGATATCCAAGAAAACCAGCATTGTTGGATGAATTGGAGAAGGTGGAGAAGAAATTGTAATTCAAATAAAATACTGGAATTTAAACATAGTCTCATCAGTCTCAAATCATTACGATACTGGTGAGACATAGATGAGACTATTACAAAAGAGCAATTCGATAAAGAAATTGAAAAAGGCATGTCCGATGTGAAAGCTGGCAAAGTTTACTCGGCAGATTCCATTGAGGCTGAAATAAAAAGGGCTTGGAAAATAGCGAAACTTAAAAATTATCGGTTGATAAGTAACGACGTTTGCGTTACAATGATTTTAGAAAGGAGTTGAACGCCATGGACAAATCAGCAACCTTAAATTTAAGAGTAAATCCTACGGTGAAACAGCGTGCAGAAGATGTTTTGGTGCAATTGGGAATACCGATGTCAACGGCTATTGATATGTATCTAAATCAAATTTCCCTGACAGGAGGAATTCCCTTTGCAGTGACATTGCCGAAAGCACCACAATCAGTAAATGCAGATATGATGACGCACGATGAAATTCGTGCAAAACTGCAGGAAGGGTATGATGATGTAAAAGCAGGTAGAGTGCAGGATGCAGCCACTGCTTTTGCAAAGTTTAGGGAGAACCATTAATATGAAGCAATATGCTATTCAGATTACAGATAAAGCATTGGTGATATGGAGGACATCTACAACTATATTGCAAATATCCTTCAGGCACCGGAAAATGCCATGGGACAATACAATCGGATCGCAGATGCAATACAAAAATTAGATATTTTTCCAGAGCGCGTGCGGATTATGAAATCGGAGCCGGAGCATACGATGGGGCTTAGACAGCTTTCGATAGACAATTTCTCGGTGTTTTATGTTATTGAAGGTGATAAAGTGATTGTTACGAGGGTACTATATAGTGCTTCGGATATCAGCAAGAGATTATCGGAAAACTAACGGCGATGATCAATAACGTAAATACATTGTCTTAAATGTATCAGATATAAGAAATTTATTTCAAGAAGTGCTGGGTAGTTACCGTTGTGGTCGCTACCTTCTTTTCTTGTTACAATTTATATAGTTGCCGATAGAATAATTAGGAGGAAAGTATATGTAGAAGTTTGAAGGTATTCATTTTTATGTAAATGTTGCAAATTTTAATGAAGTGGTAACAGCACAATTAATTTTGCTTGCTTTGTGAAGATAGATTGTTGTGGAAACAATAAAGAACTGGAGAGGAATGATCTGATGATTCAAACAATATTGGCGGGTGTTTTTACAATAGTTGGAACTATTTTGGGGTGGACGTTGAATGGTATTTGTGAAAGCTTAAACAGAAAAGTCAAATTATGTTTTCAACTTCAAATAACAGAAAATCAAAATGAATTGACACCATTAGAGTATCGAATAAAAACAAGCGAGTCAGGATTTGGACTGGAAATATATAATATAGGTCAGACACCGGTTTTTATAAAGTATGTAAGGTTATATTACAGGAAAACGCTTATCGCTGATTGTTTAATGGAAGATTCAAAACTGATGCCATATGAAAAAAATATATATAATTTAATGATGCAGGATTATAATGCAATATTATATCATCGTAAGAAATTAAATATAAAGAAATGTAAAGTGGCTGCATATGATGTTACTGGAAAGCAAGTAAAAGGGGAATTGGATATTTCGTGGCTACAGGAATCATTTTGTGGAGTAGAATAAATAGCAGGTAAAATTATTGAGTAAGGGAAGATACATTAGTTGTGGACGTTGCAATTCCTAGGGATCGCAACATCCATATCTCCCCAGAAAGTTGAGGTTCTTAAAACTATTCAGGAGCTGATCTGCTCATTTTTCCGAAGAACAGATTACACTATCAAGCGATAGCCTTGATCTTGTAAACTGATATTCCTTGATTTATAATAAAAACAAAAACTTTCCAATCCCCCTCACGAAAGGAACCACAATGACCAACGACAAAATACTACAATTCCAATCTGGCTTTAACACAGCCTTTATTAACAGTAACACAAATTCCAATCTGGCCTATCGGCCACAGTTTATATACAACAATAATAAGGATGGTCAGAAGGTATTTTCTGCCATTGAGGACGAGCTGTGCAAATGCGATAGTTTTACGATCAGTGTTGCTTTTATTACCAGAGGAGGCATTACGCCTTTGTTGCAGACTTTGAAGGAGCTGGAGAGGAGAGGAATTCCGGGGCGAATTTTGACAACGGATTATCTTACGTTTAGTGATCCGGTGGCGTTGGATACATTGGCGGGGCTTTCCAACGTGGAATTGCGCATGTATCAGACGGAACGGGCAGGAAATGGATTTCATACGAAGGGATATATTTTTCAGAATAAGGAAGAATATCGTTTTATTATTGGTAGCTCTAATCTGACGCAGGATGCGTTGACGCGTAATATGGAGTGGAATACAAGGCTTGTGTCTACGGACAAAGGTGAAATGCTGGTTTCTATTTTGGATGAGTTTGATAAGTTGTGGAATTCAGTGGAATTTACGAAAACTTATGATGAATTTATTCAGGGTTATCGAAGAAAATATAAAGAAAAGCAACTGTTTGATAAAATGGTTGCAGAGCAAAAGAAAATTGCAAAAAATCAGGAAATTCCTTCTATTGAGTCATATACCTTACAACCGAATTCGATGCAAAGAGCATTTATTTATAATTTACTGGAGCTTAGAAATAAAAGTGTGGACAAGGCATTGTTAATCTCAGCAACAGGTACTGGAAAGACATATGCCTCTGCTTTTGCTATGCGTGAATTGGGATTCCAACGTGTCCTGTTTTTGGTACATAGGAATCAGATTGCAAAGCAGGCAAAGACCTCTTTTGAAACGGTGTTTGGAAATAATATTCGAACGGGATTGGTGTCGGGAACAGAGCACGATTATAATGCTGATTTTGTGTTTGCAACGGTACAGACATTGAGCAGGCAGGAGCATTTAGATAAATTTTCGAGGAATTATTTTGATGCATGTATTTATGACGAAGCACACCATACAAGTGCTGGCAGTTATAAAAAAGTCATGGATTATTTTACGCCGAAATTTACTCTTGGAATGACGGCAACGCCGGATAAAAGGGATGACAATATAGAAGGGCGAAATATATACGAGATTTTCGATCACAATATTGCATATGAGATCCGGTTGCAACAGGCGATGGATGAAGATTTGTTGTGCCCCTTTCATTATTTTGGTATTACGGATTTGGCAATGGTTTCCGATCAGGGAAAATCAAAGGAAGAACAGCTGGAGCATTTTCGATATTTAACAAGTGATGAGCGTGTGAAGTATGTAATGAAACAGGCTGAATATTATGGATATTCGGGAGATCGTGTGAAGGGGTTGATTTTTTGCAGCAGAATAGAAGAGGCAAGAGAATTATCTGTAAAATTTAATGAGTGCGGATGGAAAACGATTGCATTAAGTGGCGCTGATCTAGAGAAAACAAGGTTGGAAGCGATTGATCGCTTAACAATGGATGTACAGTCAGGAGATGAGGACTATTTGGACTATATCATAACAGTTGATATCTTCTCCGAGGGTACGGACATTGTGGAGGTGAATCAGGTGATTATGCTTCGGCCGACGCAGTCTCCGATTGTTTTTATTCAACAATTAGGGCGTGGTCTTAGAAAGGCATCACAGAAGGAATATGTTGTGATTCTTGATTTTATTGGAAATTATAAGAATAATTTTATGATTCCCATCGCATTATCCGGCGATCGAAGCTACAACAAAGACAATATTCGCAGATATCTGTTGGAAGGTGGAAGAGTGATTCCGGGAGCAAGTACGATTCACTTTGATGAGATTAGCAGAAAGCGTATTTTTGCAGCAGTGGATGGAGCGAACTTTAGTGATATAAAATTGATTAAGGAGAATTACACAAATCTTAAAAATAAGCTGGGAAGAATTCCGAAATTAAAGGATTTTGACGATTATGGGGAAATGGATGTTCTTCGGATTTTTGATAATAATAGCCTGGGAAGCTACTATAAATTTTTGGAAAAGTATGAGAAGGACTATACTGAGAGATTATCGCCGGAAGAGGAAAAGGTTATTGAATTTGTATCAAAAAAACTTGCCAATGGAAAGAGAATTCAGGAATTAAAACTTTTGGATCGAATGCTTGGATATGCACATGAATTTTCGCTGTTTTCTGGACTACAGAAAGAATTGCATAAGAATTATGGCTTGCAGATAAGTCAGGAACAGAAAGATAATATTGTAAATATTATGACAAATCAATTTCCTGCCGGTGCAAGTAAAAAGACATACTCTGATTGTATTTTGCTTGAAAAGGACGATCAAAAAGGGACAGATTATCATGTGTCGAAGTCTTTTGAAGTAATGCTTGCAAACAAAGAGTTTTATGGTATTTTGAAGGAGCTGATTGATTTTGGGATTAGCCGATATGAACGTGACTTTTCCCATACATATCGAGAAACAGATTTTGTCCTATATCAGAAATATACATATGAGGATGTATGTCGATTGCTGAACTGGGAAACGAATGAAGTTCCGTTAAATATTGGTGGATATAAGTTTGACAAAAAGACAAAGACATTTCCGGTATTTATCAATTACGATAAATCGGAGGATATCAGCGATACTACAAAATACGAGGATCATTTTATCAGCAGCAACCGTTTGATTGCAATATCAAAATCAGGTAGAAGTATTCAGTCGGAAGATGTTCAGAATTTTCTTCATGCTGAGGAAAGAGGGATACAGGTTCATTTGTTTGTTCGTAAAAATAAGGATGATAAGATTTCCAAGGAATTTTATTATCTGGGGTATATGCATGCCAGCGGGAATGTCAAGGAATTTGTTATGCCAAATACAAGTAAAACGGCAGTAGAGATTGAGTGGCTTCTCGATGTTCCGGTTCGTGAAGATTTATATGAATATATTATAAATGAGTAGAAGTTAATGGCAGTAGTTCAATACTAACTCATTTTTCGGAAAGGTAAGGTTATTTAGATGAAAATAATAAGAGTAGTAGCGGCCGTTATCAAGGCTGAAAATAAACAGGGACAACCAATCATTTTTGCGACTCAGAGAGGATATGGAGAATTTAAAGGAGGCTGGGAATTCCCCGGTGGAAAAATTGAGCCGGGAGAAACGCCGCAAGAGGCACTCAAACGAGAAATACAGGAAGAACTTGATACCAAAATCAAGGTGGGAAGTCTTATTGATACGATAGAATATGATTATCCTACGTTCCATTTGTCGATGGATTGTTTTTTGGCAGAAATTGAGTCAGGGAACTTGGTGTTGAAAGAGCATGAGGCGGCAAGATGGCTGACAAGAGAAGAATTGGATTCTGTTGATTGGCTGCCTGCGGATGTGCTGTTGATTGATACATTGAAGCAAAGTAAATTTATAACTCCAGAAAAGGAAATGTGATATGAGAAAAAAATTAAGTGTATTATTTTTGATTTTAATGTTAATTATGAACCAAGCTGCTCCAATGGGCATTAAGGCGGCGGATGCAGCAGATGAAGTTAAGGTTTATGTGGAAAATGGAGAAGGCAGTCTTACGGAAGGTGACGGAACCGCCCAAAGACCGTATCAAAATATACGTACGGCCTTGAAGCAGATTCAGACGGGACAGACACTTGTACTTGTGGGTGAAGTCTCCTACACCAAATACGAGACGTACGAAGACGAATCTCCGAAACCATTATTTATTGATAAAGATATCACGATTGTTGGTTCAGATACGTCAGCAGGTTTGAAAATACGCAGTATGATTCAGCTGGGAGCGGACGTTACGTTTCGTGATATGTGGCTGCAAATGGTGCCGCAGGCAGGAAATGCACGTGGGACAACAATTTATGCGGCGGGACATACGCTGGTGTTGGATGCGGTAGATACGAGAGTAGGAACCAGTACATTGCAGGACGGTGTGAGGCCATTGATCAGCGGTGGCGCGTACCAGGGAGAGGAAGGAAAGCTGGGAAGCCACACAACGATTAAAGTGGTCAATCCCATATCCCAGACTAAGATAGCTGCAATTTATGCAGGAGATTATTATCGCGATTCCGAACAAGACAAAGTGGATATAGAACTGGATTCCAAATTGGTAGACACGGAGATTCATGCAGCGGGTGCCGATGGTCATACATTGACAGGAAATGTAAATGTTACACTGGGAAAAGATAGTAATGTAACGGATTTTGACAAGACGGATCTGATAGGTGAGTTGAATGTTAATGTGAAAGCGGGGGCTCATATTGATACCCTGTCATTTTCCGGTATCAATAATCTTACGATGGCAGAAAAGTCGCGGATCACGCTTCCTAAGGAGGCGGATTTTAACGTAAATAACGTCTTTTGCGAGAAAAATGCGGTGCTTGATCTCAGACAAATGTCAACGAATCCGAGTGTTGCAAACAATTTTACCGGTGTAACGGTAGCCGGCGAGGATCAAACATGTGGCTCCGTTTTGGTTGGAAATGATACTACACTTGAGATAAAAGGAGAAGTCTATGGTCTAACAAAATTAAACGTAAATGGCTCAGAATATATGGCGAGATTTGTGGAGAATCATTGTTACATACAGGCAAAGGCCTCTTCGAGTGGGAATTTTACAATTGAGGGCACGCAGTATACAAATTTTCAACTAAATAAAAAGAAAACCGAAGAAATATATTCCTGGATTATTGGAAAACTGGAAAATGAGGACGCAGATGACTTTTATTGGATTGGAGATGCAGATAAAAAATCTGTGATCAGTCAGCAGGGAAAAGAATATTATTATCCGGTTGAATTTAAAAAGGCAGATGGTACGGTTTATAAGCCAACGTTTGAGGAACTTTTTTATGATTACGATTTGGCATTGACGAAGGAAAACGGGGAAGCGGTTGATTTAGAGGAAGCGGCTTTCTGCAGTTGGGATGAGGAGTGTATTAACGAGGGGCCAAGCCAATATAATCAGGTGATTGTATGTATATACGACTGGGAGAACTGTAAGGGTGAACTGACATTGACGCTGACCCATTCGAAAACCGGCAAGAGTATATCGCGAGTGCTTTTGGTGGGTGAAGAACAGCCGATTCCGACAGTAACCCCAACCATGACGGCAACGCCAACCGTAGCGCCAACACCAACACCAACGCAGGTGCCGACGCCGACCCCAACCATGACACCGACGGCAACGCCAACCGTAGCGCCAACAACAACACCAACGCAGGTGCCGATGCCAACCATGACGCCAACAACAGTGCCAACCATGACGCCAACAACAGTGCCAACCATGACACCGACGGCAACGCCAACCGTAGCGCCAACAACAACACCAACGCAGGTGCCGACGCCGACCCCAACCATGACCCCAACACTGACGCCAACCGTAGCGCCAACAACAGCGCCAACGCAGGTGCCAACACCGACGCCAATCGTAGCGCCAACAACACCAACGCAGGTGCCGATGCCAACCATGACGCCAACAACAGTGCCAACTATGACACCGACGCCAACGCCAACCGTAGCGCCAACAACACCAACGCAGGTGCCGACCCCAACCCCAACCATGACCCCAACACCGATGCCAACCGTAGCGCCAACAACAGTGCCAACGCAGGTGCCGATGCCAACCATGACGCCAACAACAGTGCCAACCATGACACCGACGGCAACGCCAACCGTAGCGCCAACAACAGCGCCGACGCAGGTGCCGACGCCGACGGTTCCAACTCCGGCTGCGACAGAAGTACCAAGCTCAACACCCGATGCCACACCTGTAATACTTCCAACGCTACCAACGGAAACACCATTGCCGCCAACTAGTGAACCGTGGGCATTTACATTGAACAAGACATCTGTCACATTGTATACAAAAGGGAAAAAAATCATACAGCTTAGTGCTGATACAGAAAGTGTAGTGAAATATACATCTGACAATGAAAAAGTGGCAGCTGTAGATGAAAATGGCCGGGTAACAGCAAAAAAAGCAGGAACTGCTTTGATTACTGCGAGTGCAGATGGTTATCAGAGCACGTGCAGGATTGTTGTAAAGAAACCAACATTTAAAGTGGCGAAAAAGATGATAAAGGTCAAAAAAGGAAAAAAGGCTCGTATTATTGTTAAAGTCTGCCCATCAACGAAAGTTGTGTTTGCTTCCGCGAATAAAAAGATTGCAGAAGTTACCAAAAAGGGAATGCTAAAAGGTATGAAGAAGGGGCAGACAAGAATAAAAGTAAAGTGTTATGGAATAACGAAGACAGTTATTGTTATCGTGACATAATCCGATATAGGAGGTAGGTATGAACATCCAAATCTTTGGCAGTAAAAAAGACAACGACACAAAAAAAGCACAGCGTTTTTTCAAGGAACGGGGAATCCGGTTTCAATACATTGATCTGCGGGAAAAGACACTAAGCAAAGGCGAATTCCGATCGGTGGCAGCCGTCAATGGCGGATTGGAAGGTATGATAAACAAAGAATGTAACGACCGGGATGCGCTTGCATTGGTGACGTATATTGCGGAAGAGGATAAATTGGATAAGATACTTGAAAATCCGCAGATTTTAAAAATTCCGATCGTTCGCAATGGCCGACAGGCGACACTGGGATATCAGCCGGATGTGTGGAAGACGTGGGAATAAAGGAAGTGCCTATGAATCAAGATACTTTAAATAAGATTAAATCGTATAAAAATTCAAAATATGTATGGTGTGCCGTGCGGGGGCGTTGCCGGTTTTTTGATTGGCATTTACCGCGCCGCACTTTTCAAGGTTTTGATTTTTTGTGTGGTATGTGCAGTGGGAGTAATTCTATTTGCCATTCTCGCAATAGTTTTTGGGATTGCCTTTGTGGTTGCCAGAGACATTCAAAGATGGCGTGACCAGACAGAGTTTTTAGAAGACATCATGCAGGTGCTGGGAGACAAGGAACAGAACTAGTACCTATGAATGGAGTGATGAAAATGAAAAAGAAAACAATTAAGAAGAGGATTCTTGCCGGATTGCTGGCATTTTCGCTTATTGTACCGGCGAATGTGGCAGGAGCGAAAACACAGACAGTATTGGAAACAAATGTGACAGAGGCATCGGAAGGATGTACACTGGTTGGTGTATATGGATCCTATTTTGCACAGGCGAAGGAAGCACTTGCTAAGATCAATGAAATTCGAAAAGAAGCATGTGAAGCAGGAAATATACGAGATCCGAGAAATTCCGGCAGATATCTTCAGCCATCGGATTATGTTCCCTTGAAATGGTCGAGTGATCTGGAGTATATTGCACGTATCCGTGCGGCAGAAGCGGGAATTGCATTCCGGTTTATGGATTCCGGACATGATCGTTTGAATGAAAAGGGTACTTTTTCCATTGGCAGTAATGGGATAAGTTCTTCTTCCGAAGATCTTGCTTACTATCATATCCAAGATATGATTGAAGGAATTCTGCTTTGGTATAGTGAAAAACAATATTGGGTAAAACAGGATTTCAGTGAGGAAACCGGTCATTATACAAGTATGATCAACCCGAAGTATACCTATGTTGGTTTTGGCGGTTTTTATTCAGAGGCTGCTCCGTATCCGGCAACAATGGCAGGAGAGTTTTCCGAAAAATCGGATTTGGATGAGACAATGATGGAAGCACCGGAAGATGTGATGCAGAAGATCGAAGTATCAAATGACTATATACAGGAAACGTATCTGGACGGGGATGACCAGATTTTTACAAATGGAACGACGACGGTGACGCCGCGTGTGAAACTTCGAAGAAACAATGCAATTCGTAATGTGTGGTCAATGGAAGATGTTACCTATACTTCATCGGATCCGGCGGTGGCGACGGTGACACAGGATGGTCGGGTGACAGGAATTACCAATGGAACGGTTACCATTACGGCAAAATCCGGGGACACGATCGTAGCGCAAAAAGAAATCACAGTAAAATGTAATCATCCGAGAAAAATGATATCGTATACGGAATCTACATGTACGAAAGAAGGAAAAAAACAATATTATTGTGCCACTTGCCAGAATACGATAGAAGAAGTCGTGGCGAAAAAAGCACATGATTATGTTTATGGAGAGGCAGATTCCGAGGGAAAAAGCACCGGAAAATGTTCCGTGTGCGGCGATACGATACGTATTGCTCCGCCGACAAATATGAAATTGTATTGGCGAAACAGCACAAGTTCTATCTCCAGTTATTCGACGGTTTTTCCGACGAGCAACCCGGTAGGATCCCTGTTATACTGTTGGATTCAGGCGAGTGATGGAGACCTGGATTATCAGGATATGGTAATGGAATCCACAAATGAAGAAGTGGCAGCAGCACCGGAAAAGGCGAGCAATAATGCACTATACGACCATTTTGAGATTTTGGCGGAAGGAATCACGAAATTGAGTGTATATCCGAAGTACAATCCACGCATTAAGCAGACTTTTATGTTGCGTGTCGGTGACGAAGGAAGTCAGGACATTTCGAGTATGGATGTCAGCTTGTCAAAAGACGCCTTTATCTATGATGGAAATGCCTGTAAGCCGGAAGTGACAGTATCTTACCGAAAAGACACGGTGCTGGAGCAGGGTATTGATTATACGATTTCCTATGAAAAGAATGTCAATGCCGGAACGGCGACAGCGGTAATTTCCGGTAAGGGGCTTTTCCATGGTACGATTCGAAAAGATTTTACGATTCAGAAAACAGGAGAAGTATCGCATATTCACGAGGTGGTCATTGATGAAGCAGTTGCAGCTACTTGTACCAGAGACGGTGTGACAGAGGGAAGTCATTGCTCGAAGTGTGGTGAGGTGCTGGAGAAACAGACAGTCATTCCGGCGATGGGACATCAGTATGCCGGAGGAACGTGCGAAAGGTGCGGAGACATTCTTTATATCGAAATAGATGGAGTGCGTTATACAAAGGAAGAAGACCTTTCCGGCAATGTGACGATACATGTTTGTGCGAAACCGGGGGAGAAGATTTCCGGTAAAGTGAACATTCCGGCAGAGGTTGCGATGGGAGATATGGCTTATACAGTTACGGTTATTGACGCCAATGCATTTGCTGATCAGACAGAACTTACCTATGTGACATTGCCAAAAACAATTACCAATATTGGAAACAAAGCATTTGCCGGCTGTACCGCCCTGAAAGGAATGAAATTTAAGGCAAAGATAGCACCAGAGGCAGCAGAGGACGCTTGGAAAGGAGCTGGAACCGAAGATTTCACGATACTAACTCCGAAAAATGCGAGGGATTATTACAACATTGAAAAAATATCCGGAGCGACAGTTCGTCCGGAAACGGATGCAGAACATGAACACGATATGCAGAAATTTGAAGCAAAGGCACCGACATGTACTCAGCCGGGAAATATCGAATATTATATTTGCCAGGACTGTGACAAGGTGTATGCAGATGAGGATGGCAAAGAATGTATTTTGCTCACAGAAACTTATTTGCAGTCATTGGGACATGATTGGGAATCCGATTTCAGAATCGATACCCCTGCGACTGAGGCGACGCAGGGCGAAAAGTCCATTCACTGCCGTCGATGTGGAGAACGTTCCCGCATCGTAAAATATTCGCTGGAAGATGAAAAGAATAGTTCCAATGACAATAGCAGCAGTGCCGGTAATTCGGAACAGGAGAATCTTTATTATGAAGGTTCCAATGGGAATGAGGACACAGAATATGGTACAAAGATAACGTATTCGTATCTGTTAAAAGGTTCTTTATTTAAGGCAAAAGGACTTCGTTACCGGGTCAATGCCGTCAATGCGAAAAAGGGCATCTTTGATGTCATTTGCATGGGCAGCAACTCAAAGAAGATCAAAAAAATAACAGTGCCAAATTATGTAAAATACAAAGGAATCCATTATCGTGTCACAGGAATCGGTAAGAACGCGTTTGCCGGCTGCCGCAAAGTAAAAACGGTAAAGATTCAGAGTATGTATCTCAAGAAAAAGAATATTGGGAAGAATGCTTTTCGTGGAATTCCGAGAAAAGCATCGGTTTATGTGCCGGCCGGAAAAATGAAAAGCTATCGAAAATGGCTGAAAAAAGCAGGATTGTCCTGTATATTAAAGGAAATGCAAAAGCACTAACAAATCCTAATATTGCTGTAGTTGGAACAAGGCATCCATCTGAATGGAGTCAAAAGGTAGAAGAACGATTAGTCAAAAAGATATTAGAACTTTCAGATAGAGTAGTTGTAAGTGGACTTGCATTAGGATGTGATAAGATCGCACATGAAGCAACGGTAGATGAAGGAAAAGCGGGGCTATGCATACAGTTGATGCAGCATCCGAATTTAAACGAAGACTAAGTTGCTATTATCCACCAAGTATGGAAATGGGTGGATATGCGGGTAATGAGTTTATGGTAAAAACTAAAAAGGCTATAAAGGTGAGTGATACCGAAGATTTGATTAAGTTGTTTTCATTAATGGAAGATGATGATTTGGAAAATCCGATAAAGGAGCCTCATCAGCTCAGTTTTGAAGATTATTTGAAGAATAGCTAAATATGAATACCCCACTCTATAGATTTGAATTAAGAGAAGGGATACCGTCGACTTGAGTGCGAAAGTTGGAGAAAGCCTGTAAATAAAGGATTTCTGGCGGTAAAATTGAAGAGGGAGAAACTCCGCAGGAGGCGCTGAAACGTGAGATTATGGAGGAGCTTGATAAAGAGATTAAAGTAGGTGAATTGATCGACACGATAGAATATGATTATCCGGCATTTCACCTTTCCAGGGATTGCTTCTGGTCAGAGGTTATTTCGGGAGATTTGGTTCTGAAGGAACACGAAGCCGCAAAGTGGTTGAAACGGGAAGAGCTGAACTCGGTGAAATGGCTGCCGGCGGATGTGACGTTAATTGATCAAATTGCGAAAAGGATTGTTTAAATTACTTGATGATATAATCCCCCCGTTCTCCCTTGATTCGCTGTTTATTAAATGTGAATATAATTCCGCAGACAGTGGAGCTTAGTGAATATAAGCTTGTGGTAGCCCCGATGATGTATATGCTGAAGCCGGAGACAGCTGTACGGTTGAAAGAATATATCCAAAAAGGCGGACAGCTTCTGGCAACCTATGTGACGGGATATGTTGATCAGAATCAGCTTTGTTATCTCGGAGGATTTCCGGGAGATGGCTTAAAGGATGTATTTGGTGTTATCAGTGAAGAAATTGATACCTTTTATCCGACGGATCGCAATCAGGTAACATTGTGGGATGGAAGCAAAGCTCAGGTGCGGGATTATGCAGAGCTTCTTCGTGTGCAGGAAGATGTCCGAATATTGGGACAATATGATGCGGACTTTTATCAGGGAATGCCGGCGGTGACAGAGCATTCTTATGGAGCGGGAACGGTATGTTATGTGGCAGCGCGTATGGAATCACAGGCAAACCGGCGTATTCTGGAGTTGCTTGTGTCCCGGAGTGGTTTGGACTTGCCAAAACTTCCGGAAGGAGTAGAATATCATGTAAGAGAAGCCGGGGGCGAGCGATATATATTCCTGCTAAATCTGGAAGAAAAGGAAAAGCAGATAGACGAAATCAATGGAACAGATCTGCTGACACAGAAGCTTTGTGATGGTACCGTAAAGCTGGAACCGTATGGTGTGATGGTGGTAAAAGTAAAACAGGGATAATATAAAGGGGAAATTTGATTTCCCAATAAGGAAAGTATTTAATACCTAATGTATTAAATATAAATGTATCGTCTCAGACGGCAGCTCTGTATTTGGACACAGGGCTGCCGTTTTGTGATTTATTATCTGGAATTTTATGCGGGGGAACAAGCTCCCCTGTGTTGCAAATTTGTGATATGGAAAGGAGAAGGAAAGACCATGAAAATGATCAAGGGAATGGATATTTCCACGCTTTTGGAGGAAGAAGCGTGTGGGGCAAAATATTATGATTTTGGGGAGGAAGCTGATCTTCTGGATATATTGAAGCGGTACGGAGTAAACTCTGTCCGCCTGCGTCTCTGGAATGATCCTTATGATGAACAGGGGAATCCGTATGGTGCGGGAACCAATGATCTGGACAAGACGATCTGTATGGCAAAACGGGCAAAAGCGTCAGGAATGGGATTTTTGCTGGATTATCACTACAGTGATTTCTGGGCAGATCCGGGTAAGCAGATTGTGCCGAAGGCATGGCAGGGATACGGACCGGAGCAGTTGGAAGAGGCAGTGTACGAATATACGGTCAGTACAATGACGGTACTGCGGGAGGCCGGTGTGGCCCCAACCATGGTACAGGTGGGAAACGAGCTCACTAACGGACTTTTGTGGCCGACCGGTCAGAAACCCAATTTCGATCAGCTTGCAAAATATATTAATGCAGGAATCCGTGGTGTCAGAGAGGTGGATGATCAGGTGAAAATTATGATCCATCTGGATAATGGCGGCTTTAATGAAATGTATGTAGAATGGTTTGATCATTTTATGGAGCGTGGGGAGGATTTTGATGTGATCGGTCTTTCCTATTATCCGTTCTGGCATGGAACGCTGGATCAGCTGGAATACAATATGCGGGATTTGGCGAAACGTTATCAGAAAGAGCTGGTGGTAGCGGAGGTGTCTATGGGATTTACCATGGAGGATTACCGTGACTGGGAGGGTGATCCGGATAAAAGGTTAAAGGGTATGGCAACGAAACCGGAGCTTGTGGAAAATCTGGAATATCCTATGACTCCTAAGGGGCAGGCAGATTTTATGGAGGATATTATGCACAGGATCAAGTCTGTTCCCGGCGGTCTGGGCTTTTACTATTGGGAGCCGGCATGGATTCCGGTGCCGGGCTGCGGATGGGCCACGGAGGCGGCACTTCGTTATACCGGCGAGGAGGGACCGGGAGGAAATGAATGGGCCAATCAGGCATTGTTTGATTATGATGGAAATTCTTTGCCGGCGCTGCGCAGAATCAGGGATTTCCGGTAGGGAAAATGGAGAGAAAAAATTAGTGTAATTAAGAAGAAGGTACTATTGACATATTTAGTCAAAGAAAAGAATAGAGGGCACAATATGAAGAATATTACAATGGATTATTTACGAAATCATACATTTGAATTGACCGGTCTGGAGGAGCAGACTGTGGCGAAAGAGAAAATGAGTGCGATGTTTTCCCCGCAGCAATTAAGCAGGCTGCCGCGGGGAGACATGGACCGGTTTGATGAGCTGAATATCCGTATTAATGATATGATCCGGGAGCTGTTTGATACGAAAGAGCAGTTTAGCCAGAAATGCAATCTGAAATATGAAACGGTTAGAAAATACATACGTGTGCGCAGTGGGAAAACCCTGCCCAAGGAAATGCTTGCAAAGTTTGTGATCGCCTGTGGTCTTTCCCTGGAGGAAGCCGACGAATTATTCGAATTAAGAGATCACGCTCTGCAGCCGGAGAAAATTCTATTAGATGCCGTGATCGTGCATTGTCTGCAAAATCATTATGATCTTGATGAGTTCTTTGATACATGCAATCAGGTAAATCTGGATATCGAATATAAGATTTAAAGTTGGGATAAAAAATCCCAATATGGGGTGTTATGGTTTGGTATGATTACATCATCAAATCAAGAAAGGAGTTGACGCATATGTCAAAGAAAAGATTTACCTGGGAAAATTTCCCGTATGATTTTTTGAAAGCAATCGCTTATGGAAAGGAGACACCGGCAAGGTTACGGCCAAGAAACGTGTATGAGGAGAAGGATGTAGAATTTCTGATCCCTCATATCAGTTATATTTGTGGTTATCCGGATGATTATTTTGTAAGAAAATATCGAAAATCCATTGAAGATTATTTTCTCAATGGATCAAACCATTTAATTCAGGTGGTACGCCGTTTGGAGCGATTGAACTATGGTGGTATCCATCTGGGAGAAAATGATGAAATGCTTTTTGCATTGCGTCAGAAACGAATGACACAGACCTTATGTGATGTTTATTTAAGTGAGCTGCGTATGACGGGAAAGGCAGTGTACAATGATGAGGAAAGTGTTTTCCAACTTCCAAAGACGTTGGATCTGACCATTGCACAACCGGATAAAATTACATTGTATCCTTATCAGGAAAAAGCGGTGGAGGCGATGCATCAGTACTTTTTAAACGAAGATCGTAGTTCCGCTATTTTGTCTATGCCGACAGGAAGTGGAAAAACCAGAACCAGTGTGTACTATCTGCTTCACGATATGATCAGTCAGGGGTATCAGGTGATCTGGCTGTGTCATCGTTCTATGCTGATCGAGCAGGCGGCGGAGCAGTTTTACAAATTTTCCCCTTTGATCAAGGAACAAAATCAATCCGTGGAGCAGTTTAAAATGGTTTGTATTTCCGGAAAGCATGCGAGTGTGCGGGCGATGGAACCGGATGATAATCTGATTATTTCCAGTGTGCAGAGTCTGTGCAACAATACCGTATATCTGCCAAATATTCTGGCAGAGAAGGTGATGATCGTTGTAGATGAGGCACATCATACACTGGCACCGTCTTATCGGAGGATTATCCGGACGATCCGGGAGAAAAGACCGGGTGCCAAGCTTTTGGGGCTTACGGCGACGCCGGTGCGCCTGACGGAGAAGGCAACAGGGCAGTTGATGAAAATTTTTGATAATAAAATTGTATTTTCCGTGACAATGAGTGATCTGATCGCTGACAAGACCCTGGCAACGCCGCAATATATTCCTGTGGATACCAATATTGATATTGAAACACTGATCGATATTGATGAGCGGAAATATATTGCCAAATGGGGAGAGCTGCCGGAATCTCTGGTGATGAAGGTTGCAAAAACAAATGAGAGAAATGATATTATTGTGGACGAATATGTGCGCAATAAGGAAAAATACGGAAAGACAATTATATTTGCATTAAATGCGATTCATTGTGATTCGTTAAATGAGGCGTTTCGGAAGAAGGGAATCAGAAGTGACTACGTTTACACAATGATCGGCAATGCAGAAAACCAGAGAACCATTGACCGTTTCCGGCATAATGAGGCAGAGGATGGGATTGATGTTTTGATCAACATCAATATATTGACAGAGGGAAGCGATATTCCGGATATTCAGACCGTTTTTCTTACCAGACCAACGACCAGTGACGTACTGTTGATGCAAATGGTTGGCAGGGGAATGCGGGGAGCAGGATGCGGTGGTACAGATACCGTTAATATTGTGGATTTTTGTGATAAGTGGACCAGCATTACAAGCTGGCTGAATCCGCAGTTCCTTTTGGGGATGGAGGATCCGGAGGAGAAGACGCTGAAAAGAAAGCGTTATATTTATGATATGATACCAATGGACGCAATTCGCGATATTGTGCGGGGAATCAGCTACAAAGGAGAATTTGCCGAAGTTCGTCAGGGGACATTGCCGGTGGGGTGGTATGATGTCATTGATGAATATGGAAATGATGCCAGGGTATTAGTGTTCGAAAATCAGTTGGGTGGATATCAGGCATTCAAAGAGGATTCGCAGAATTACTTTGAGGATGAAAATACAACCGGACGGCAGTTAATTTCCCGATATTTTAGAAATTTTGGTATGCTGCCCGGAGAAAAGGAGTTAGAGGATCTGCTTTGTTATATCAGACAGGAAAAAACATTTCCGGAGTTAAAGCGTTTTGAAGTACGTGATCAAATGGAACCGTTTGCTTTGTCTGAGAGGATCAAGCAGGGAGATATGACATACACCGACACTATGCACAGTATCCGGGAGGCATATGAACAGAACAGGGAAATTGCGGAAAGTCTTTATGGAAACTTTGAATATTACAAAAAAAGAGTGATGAATTGTCTGATGTTTCCAAATGGGATTGTGCCTATCGGTACCCATGTGGAGGAAGTAGACAAAGAGGTTTTTCATTTGTCTCCGGAACCAATGAAGGAGAGTATCGAGGATTTGCTGACGGAGGTCATTGAGGAAAACAGAGAGCATTTGCAGAAGGATTTTGTACGGCCGGAAATTCAATGGACAGATCGTGCAATGGCGTCATATTGGGGCGTGTTTTACCATGACTACAATCTGATATATATTAATTCTCTTTTAAATTCAGAGAGTGTTGATAAGGAGGTTGTAAAATTTGTAATCTACCATGAATGCCTGCATCAGGAATTTACAGGACATCCGAAGGAGTTTCGGGACAAGGAACGGTTGTATAAGGATTTTCAGATACAAGAGCATTTTCTTGATTATATTCTGAGAGATTTTGATGGAAAATTTGATTATTGATAAGGAGAAGGAAAATGAAAAAAGTAGTATTTTGCGAGATTGCATGGATGAAATATTATTCCGGTGTGTCAGAGGAAGACCAGCCGGTCAACGGTGGAAAATATGTTAAAGAGAACAAGGAAGGAGGAGAAATTTATAATTTTGCCCCGTACAATCATCAGTGTTATGGATATGTTATGCATCGGGGAGAGGAACTTCATATTGAGCGTTATGATAAGATCTTACGGGATTTTGATGAAGTACGGGATATGACAGTGGTATGGGTTGCCTCGGATGGAAAAAGCAGCAAGATTGTTGGCTGGTATGAGCATGCGACCATGTATCGTTTCTGGCAGCAGTTTTATGATTCCCTGTATTGTGGTGACTGGAGAAACAGTTACAATTTTGTGGCAGAGGAAAAGGATTGTTATCTGATTGACGAAAAGGACCGGAGCTTTACGGTTCCCCGTGCACCACTTGCCGGGAAAGGAAAAGGGATGGGACAGTCACAGGTATGGTACGCAGACTCAGAATATGCGCAGGAAGAAATTATTCCCAAAGTTATTGCTTATCTGGAGTCCATGAAAGAGAAGTGTATCCCTATTTATGATACGATAGAAACTTTGTCGGAATGTGCACCAGATCATGGAGAAACGGCGGAGGAGCTGATGGACCAATGCGTTAACGAATTCTCTAATGGAACCGGTGATCTGCTCAAATCATTTGCATATGCGAATCTGGCGGTGGAAAAGGATGACTGTATGGAAACACGGGAACTGAGAGGGGATCTGTATTCTGAGATTGGCTGGTACAATGAAGCGGAAGAGGAATATAAGACCGCATTACATCAGGAGGAAAATCTCAATATTATGGAAAAACTGATGTATATTGAATTAATGATGGGACAGACGTTTCTTGCGATTGAGCTGGGGGAGACAATAAGACAACATAAAAATGACGAAAACAATAACTGGGATCTAACTTCCGGCAATTTGGTATTTGCTTATATCGGCGAGAACGAATTTGACAAGGCAGCTTTTTTGATCGCGGAATGTGAAAAGGACGGAGACCGGGAGTACGGCTGGATTGAGGAAGCAAAGATGGTTCTGGCAGAATGTAGACAGAACATCAAGAAGAAATAACAAATCGAAAGGAAGCATAAAAAGCAAACATTCTCACAATATTGAGATTGTTTGCTTTTTTTTTCTTTTTATATCCTTTCCGTGGTACAATGTGCAAAAAGGAGGAAAACCATGCAGAATATTTTGATCATAGAGGATGATCCGGATTTGAATCAGACGATCGGTTATGCTCTGGAAAAAGCGGGATATGGCGTATTTCGTGCGGACAGCATCCGGAAAGCGGAGTCAATATTTGTCCGGGAAAAGATTTGTCTGGTGCTGCTGGATGTGAATCTGCCGGATGGGGAGGGCTACACGTTTTGCCGTTGGGCAAAGGCGCAGAGAGAGGTGCCGGTGATCTATCTGACGGCAAGGGATCTGGAGGAGGATGCACTGGAGGGATATGAGTCGGGAGCAGAGGATTATGTGACGAAGCCCTTTTCCATGAAGATTTTGTTGAAGAAGCTGGATGTGGTTTTAAAGAGGCTGACACCGGCGGGCAGTCTGGCGTTTCAGGATGATCATCTGAGGATGGATCTGGAGCAGGCGAGATTATATGTGGATGGCAGAGAGTGCAGCGTGACGCCGACAGAGGTCCGGATGCTGCGTCTGTTTCTTTCAAACCGGGGGCAGCTTTTGACTTACGAGGTGATGCTGGACCGTTTATGGGACAGTGGCGGTCAGTTTGTGGATAAACACGCTCTGGCAGTAAATGTAAACCGATTGCGGCAGAAGCTGGAGGATGCGGAGCATAAATATATTTCTAATGTATATGGAGTGGGATATCAATGGATTGGATAATTGGAATCGGAATGATGGCGTTGGGAATTGCGGTAGCGGTGCTTTCGTGGAGAAACTATTGTTTGCGTAAAGAGGCAGCGCAGTTTGCCGGGAAGGTGGAGCAGGCGCTGGATGCTATTGTAACCGGAAAGGAATGGAAGCGGCAGGGAGAGCTGACGGACAGCCTCTGGGATCGCACAGAGACACAGCTTGCAAAGGCAGAACATGTTTTTCAAAGAAAGCAGGAGGAAAGCCTTCGGGAGAAAGAGACGGTCAAGGGACTGATCTCGGACATTTCCCATCAGACGCGGACGCCTCTTGCAAATATGAAGCTTTATCTGGAGCTGCTGGAGGATGAAACGCTTTCCGGGGAGGGAACCGGATTTCTGGCAAAGCTGTGCGAACAGACGGAAAAAATGGATTTTCTGATGCAGAGTATGGTAAAAATGTCCCGGCTGGAGACAGGGATTTTGCAGATCCGGCAGGAAAAGCAGGATCTGTCAGAGACGATCCGTCGGGCTGTTGCGGATGTGGTTCCGGCGGCAGCGGCCAAGGAGATTGATCTGTTTGTGGATTGTCCGGATGGAATGATGGTGCCTCATGACGGAAAATGGACGCAGGAGGCGGTGTCCAATATATTGGACAATGCAGTGAAGTATACGGAATCCGGTGGGCAGATTCATCTTTCCGTGGAGAGACAGGAGATATTCTGGCAGATTGCCATTGCGGATACGGGAAAAGGAATTGCCGTGGAACGGCAGGCACAGATTTTTACGAGATTTTACCGGGAACCGGAGGTTCACGATAAACCCGGTGTGGGAATCGGACTATATCTTGCCAGAAGGATTATTGAATTACAGAAGGGCTACATTGAGGTGCGGTCAGAGGCAGGGAAGGGAGCCTGCTTCCGGTTGTATCTTCCTGTATAAAAAGTCACAATTTTGTGATGATCTTTCATTGAGACCGGTTTGTGATTTTTCGATGATATGATGTAAGAGTCAGGGATTGGGAATGCTTGCAATATTCCGGAAATTGTATGGCACCGGAGTGATCCATGGCATTATATCTGTTGAAAGAGGAGGAAAAACCATGGGAAAGTATATCGTAGAGACGAAAAATCTCAAGAAATATTATGAAATGGGAAACAACACGGTAAAAGCTTTGGATGGCGTTGATTTTTGTGTGAAGGAGCATGAATTTGTGGCCATTATCGGAAAGAGTGGATCAGGCAAAAGTACACTGCTTCATATGCTGGGTGGTCTTGATATCCCCACTTCGGGAGAAGTTGTGGTAGATGGCAAGGCGCTTTTGGGATTAAAGAAAGAGCAGCTTGCTATTTTCCGGCGAAGAAATATTGGTTTTATTTTTCAGAATTATAATCTGGTGCCGGATCTGAGCGTGTATGAAAATGTAATCCTGCCGGTGGAGCTGGACGGCAGACATGTGGATCGGGAGTATGTCAAAGAAATACTGGAGTTATTAGGCCTGTCCGAAAAAAAGGACACTCTGCCGGGGAATCTGTCGGGAGGGCAGCAGCAGAGAGCTGCAATTGCCAGAGCACTTGCGGCGAAGCCTGCAATTATTCTGGCAGATGAGCCCACCGGCAATCTGGACAGTGCCACCAGCCATGATGTGCTGGGGCTTTTAAAGATGGCTGCAAAGCAGTTTTGTCAGACATTGATCCTGATCACACACGACCGGGATATTGCCCAGCTCGCCGACCGTATTGTTCATATTGAAGATGGCAGGATCGTAGGGGACACCCGGAAGGGAAGTGATACTGATGCTTAAAAATCCCAACAATGCTGTTGTTAAGAGAATGGCACGTCATTCGTTAAAGACAGGCAAAAGGAGGACTGTGACGTTATTTCTGGCCATTTTTCTTTCCTCCTTTATGATATTTACATTCTTTACGGTAGGTGTCACTTATTTTAAATTGCAGAAGATTCAAAACATCCGGCTGTCCGGGGCGGAGTTTGATGCGATCATGTATGGTGTAACAGGGGAACAGGCGCAGAAGTGCGGGAAGAATCCGGATATTACGCTGACCGGCTTTCTTGGTCTTTGCGGCTGGGTCGAGAAAACGGACCGCGATAATACGCCGAACGTCGGACTTGGCTGGGCAGATGAAAATTACTGGTCAAAAATGATGAAACCGGCGAGGGAGAAGCTGGAGGGGAAATATCCGGTTGCGGAAGATGAGATCATGGTGACAAAAGAGGCATTAGAGGGATGCGGTTACGGAGAACTTAAGGTCGGTGACTCTATTACCGTGACTTATGGAGAGTATGATGGTTTACAGAAGGGAACCTTTCGGATCAGCGGGATATGGGATGGTTACGGAACGAAGAAGATGTTCTATATGTCCAAAGCGTTTTATGAGCAGTCGGGATGGAAGCGTTCCGATGCTGCATCCGGAAGATATTTTTTTAGCTTTCGTCAGAGACTGATGACAAAGAAAACGCAGAATGCATTTATAAAGAGTATGAAGCTGGGGAAACAGCAGTCTCTTTTCTTTGTCTCAGATCTGGGGGAATCCGTTAAGATCCTTGAAGGACTTATTGGGCTGAGCATCATTACATGTCTGTGTGCTTATTTGCTGATCTACAATATTATGTATCTTTCTGTGGCAGGCAGAGTACGGCATTATGGACTGCTTCAGACCATCGGCATGACGGAGCGGCAGATCAAGGGTATGTTGAAAGAACAGCTGCTGCTGGTAGGATCTGCAGGCATCGGAAGTGGCTGTGTGACGGGAGCGTTTGTTTCGCTTTTTCTGATTCCGGTTATCGTAAAGAGTCTCGGAATACGGAAAGGGTATTTGGATGCAATCGGTGTACAGTTTCACCCGGCAGTTTTGGCGGTAACCATATTGCTGGCGGGGCTTACGATCGGTCTGGCGGGTTGGAAGCCGGTGCGAAAGGCGGCAAAGATTTCTCCGCTGGAAGCACTGGGATACCGTCCGTCATCGGGAACGAGGAGAGACAGAAAAGTAACGCGGGGAAATGTCATCACACGGATTTCCTGGGAGCAGTTTGTGAAGGATAAAAAACGGACTGTGATGGTTCTTTTGTCTCTGGCGATGAGTCTGTCTGTGTATCTTTGTGTTATCACAATGCTGGATAGCCAGGCTGCGCGCACGATCGTGTCCAATGACATGGACACAGATCTTGTGATCCAAAACGATACAGGCACCAAGGAAAAGGCAAAGGACCGAAAAGATATTTTCAGCAGCTCTCTGGTGAAGTCGATCCGCAGCCGGAAAGACGTTGCCGAGATGCATGCAGTGTTATTTTCGGAGATTACCATTCCATGGGAACCGGATTTCATGGAAGCGTGGATGAAGGAATTTTATGAAAAATGGATGAGCATACCTTATGAAAAGGAGCGAAAGGAGTACCGGGAGCATCCTGAAAACTTTGGAACCAGTCTGCTCGGCATAGACGAACAGGAATTTGATCGTCTGAATCAGACGTTTGAAACGCCTATATCCAAAAAGGATTTCCTTGCGGGAAAGGCGTGTATTATTTACCGGAATGGACTGGAGCTTGCCGATAAGGATCTCGTGGGTAAAAAAGTGACATGTACGCTCTATCGGAACAGCAAAAAGGGTAAAAGCTTCACGGTGGCAGGTGTAACGGATGACTCCTATTACACGGCACTTCTTGGATATCCGCCAATACTCATTGTCAGCGATCAGGTGGTGAAGTCGTTTGACGAGGAAGCATTTATTCTGAAAGCGGGGATCTGTTATAAGAAGGAGTATGACCGTGGGACGGAGAAGGCGGTTTTGTCACTTTTGAAGAAGGATGCCAATGGAAAGGATTTTTCCTGGGAATCCAAGATCGAGGAGGCAGACGAAATGCGAAAGGCACAGGGCAACATGCCTCAGATCGGAATGGGTATTGTATTGATTCTTGCGTTTATTGGGATCATGAACTATATGAATACGTTTGTGGTAAACGTGCAGAGCCGGATGACGGAGCTGTCGGTAATGGAAAGTGTCGGCATGACTGACCGTCAGCTCCTGGGAATGCTTGTCCGGGAAGGAGCTCTTTATGCAGGGGGAGCATGGGGGCTTACGCTGACAGCAGGACTGGGAATCGTCTATCTGATCTATCAGACAATGAATTACCGGGGCGTTTCGTTTTTGGTGCCGGTTGTACCGCTTCTGTTGGCAGCTGCCATCAGCTTTGCGGTCTGCATTGCAATTCCGGTGGTAACATGGAAGGTGCTGGAACGACAGGGAACCGTGGTGGAACGGATCAAAGGGGTGGAATAGAAGGGGGACTGATTATTGATAAAATCAGAGTTACAGGGGAACAAATAATACTACTAAGGGCAGTTAGTTTTCTAACTGCCCTTAATTGTATATAGGGAGTTAGTATTGTACATTGTTAATTTTAGAATGGATATGTTCTTTTCGGGCTATTTGGATATAATGTCATTAAAAAAATTGCGGTAACTGTAAAGCAAAAGCTTTCGGAATTATCCAAGAGCTTTGCCACCGGCCATCGTTTACAACAAAAAACTATCGGCAATTTATAAAAAAAGAAAAAGTTATTTGTAGATATGTAATTCTGGTGTGATTTTCTTGGATTTTTCAGGAAATAAGGGGAATAAAGCATTATAAATATATTGAGTATGTATAAAGAAATGTATATAATAAAAAATGCAGTAAAAATATAAGTAAGATTATCAGAAGTATCATGGAGTTCGTATGGGATTTATGATACCTTTGCCGGCTGTATTACAAATCAAAAAGTGGATTCCGGCGGGGCATTTGGCGTAGGTGGCAATGCAGCCGGTTATGGAAAATGACGATGTGTTAAACATTTTTAAGAAGAGTGCAGACGAATATATTTATGGAGTTAAAGATATTGATTCCGTCGCAAAGAAGTTATATCGGGAAATGTCCGTTTACAACACGAAGGAGGATGACAGCAAATGAAAACATTATATCGATTTAACAGCTTTATAGAAAAATGGATGGCACTGGTTACGCCGGCGTGTCTTGCGTTTGGGGTATTGTTTCCACAGATTGCAAAGCATGGCGTGCCTCTGGTACCTTACGTGTTTGCGTTTATGACATTTACCGGAGCCCTAAAGTCCAGATTCCGTGATGTGGCAAATGTATTCCGGAATCCGGCGCCGCTGTTGATCGTGATGGTGCTGCTTCATCTGGTGATTCCGGGGGTTGTCTGCGGTGTGGGAACCCTTGCATTTCCGGGGAATCCCGATCTGGTCACGGGAATGGTGTTGGAATTTGCGGTTCCTACGGCAGTCAGTGCTTTAATGTGGGTGATGATCTATGATGGAAATCTGGCGGTTTCGCTGGCACTTGTGGTGGTAGATACGGTTCTGGCACCGTTGATCATTCCGATCACGCTTAGCATTTTTGTGGGATCGAAGGTTCATATTGATATGACCCATATGATCAGCCAGCTTGTTTTTATGGTTGCACTTCCGGCGATTGCCGCAATGACATTAAATCAGGTCAGCGGAGATCGTGTCAGGGAGACATGGCCGTCCAGACTGGCACCGTTTTCTAAAATTGCGTTGATGTTTGTCGTTGCTTCAAACTCCTCCGGGGTTGCGCCGTATGTCCGTCACATGAATGGGCAGCGGATCCTGGTAGCCGTTTTTATGTTTCTTCTGGCAGCAGGGGGCTATGGAGCCGGTCTTGTGATTGCTCGTTTGTTCCATCAGGACCGGCAGACACAGGTTTCTATGATGTACGGAGCCGGAATGCGCAATATCAGTGCCGGAGCTGTGATCGCAACCACCTCTTTTCCGGGAGAAGCTATCTTTCCGGTCCTGATCGCCACATTATTTCAGCAGATGCTGGCGGCATTGTACGGAAAGGGTCTGGAGAGAACCTCCCGTAAGGAGTGACAGCAGGTGTCGGATGTAAGGATAAATTATCCGGAGTGCAGACCTCGTAGTAAATGTCGTTATCCGGAGCAGCAAAAGGCTGTATATCTGCCAATAAAGAATCAGCAGATATACAGCCTTTTGAACGGCATATTTCTAACGCAGTTGTTAGAAAACCGGATTATTTACGTTGATGATCATCCCAGTAACGCCTTATCGGAATCAAACTCCTCACCGGATACCTCCTCGAATTTCACCAGAAGATCCTCTACGGTCAGCTTCTTTTTCTCCTCGCCGGAGATATTCAAAATGACACGTCCGTTGTTCATCATGATCAGACGATTGCCGTGTGCAATGGCATCACGCATATTGTGTGTCACCATCATAGCAGTCAGGTGGTTCTCCTCGATGATCTTGTCGGTGAGCTCCAGTACCTTAGCAGCAGTCTTTGGATCCAGAGCCGCGGTATGCTCATCCAGCAGGAGAAGCTTTGGCTTCTGAAGGGATGCCATCAGCAGAGTGACAGCCTGACGCTGCCCACCGGAGAGCAGACCAACCTTTGAGGTCATGCGGTCCTCCAGACCAAGCTCCAGTGTTTTCAAAAGCTCATGGAATTTTGCCTTTTCCTTTTTGGTGATACCCCATTTCAGACCACGGTGCTGACCGCGGCGTGCTGCCAGAGCCAGATTTTCGTCAATCTGCATGGTGGCAGTTGTACCTGTCATAGGATCCTGAAATACACGTCCCAGGAAGGAGGCACGCTTAAACTCCGGAAGTCCTGTTACATCCACGCCATCGATCAGGATAGAACCCTCATCCACCGGCCATGTACCGGCGATAGCGTTGAGCATGGTGGACTTTCCGGCACCGTTACCGCCGATAACAGTAACGAAATCGCCCTCATTTAAGGTGAGGTCAACGCCGTTTAAGGCATGTTTTTCGTTGATGGTTCCCAGGTTAAAGGTTTTATGTACATTACGAATCTCTAACATTTATTTGCCCTCCTTTGCAGATGCGCTGTTTAAAGCGGCAGCAGAGCGCTTGCCGGCTTTCTTGAAGGAGCTTTTACTCTTTCCCTTCAGATAAGGAACTGCAAGGAAGATCGCTACGATGATGGCTGTGAAAAGCTTCAGGTCATCACTAGGCATCTTCAGCCACAGGACGATACCGATCACTACGTAATAGATAATACCGCCAAGAACTACAAAAGTAAGACGTCCCTTGAAATCCATGTGCTTGCCGAGAATGGCATCTCCGAGTACCTCTCCGATAATGACTGCGGCGAGACCGATAACGATGCCGCCTCGTCCCATATTCACATCCGAGAAACCGGAATACTGGGAAAGCAGTCCGCCGGACAATGCAACGATTCCGTTGGAAAGGGCAAGACCGATCAGCTTCATGGTATCAATGTTGATTCCCTGTGCCTTACTCATGGCAGGATTACATCCGGTCGCACGGATGGCAGAACCCTGCTCTGTACCAAAATACCAGTACAGAAGGGCGATCAATACGATGGCAAATGCAATGCCCACGATGATCGCGTGATTGAGCTGGCGGGATGAAATGATCAGATCATACTTGTCAATACTCAGTGCCTGATTTGCGTGGCGGTCCATGATATTCAGATTGATGGAATAAAGCGCAATCTGTGTCAGGATACCGGCAAGGATCGGCGGGATACCGAGCTTTGTATGTAACAGACCGGTGCACAGCCCTGCAAGAAGTCCGGCAATACATGCACAAAGCAGAGAGATCCAGATGTTGTGTCCGTTAATGGTCATCATAACGGTGACTGCTCCGCCGGTCGCGAAGGAGCCATCTACAGTCAGGTCTGCGAAATCCAGAAGGCGGAAGGTGATATAAACACCCAGTGCCATAATACCCCAGATCAGACCCTGTGCCACATTGCCCGGCAGGGCATTGGTAAATGCCACCGGATTCAATGAAGCGAAATAATTTAATATAAACATATCTTCCTCGTTTCTGGGCAGTTAATGCCCGCTGTCTCCAATGTGATTATTCAGCAGAAATCTTTTCGTAGCCGTCAGGAATTGTTACATTCAGATCCTTTGCACGATCTTCGATATACTCTTTTGTGAACTTTGGAGCAGACTGTACTTCCATCTTGGAAATATCCTTGCCGTTTACAAGAATGTCGTAAGCCATCTCGCCGGTCTCATATCCGAGATCATAGTAGCTGATAGACAGGGTAGCAACACCACAGCCCTTTGCAAGACCTTCCTCGCCGGCGAATACGGGAGTCTTAGCAGGAGCTGCTACATTATTGATCGCCTCAGTGCAGGAAGCAGCGGTATTGTCTGTAGGAATATAGATCACATCAGAAGCATCACATGCATTCTTTGTAACAGAAGCAACATCGTTGGAATCAGAGAAGGTGTAATCCTTTACTTTGTATCCCTTGTCCTCCAGATACTTGGTGATGGTTTTTGACTGATAGATACTGTTTGGCTCGGAAGAGCAGTAGAGGATACCGATGTTCTTGGCATCCGGGAACAGCTCTGCGATACAGTTTGCCTGCTGATCCAGTGGAGCAAGGTCTGTTGTACCGGAAGCGTTCTTGCCAGTTACGCCCTTCCAGTCGGAGATGTCAAGAGCAGTACCATAATCCGTAATGGATGTACCAAGTACCGGGATCTTATCTGTTGCGGAAACAGCAGCCTGGAATGCTGCTGTTGCATTACCGAGGATCAGGTCATAATTGTTGGTAACAAAGGAAGTACAGATGGTAGAACAGGTTGGTGCATCACCGGCCGCATTCTGCTCATCAAACTTTACATTGTCTCCCAGTTTATCCTTCAAAGCGGTCTTAAATCCCTTTGTGGCAGCGTCGAGTGCCTCGTGCTGTACAAGCTGGCAGATACCAACGGTATATGTCTTGCCGGATCCGCCACCCTTGTCAGCGGAATCAGAGCTGCCGCCATTGGAAGCGGTATTGCCACAGCCTGCAAGACCAACGACCATCGTAGTCGCGAGTGTCAGTGATAAAAGTTTTTTGAATGTCTTTCTCATAATTTAAAATTCCTCCTTGATGTTGCTGATTGCCATAAAGTGCCAATTGTATAAATTATAGGGTTTTGCGGGTAATAAGTCAATAATATGACAAATACAATTGAAATTATGTGAGATATAGGGTATCATGATGGTGGGAGAAGAAAAAGGCATGAAAGATTTTAAGGTAAAGCCTGCCTATGAGCCGGTGGTGGTTTGTTTTGCAAGTGATGACGGATATGCGCCGTATCTGCGGGTGGCGGTTTATTCCATGCTCTGTAACAGGAACAGGGAGAGGTACTACGATATTCTTATATTACATAAGGATATATCAGAGGAGCATCAGCAGAAGCTGCTGGCGCTGGCAGCGGAGGCAGAGGGCGTGACGATACGCCTGCTGTCTGTTGCGGCGTGGAGTGACCGGCTGCCGGAGGAGGTAGGATATTATTACACGGTGGAAGCAGTGTACCGCCTGCTTTTGCTGGGAGACACCTTTTCGAGGTATCAGCGTATATTATATCTGGACTGCGATCTTATTGTGAACGGAGACGTAAGCCAGCTGTATGACACGGAGCTGGGAGAAGCAGAGATTGCAGCGGTCAGGGCAGAGGAGTTCCGGGTATTTTCCCGGACAAAGCGGGCCGTGTTTTTTGACGGCTACCCGTACAATGTAGACAATTACAGGACGGATGCGCTGGGCATGAAAGTGCCGGAAGATTATTTTAACTCCGGAGTTTTGCTCTTTGATCTGGAGAAGGCAAGAGCAAGGCTTTCTATGGAAGAGATCCTGAGGCTGTTAAATGAGCATGAGTATACCTACTGTGATCAGGATGTGCTGAATATGCTTTTTGATGGCCGGGTTCTGCCGTTGGATGTCACATGGAATTACATGACATTTATCGAAGAACATCTGCGCAGCGGCAATGAAAACAGCCGGCAGATGTTTCGGGATCTGGAGAGGACAGAGCCCCGGATCATTCATTATGTGGGCAGTATAAAGCCGTGGGAGTCTGAGAGGGTGTTGGGAGAATATTACCGGCATTATCAAAAAAATATGGAGGAAGAAGATGAGAAAAAAATTTTATCACTACAATAAGGAAGAGATTAGAAGAAACAGGAGTCGTAAAATGCGGAAAAACGTAGCCAGACTGGTCTGTATTACAACATTGTCTGCAACCGTGCTGGGCAGTGTGCCGTGGACACAAAATGCATCTGCATATACCGGGACACAAAGCGGTGTTGTAAGTATGTCAGAGCTTTCAATGGAAGGTGCGGTGACTTATGATCTTTCCGATACGGGGCTGATCACCACCAAAAAGCTCGTGGATTACAGAGGCAAGAAACAGGAATTTCATATTATTGATATCAATATTACAAAAAACGGGACCTATATTATCAAAGGCTCCAATGAAGTCAATGGTGCGTATGTTGACACCCATATCGCCGTTGCAGAGGGAGTGGAAGCGGATATTATTTTTGATGGAGCCCGGATTAAGAATGACGATGCCTACTGCAGTGACATTAATTATTGTACCGGTCCCATTTATTCAAAATTGTTTCCGCTATTGGAGATCAACGGAACTGCCAATATATATACCAGAGAGGACTCCAGGCTGGAGGCAGAACATGAACGCAATTATACGGCGACCGTGTCGGTATCGGGTCTTATGCGGATGAGACAGTTGGAGGAGAGTGAGAAGCAGGGCACATTAGAAATCGTTTCTTTTCTTAGTGCCATCGGTACAAATACTTCGAGGACGGGAAAGTTTTATATGGAAGGCGGCAGTTTAAGTCTGGACGGCGGCATAGGCCGGTATGGGGATGATCTGGGCGAGATTGCGGTGACGGGAGGAACTCTGGCAATCGACAGCCATATAGCTATGAGTGCCGACCGGATCAGGATTTCCGGAGGCAGGATTCAGGGAAAATCGGATGCATCGAACCTGACTGTGTTTGATGGAAATAAATCTACTACGATCACAGGTGGTGTTATAAAATATGACGGTGTAAAATATGGCGATGACGTTATCTCTTTCGAAGAGGCAAACATTTTTCAGGGAGCTTCGCCCAAAATCATGGGTGGAACATTTGATATTTCCGGCTTGCCGGATGGGTGGAGCGGACGTTTTACTTATTCTTATGATGCATGCGGCAATAAGCTTTTTCTCCGGACACTGGAGGACCTGCCGGCCAATGCACAGATCACGGCCGTGAACGGCAGGACGGTGACAGATACTCCGACCGGGACAGGGAGTGTCCGGATGATGCTGCCCGAGGGCAAAAATGCGATCCGGGTGGATGATGAGACATATGTCTATCAATATGACGGAACAAAGATGGTAAGGTCAGAGGAGCAGAGTTGTCAGGTGTCTTTGCATATCAAAGAAGGGGAAGAAGAGGTAGAGACGAAAGAAATCCGGGTGGCACAGGGGACAGTTATCGCAAAGCTGTTCCGGAACGATCCGCAGTATGAATACACGTACCGGACAAAGGACGGCGAAGTGATAGAGGACGACACAGAGATTACCGGGGATATGGACATTTATCTGACCAGACAACCGAAAAAATATGCCTTGACGATCAATAATGGGGAGAGAGAATATGTACCATACGGCACAAAGCTGGAGGAAGGCTATCTTTATTGTGATCCGAGCTATCCGGGGAAATTATATTATCCCGGAGATGAAGTCACATATGATATGAAGATTATGAGGATTCCGGCAGTAAAGGAAGACAGTCAATGGTGGCTTTTGATCAGGACGGAGGAGGATGCATCCAGAGTAAATACGTTTATTACCAATTGCTGTGATCTGAATATCCGATTGGAGACGGATCTGGATCTGGAGGATAAGAACAACTGGTCCTTGATCACGGGAAGATATTATAAAGGGATTCTCGATGGAAACGGCCATATGATCAAAAATCTGACCAAAGATATTTCCTATGGTTCCTACAGTATTACAAGGGAATTGCACGGAACCGTGAAAAATCTGCAGTTTCAAAATATTACCTTCCAGAGGAACTATAATGATGCTGACGGTACCGGAGTGATCTGTGGCAGAAACTACGGTACGATTGAAAATTGTAGTTTTGAAAAAGTATCTATTATTACAATGGAAATACCGGAGGATGTGACGTCAGAGGATGACAGCCAGACGGTTCTGGTGGATAAGGGCATCATCGCCGGATGGAATATGGGGCAGATCCGCCATTGCTATACGTCGGGCAGCTCCATAACCGGTGACGGTAAGGGATATGAGCTGGCAAGAAATATCGAGGGAACCATCGAGGATTCTTACTATTTGTCAAAGGAAGAGACAGAGGACGGAGGAAGAACCGCGGAGCAGTTTGCTTCCGGCGAAATCTGCTGGGAGCTGAATGGCGGTGTCACAGACGGCACACAGAGATGGTATCAGAATATTGATGGTGATTCATCGGAGGATTATGTAAAGGATCTGTTTCCGGTGATGGCACCGGATCATGATACAGTCCGGGTGAGATATGATGGATGTACCCGGAAATATACGAATCATGAGCCAAATGTGCCGGTGCACGATCTGGTGTATTCGGCGGAGGGCAATGTACTTACGGCGGTATGCCGGGAGAATACAGAGCATGCGGTCACCGCAGTGGTAACGGCGGGAGCAATATCCATAGAATATGACGGAAAATCTCACGTTGCCTCTGTATCCTGTGAGTACAGCGATGGATGGATCGGAGAGAAGGAAAGTTATGAAATTGTCTATACAAGACAGGGACAGGAAACGACAGATCTCACATCTCCGGGGACGATCACGGCGTCGATCACGGCAGGAGGAGTGACTGCAAAAACGGAGTATATTATTAAAAAAACAGTCACGCCGTCTCCGGTACCGACGGATGCTCCAAGCCAGACGCCAACAGTATCGCCGGCAATAACACTGTCGCCGGAGGAGAGCGTAACACCGTCACCGGATCAGAGTGAAAAGCCGGAAACAAGCGGGGAGCCCGGGACAACGAAAGAGCCTGAGGAGAATGTAACACCGGTACCGGGTCAGAGTGAAAAGCCGGAAACAAGCAGAGAGCCAGGGACAACGAGTAAGCCGGAAACAAGCAGAGAGCCGGGGACAACGAGTAAGCCTGAGGAGAGTGTAACACCGGCACCGGGTCAGAGTGAAAAACCGGAAACAAGCAGGGAGCCGGAGTCAACGAAAGAGCCGGAGGAGAGTGTAACACCGGCACCGGGTCAGAGTGAAAAGCCGGAAACAAGCAGAGAGCCGGAGACAACGAGTAAGCCAGAGGAGAGTGTAACACCGGCACCGGGTCAGAGTGAAAAGCCGGAGCCAACAAAGAAACCGGAGGAGACAGTAACACCGGCTCCAAGTCCGGGTGAAACGACGGAGCCAACAAAGAAACCGGAGGAGAGTGTAACACCGGCACCAGATCCAAGTGAAACGACGGAGCCAACAAAGGAGCCGGACGCAGCCATAACGCCAGCCCCTGTCACGAGTTCTACACCGAAGCTTTTAGAGAAAAAAGGTGTTTCCTATCAGGTGACAAAGGCAGGCGGAAAGAATCCTGCAGTGGCATATCAGAAAAACTCCGAAAAAAGCAAAAAGAACATTAAAGTGCCTGATACAGTCACCATTGGAGGAGTGAAATACAAAGTGACCTCTATTGCGCCAAAGGCATTTGCCAATAACAAAAAGCTTACCAGGATCACGATCGGAAAAAATGTGGAGGAGATTGGGAAGAAGGCATTTTATAACTGCCGCAATCTCCGTAATATCCGTATGGAAAGCACACGTCTTACAGGGGCAAAGGTAGGAAACAAAGCATTTGCCGGTATCAATGAAAAAGCTGTGGTAACGGTTCCGGACAAAAAGCGCAAAGTATATGAAAAATGGCTGCAAAAGAAAGGGCTGACTGCCACACAGAAGGTGGTGAGTGATCAGTAGCGAAGTCTTATCTTTGGACATTTTCCAAAGGCCTGCGCCCTAAAATGATTCATCACAGATAGAGCTCATATATTTTGAGCAATAAAAGACAGGCACATTTCCCATTTTCGTGTATATACTGTTATAATACATACACGAAAATGGGATTTTTGTTTTCCGGGAATTTTCGTATGTGGAAAAAAGCCCTCAGATCAATGGTTGAAAAAGGAGATTATGATGCCCGGTGATTTTAATGATATTTCGAATGACCTTACAAATAATATAACGGCGTTTCTGGATCTGGAGCAGGATCTGGTAGACCGGATGGGAGATTGTCCCAATATGGAACGTAAGACCCATGGGGAAAGTCCCCTTTGGAGGACTATTGAGAGCAGGGATGGATGGGCATTGCAGCAGAGAACATTATCCCGGAAAGCACGTATTGTGGGAGAAGACGGCAGACAGAAGGGGAATGGAAGCATTGCGGCTATGAGGGAGAAGATGGACCGGCTCATGGCGGATGAATTTGTGCGGCCGGGAGATGTGATCGGTGTGTCCAGAAAGCTGTATGAGCATTACGGGATTTATGTCGGGGCGGGCAGGGTGATCCACTATGCCGGAGAAGGCGGAGATTTTGGAGGCAGGATTTCCATTCATGAGACCCGGATCGATGATTTTTTAAAGGATGGGGAAGATTATTTTGTGGTTTGCTTTGCGCCGGGCTTTCCGGTGAAGCTTCGTTCGGAGACATCGTTTCTTTTTCATGGGGTGATGGATTATTATAATGAAAGTTTCCAGCAGCAGGAGTGGAATGTTTATTCGTCGGAGGAGACGGTGCAGCGGGCGTACAGCCGCTTAGGAGAGAAAAAATACAGTCTGATCAGCAACAATTGTGAGCATTTTGCCATCTGGTGCAAAACAGGGAGGGCACAGTCCAGTCAGGTGCGTCAGGTGGCCGGGTATGTGCTGGCGGCGGGAGTTGATATGGACGGCATTGCGGAAAACAGAGAGGATGTGGAGGCTTATCTTGCCTCTGCCGTTGACATATGAAGAACAGGCAGTTACAATCAATAAAAAGGGAAGTCACTGTTTCGTCAGACAAATATAAAACAAAGCACTATGAAAGAGGATGAAAATGAACAAAACAGATTTAGAATTAATGGTTGGAGATCAGGAACAGATTTTATGGAGAGGGAGACCGAATTTTAAATGTTTTCTTCTGGAAAGTTTTTTTAATTCCATGCTTCCCATTGCGGTAATATGGGCTCTTGTGGATGGCTCTATGATCGGCACGATCCGTATGGCATCGGCAGGGGCGATGGCCGGTGGTTTTGGGTTGGCTTTTTTGGGATTTTTTTTGCTACATCTGATGCCGGTTTGGATTTATTTAGGTGGTGTGCTGTTTTCAATATTGAAATATAAGCATACCGAGTTTATTATTACAGACAAGGGTGTGTATATATCAGGAGGTGCACTTACTTATAATTATGAAATGAAGCCGTTTACAGATCTGTCTCATATCAATATCCACCGGGGCATTTTTGACCAACTGCTTGGTGTGGGGGATGTGATCATGGTGTGTGCACACACTGCTTATAATACGGACACACGAAATGGTCATTCGGATCATGACCACGAGGGCTTTAAAATTTATGATATACTGGATTACCAGAAGGTATTTTCTATGTTAAAGCAGCTCCAGACAGATATCTATTCTGATACCATGTATCCTAATGACATGCGTCCTCAGGAAAATCACGGATATCAGACCAAGTACCGGGGAATGGATCAAAATCGATATTAAAATTTCGACTCCTATGACATTATATGTCATAGGAGTTTTGTATTCTTGTTTTAATGCTTCACGAGCAGGGATTTTATGGCAAGGAAGAGCAGGCTGTTGATGCTGTCTGCGGAAAGGAGAAACGATGAAGATAATGAATCAGCTTTTGGGGATCTGCGGTCTGGGACCGGAGGAGCCATTTTCGCCGGAGGACGAGAAAATACTGCATGAGCTGGAGGCAGAGTATGAGGCGCAGGAGAAGCCGCTTTCCCCGGAGGATGAGGAGATACTGCAGGCGTTGGACGGGGAGTACAAAGCGCATGAGAAAGCAGAGCGTCAGAAACGAAGAGAACATGTTGTCCTTGGAAGATGGAACCAGCTTTTGTTACGGGGCATTACAGGGATGGTCATGCTTCTTGCTGTTCCGTGCATATGGCACCAATGCAGTATCTGGAGCGTGCTGGAAATGTGGATCATATCGGAGCTTTTGTGGTGTGGAGTTAGAGAGTTTTACAGGACCGGAGATCTGGTGATACATGAGATGGCCGTGGTATGCGGAGTGTTGTTGTCTGCCATGATACAGTCACAGGAGAAGATGCTTTATGCATTTGGGATATCCTGCATATTATCTGTGATCCTGTCGAATAATCTGGGTACGAGAATGTGGCAGGGGAAACCTGCGAAATACAATGAAAATATAGCTAAGATTTTCTTTATGCTGTGTACGGTCATAACGGCAGTTTTTTGTTATTCCTGAGAATGCGTTATCTGTCATGTCATAATATGTTATAGCCGGTGTGGAATTCCTTGCAAAATCACAGTGCGGGGGGTAAAATGATAAATACAGATATGGAACGGAGGACGATCATAATGTATAAAAAAATAAATGAGAAGCTGATACATGTGGCAAATGGCAGACAGAAGGCAGATCTGGTGTTGAAAAATGCCAATATTATTAACGTATTTACGGAGAGCATTGAGGTTGGTGACGTGGCAGTCGTGGATGGTATGATTGCCGGGATTGGAATATATGAAGGCGTAGTTGAGAAGGATATGACGGGGAAGTATCTCTGCCCGGGATTTATTGACGGTCATATTCATCTGGAGAGTTCTATGGTGGCACCGACGGAGTTTGAGAAGGCAGTACTGCCCCATGGAACTACGGCAGTTGTTACAGATCCCCATGAGATTGCCAATGTGGCAGGCTGTGAGGGGATTGAGTTTATGTTGAAATATACACAGGATATGACATTGGACGTGTTCTTTGTAGTACCGTCCTGTGTGCCTTCCACCGGGCTGGATGAGGCAGGAGCCTGTCTGGAAGCGGCAGACATTGAGCCGTTTTATGAGAATGATCGTGTGATCGGTCTGGCAGAAATGATGAACTCCTTTGGAGTAAATCAGGCAGATCCGGCGATTCTGGATAAAATAAATGTAACACTGGAGCATCAGAAAATTATTGACGGACATGCTCCGCTGTTGTCGGGACAGGAGCTTAATGGTTATGTGGCAGCAGGGATCCGCTCCGATCATGAGTGCTCCAACGCGCAGGAGGCAAAGGAGAAGTTTGCAAGAGGTCAGTGGATCATGGTGCGTGAGGGAACGGCCGCACATAATCTGGATGCATTGCTTCCGTTATTTGAGGCACCATATGTACAGCGTATCATGCTGGTAACAGATGACAAGCATCCTTGTGATCTGCTTCGGGATGGTCATATTGATGCCATTGTACGAAAAGCCGTACAGAAAGGTGTTGATCCGGTCAAGGCGATCAAGGCAGGAACTTATAATGCAGCCTCCTATTTTGGACTTGTGAACCATGGTGCCATTGCACCGGGATATTGCGCAGATATTGCAGTGCTTGATAATCTGACGGATCTCAATGTACTGGAGGTGTACAAGGACGGTGTCCTTGCGGCTGAGGCAGGAAAAAGTCTGGTGGAAAGTACTGTACCGGAAATGGGACAGCGGATACAGGAACGGGTATATCATTCTTTTCATGTGGATCCGGTGGATGTTTCCAAGCTTGCTCTGGAGAAGAGGGGAGAGCATATCCGAGTGATCGATCTGAATGCCCGGGAGCTTCTTACCACAGAGCGGATTGCCGGATGGATATGTCAGGAGGGCTGCGCCGACGGTGTAGATCCGGAGGAGGATATCGTCAAGATTGTCGCTTTGGAACGTCATAAAAATACAGGTCATATTGGCAAAGGTTTTTTGGGAAAATATGGTCTCAAAAAGGGTGCGGTTGCCACAAGCGTGGGGCATGATTCCCATAATCTGGTGGTTGCCGGGGTTAACGATGAGGACATTGCCTGCGCGGCGAACCGTGTCATTGAAAATGAGGGCGGTCTGGCGATCGCGCTGAATGGGGAGATCGTTGCGGACCTTCCACTGCAGATCGCAGGTCTGATGTCTACACTTCCACTGGAAGAGGTGGATCAGAGGCTGGAGGAAATGAAAGCGATCCTGCGGGAATGGGGGATCCCGGAGGAGATCGATCCGTTTATGACCTTGAGTTTTGTGAGTCTGCCCGTGATTCCTTTTCTGCGTTTGAACACATATGGTGTGATCGATGTCAATCAGCAGAAGATCGTGGATGCATCGTTTTAGCAGAATATCAGTGATCATGTCAGAACAGCCGATGTACTATCTTCAGGGATATTAATGTCTGGAGATAGTACGATCGGCTGTTTTTGTGTATAGGAAAATATTTTTCAAAAATTTAAACTTTATTTTGGGTTATTACAATATTAAAGTGTAAGGATTCTAACCGAGACGTCAAGGGAAGAGGAAAGGAAAAGGGAAAACGTGACAAGACAGGAATTTGACCGGTTTGTGTCAGAGAACGGAAAAGATATTCTGCGATTCTGCCGGATGAATGCAGGGGGGAGTGCAGAGGGAGATGATCTTTACCAGGACACAATGCTGACACTGTGGGAGCAGGTGGACAAATTAAATAAAACGGATTCTTTGAAAAGCTATGCGTTATCCGTTTCCATCCTTATATGGAGAAACAAAAAGAGGAAATTTGCCTGGAGACACAGGATCGCAGCGTTTGAAAGCTATGAAAAGCATGTGGAGAGTGGTGGAAGCCGGGTGCCGGGGGAAAAGTCGGAGGAACCGGAGCAGCAGCTTTTGCAGAAAGAAATGACAGAATTGGTACAGCGGCAGGTGCGGGCATTACCGCAAAAATACCGCACAGTCGTCTATCTTTACTATTCTGCAGGACTAAAGTTTAAGGAGATTGCAGAATGTCTGCATATTCCGGAAAGCACCGTAAAAAGCAGGATGCGGAAAGCAAAGAGTATCCTGAGAACAAGATTGGCAGTTATTATGCCTGACGGCCCGGAGAACGAAGGTTGCCGGCAAATGGAGGATTTGTAATATGAATGACAAAAAATTAGACCAGATTTTACAGCAGGCTCTTACCACGGAGGTAAACGATAATGAGATCAAGGTAAAGTTTGAAAAGGGGGAATATCATATGAAGAAAAAGAGAAATTATGTGAGACCGGCCGTTGCGCTGGTGGCATGTGCAGCATTGGTAGCAGGCATCGGTTTTGGCAATCTGCCGGATCAGATATTATCCAATACAGGACTGTCCCATAAAACGGATATATCTGCCGGCGAACCGTCCCGGAATGTGGAGAGTGGTTTTGTAATGAAGGTGAAGGCTGCCGAGGTAAAGGAGCTGAAAAAGGGAGAGGCACAGGCTGCCATTTATTCAGGAGGATTGACCGGAGAGGCATGGAGTGGTTCGGATGATAACAACGAGATCGGTTACATGATCGATCTGCCGTTGGTATGCGAGGGACAGAATATGGATACCATTACCTATTCCGTCAATAAAGGCTGTTTCCGTATTCTGCAGCCCAAGAATAAGCCTTACGTGATCGAGGGTGAGGAGTGTGAGGAACCAAAGCAGGTCAGCGACGGTGTGGATATTGAGGTTGTACCGGATGGAGCAGACAAAAAAGAGGTGAAGTATTATAAATCTTTTACAATCTCTGCTGAGGATCAGGACAGAAAGGATGTGGAAGTAGCGATCTGCGACGAGAAAAAATTGTCTAAGGAGCTTTACAAGCGGCTGTGGGATAATAATACCGCCGGTATGACGGACGAGGAGATCATTGCAGAGGCAGCTGTTAAAAATGAAGTGCTGGACAGTCCACAGGTTACCTGCAAGATCACTTATCAGGGAGATTCAGGGAAAAAAACAGAGACAGCTAAGGTTGCCGTGCATCTTGAGGCGATGACATACAAAGAAGCAGCGGGCAGCTGCAATGACAAGGCTTTGAAAAAGGAGCTGGAGCAGTTGAAAGATACCATGGGAATTTTTACAGCCTTCGAAAGACTGTAAGCAGAATTGTGAATATAGATCTGTACCTGGCGGCAGTGTTGTGAAAAAGCGGCACTGCCGTTTTTTGTGTATAGGAAATTTCGGGAAATAATAAACAGATTTCCTAAAATTTCCCGAAACTCCCGTCTATTTTTTGGTAATTTCCCGAAATTAAGATATACTACAGAAAACTGACAAGAAATCGGGAAGGATGCGATCCGCCAGATCCGGGATTGTGGGTATACAGAGGATATGGAGTATCGTGGCATCACGGAGATTGGATTTTTTTGCATCGCATTCCGGGGTAGACGGGTTGTGACCTTTTGAAAACATCATTCGTATATCAAGTGAAAGGGGGAAACGAAATTTGAATAAAGAAGAGTTTGAGAGCTGCTATCATGAGCATTTTGATTTCGTTTACCGGCTTTCCTTTACCTACGTGAAAAATCCGGCGGATGCAGAGGATGTGGCACAGGAGACCTTTGTGCGGCTGTACCGTCAGGAGGGAAAATTTGCGTCAGAGGAGCATGTCAGGCGCTGGCTGCTGCGGGTAGCGGTCAATCTGTCAAAGGATATGCTGCGGTCTCATTGGAATCAAAAAAGGCAGGAGTTCGATGAGAATATGCCGAAGGAAATATTTGGCTGGCAGGAGGATCAAAAGGAAATCTGGCAGGAGGTAGCAGCATTACCGGAAAAGTATCGTCTGGTGCTGTATCTTTATTATTATGAGGGATACAGTGTACGTGAAATCGGACAGATGCTGCGGTGCAGCACTTCGGCAGTAAAAATGCGTCTGAAACGGGGCAGGGAGAAGCTGCGGGAATCATTGGAGCCGGGAGTGGTTGGACTTTAGGTTTGTGCATCTACGAAAAAGGAGGAATATTATGAGTATAAAAGAGTATCGGGATATGTATGATCATGTCAGGATATCGGGGGAGAGAAAAAGTGAAATTCTGAGTGAAATTACAAGAGTGAGCGAGACGAGACAGCCGGAGCATAAACATCCGCGGCTTATGATGGCAGCAGCGATTGTTGCCGCTGCACTGGTGGTGATCCTGCCGGTGGGAGGTTATGCATCCCGGAAGCTTAACGCCCATTTTTCTTACAGTGTGGAAAGTCAGGCGAAGGATCGCACAGCGATATTACATTTTTACAAGAAATATGGGGAAACGTCGGGATGTGATTATACCATGGAGCACACCAATGGAGCTACTTTGGCAAAGTATATCCGGAATGCCCATCCCAATAATTATGTAAAGCTGTCGTATGCAAAAGAAGCTTTAGGAGTAGGAAAGGATTATACCATCTGGAAACAACCGACAGAGTACGCCGATGATTATGGTAATGTTCGTTTCCTATATAAAGATGCGGAGCGTGTTAAGCTGATGGAGCAGTACCACAAGGAAAAAGATTCCGAAAAGCGGAGTAAACTGAACAGAACCATAAAGAACTACCTTGATAAAACTTTTACGATCAGTGTGTATTATATCAATCGCTCTAAAGATATACGTATGGTTAATATTAAAGATGTAGAGAAAATGACAATAGGGGAAAAGCGGGCCTATTATTTTAAGGGATCCGGTTCAGTAAAAGAGCAGACAAAACAGCGGCGGAAGCTGGCAGGGTTATATAAAGGTCACAGCTTCTGGGAAAACAGTATCTGGGTCTTTGAAGAGAACTTGGGGTACTGTATGGAAATTAGCGGAGGAGACGGCGTATCAGAAAAGGAAATGAAGAAAATTGCACGGGCTGTTACCATGAAAAAGACAACAAAGGAAAACAGTGCACAATTTTCTGTGATCTCTGCGGCGATCAGTGCGGATGAATAGAGTGTGCCTTGCTATTTCCTGTTTACGATGGTACAATCAAAATAATTTATGTGGTTTGTGGATTGTATGATCGAAGAGAAGGTGGAAAAATGCAGAGAAAAAAAATGCTGCCGGTTGGAGTTGAGGATTTTAGAGATATTATTCAGGGAAATTTTTATTATGTAGATAAAACAAGATTACTGGAAAAGTTGTTGGAAACAGGTGGGAAAGTGAATCTGTTTACTAGGCCACGCCGCTTTGGAAAGTCTCTCAATATCAGTATGATGAAGCATTTTTTTGACATTGGCGGTACCGGAAATTTATTTGATGGGTTATACATTTCAGCGAAGCAGGAGCTGTGTGACCAATATATGGGACAGTTTCCGGTGATTTCCATCAGCCTGAAAGGAATCTGCGGAAAAGATTTTGAACAGGCAAAAGCACTGATGACCCGCATGATCAATGAGGCTGCCCGGGAAATGCAATATCTTTTGAAAAGTGAGCGGCTGGGAGAATATGATCTGGAATTGTATCGTTCTCTGATGTCTGTGAGAATGGATGAGACAGCTCTTGTATACAGCTTAAGAGAATTGACAGAGCTTCTGTACCGGCATTACGGGAAAAAGGTTGTTGTGTTGATTGATGAATATGATGTTCCCTTAGCGAAAGCGAATGAACAGGGGTATTACGAAGATATGGTACGTCTGCTTCGCAATATGTTTGAAAGTGTATTGAAGACAAACAGTAATCTGCAGATGGCGGTTATGACGGGATGCTTACGTGTGGCAAAGGAAAGTATTTTTACCGGATTGAACAATTTTCGGGTATATTCCATCACGGATGCTTCGTTTGATGAATATTTTGGCTTTACAGATGATGAGGTAAAGGAAATGCTTCATTATTATGAACTGGATCGCCATTACGCTGTTGTGAAGGAATGGTATGATGGCTATCGGTTTGGCGTGACGGACGTATATTGTCCATGGGATGTTATCTGCTATTGCGACGAGCATAGAGATCACAGGAAAAAGGCGCCGCAGAATTACTGGCTTAATACCAGTGGGAATGATGTGATACGGTATTTTATTGAGCATATGGGACAGGAAAAGGAAGTCGCCCGGAGCGAATTAGAGGTATTGATCAATGGAGGATGTGTTCAGAAGGAGATTCATGAGGATCTGACTTATAAAGAGCTTTATGAATCATCGGAAAATATCTGGAGTATTCTTTTTATGACCGGATATCTGACTACGCGCGGGGAAAAAGATGGACAAAGGTATGATCTGGTCATTCCGAATCAGGAGATTTGTGATATTATTACAACGCATATTCTGACTCTTTTTAAAGAAATGGTTCGTAAGGATGGAGAACTTCTCAATGCATTTTGTTCTGCTCTGCGGGATGGAGAAGCGGAACTGGTAAAAAACATTTTTACAGAATATTTGCAGAAAACGATCAGTATCCGGGATACTTTTGTTCGAAATGACATGAAAGAAAATTTTTATCATGGGATTCTGCTTGGAATATTAGGATTTAAAACGGATTGGAATGTTCGGTCCAACCGGGAAGCAGGGGATGGTTTTAGTGATATTTCTATTACGATGGACGATGTCGATATAGGAATTGTGATTGAGATTAAATATGGAGAAGCGGATGATCTGGAAAGAGAAAGTAAAAAAGCGTTAGATCAGATTCACGATAAACATTATACAGAACAGATGAAACAGGAAGGAATAAAGAGTGTTTTAAAGTATGGCATTGCATGCAACAGAAAACAGTGCAGTGTTGCCGTTGTGAGAGAAAACATATAGCATAAGCCCCTGTGTCCGATTATCAGGACACAGGGGCTTATGCTTTGTTAAGAGGGGAAATTTATTATTTTATAAGCATGTAAACATACATTGCTGTCTGCCTTTGACCCTTCATTATATTATGGTCTGCTGTTACCGCCCTGTACGGTGGTACCTGCAGTCGTTGTGGAGATCACAGAAGCACTGCTGGTATCACAGCGCTCATAGCGGAAGTCGTAGTCACTGTCCGCAAGCTTACTGCCGGATACACTGCCACCACTGTAAAGAGTGTAGGAATCACCGGAGATCAGCTCTGGAGAAGAGTACAGCACGTAGCTGTAGGATTTATCTGGGCAGATGGAAAGAATTACGTTTCCGGAGCTGTCTGCAATGGAGAAAGCGGTATTTGCGGAGTAGGTGGTTCCGTTGTTGCCGCCGCCGTTTCCGCCAGGTCTACCATTGCCACCCGGAGCACCCTTGCTTGTGCTGTCAGAGGCTGTAGAGGTGTCAGACGCAGCTGCTATGCCGGTGCTGTCAGAGGTGTCTGCTGTGTCGGCAGATGCGAACCGCATGCCGCCATTAGAGCTGCCGGTACACAGATATGCCTGCCGGACGCTGGTGGGATTCTCGATCATTCCATTGCTTCCTACGGCGAGAAGTGTTACACCGCTGCCGATATAGTAGGTGCTATCTGTATCGATCGGAGCGTTGTCATTGGAGGTTGAGCCAAAGACAACGATCGTGCCGCCATATGCGTAGAAGGAGCCGTTGCAGTCGATACCGTCACCGTCTGCGGAATAGGTAATCGTATTGTCATTTCCGTTTTTGACCGGAAGCGTGATGGTGTGCGTCTCATCATCGGCGATCATCACATTGATATAACCGGAATAGACATTTAATACATTATCGGAGGAAGAAACGGTTGTTTTCGTATATTTCTCCTCGGACTCATCTTCGTAAACGTAGGTGGTGCTTGATTTGGAAGCGGCATTGATGCCGTCATCATTGGAGTAGATCACAATATCCGGTCCGCTCTGGCTGTCTTTCGTGCCAATATTGATGGTGCCCGCCTCGATTCCTTCGTAGCAGGTTTTAATGTCAATGGAGGTATCTCCGGTAATATCCAGAGTATCAGCAACGGTGATGCCATCATCCGCAGAGGAGAGAGTCAGACTTCCACCGGAGATCACACAGGTGTTATTACTGTGGATCGTATCGTCCGGGGCACCGATAATATATTGGCCGTCGCTTGTTGCTGCACCGGAACCGCTGCCGCCTCCCATACCGCCGCCACCGCCGTTATACTTGATGCCGGACTGTGTGGTATCTACGATGATCGTTCCGCCGGTGATCACAAGTCCGCCGGATGCCTCGGTGCTGTAGGTCTTGTCTGCTGTCAGCGTACTGTCATCGGCTACACTGGTATAGCTGCAGGTGCTGGATTTCGTACCTGCCTTGATTCCTTTATGACTTCCTGTGTCCAAATTTACGGTCTCTGTTTTCGTGGAATTATTGGAAGTCAGTGTATTGTAATTGCCGGAACCGAGAGAACTACTATAGTAGTTGACACCTGCATTTTCATATTTTGTGGTGATATCTACATAAGTATCATCACCGGAAATGGATACCCATTCTCCCTGAATGCCGTCTCCCTGACAATGGGTGATGGTCAGTCTGCCGCCGGAGATGGCCGCCGTATAATTCTTGGCATTGATACCATCTTCCCGGGTGGACAAGATGTTGGTCGTTCCATCATAGATGCAGATATTTCCGTTTTTACTCTTGATGCCGTTGCCCAGATCAGATCGCAAGGACAGTGTGCCGTTAAGGATAAATACACCGCCTTCGCCATCTGCACCGGTTCCTTTAAGGCAGTCACCGTTGGAGTGGATCTGGTATTTGCCGCTCTGGATGATCAGGGTACCCTTACTGGAAATACCGTCGGATGGATCTTCACTGCCGTAATCTGTTGTATCGCCATTCATGGAATCGGTGACCGTCAGACTTCCGATATCGGAAGGATCATAGCTTGCAAACGTGAGAACCGTATCGGTTCCTTTCGCCTCAATGACGCCGCCCGGCAGGGATGTTGTTGTGGTATTATCCGTTGATTCTGTGTAGACACTGCCGTTGCCTTTGAGGACATTGTCACCTTTCAGATATACCGTTACCTTGTTGGTGGTGCTGTCACCGCTTTTGACCTGGAAGACCGGAGAATCCTGTCCGGAACCGCTTCCCAGAGCACTGTTATCAATATGCAGATTATCCCAGATCAGATTTACCTCACCGGTATTCTTTTTAACGGTGATAAATGTGTTGGTCAGAGGGGATGCCTCCGTGCCGCCGGAAAGTACATAAGTGCCAGCCTCACAGATCGTCACACATGCCGTGTCAGAAGAGTCATCTGTCTCGTAGGTGACAGCGGATGAGGACTGCAGATGATCGGTGGTAATTCCATCGGCGGTAATCTGAATGGTCTGTGCCGTATCTTCGTCGTAGTCGGCAGGAAGTGTTGTATCGGCTGGCTGCGACGGTGTTGGAACAGATGGAGCAGCTGTGCCGGTACCGGCAGATGGAGTGGAAGATGCCGCCGAATCAGCGGAAGCGGTTGGATCAGCAGTTCCCGCCGGAACAGCAGTTGCATCCGGATCTGCTGTTTGTTCCGGTGAAGATGTTTTAGCAAGATCTGCAGCAGTACCCGGAGCGGTCGAAGCCGACGTGTTGTCTGCAGCCGAAGGCGTTTGTGCCGTGTCGGACACGGCAGGGGAAGCAGATGCTTTTGAAGAAAAAGTACCCGTGCCTGCCGGTGTACCGGAAGCAGACGGAGTCTGCGTTGTTTTCGGTGCCGCTGTGCTGTTGGCAGCAGCAGAAGCCTTTGGGGTGGACAAAGCCTGCGAAGAGCCGGAAGTGATCTTATACGTGTAACTTGCATATGCAGAGTTCTTTTTCAGCTTCTTATTTTTTAACTGCATTGCAGTCACCTTAGTTCCCTTGGAGACCGCATAGAGGGAGAGCTTCGTGGTTTTTGTAATGGTAATCTTTTTTGATTTTCCACCGGAAAGCTTCTTCTTCAGACGGAAAGTTCCGTTGGTGGTGTAATAGACCTGGCTGCCTTTTTTGGCAGTTACCTTTAAGGTGACTTTTTTCTGGTAGGTTCCGGGCTTTTTGAAAATTGTGTACCATTTTGTGGACACATTTGATTTAGTTTTGGCAGATGCCGTCATGCCGGATGATGGACTTGCCGTAATGGTCAGGGCTGCGGTCATGATCCATGCCAGCAGCTTACATTTGTTTTTTCGGTTCATATGGTTTCCTCCGTTCTTAAAATTTTATGTTGAGGCTATCATAAAAGACGTACCTTAAATAAACCTTAAGGGAATGCCTCCACAGTTGACATTAGGAGATGATGCCGTTAAAATCATCTTAAATACCAAAGGGATGGTAAATGATATCAGTCTGGAATTGAAGCGGCTGTTAGATTATATTGATGAAAATGAGGTATAAATTAATGAAAATTGTGATTTTAGATGGCTTTACAAGCAATCCCGGTGATTTAAGCTGGGATAAAATGGAAACACTCGGAGATCTGACCGTATATGAGTACACACCAAATCAGACGGCTGACGTGGTGGAGCGGCTTAAGGACTGCGAGATTGCCCTGACCAATAAAACGGTCATTACAGCGGAGATCATGGAGGCATGTCCGGCACTTCGATACATAGGAGTGCTGGCGACCGGATACAATGTAGTAGATATGAAAGCGGCGGCAGAGCATGGAATTACCGTGACCAACGTGCCGGGGTACAGTACACAGGCAGTGGCGCAGCAGGCATTTGCACTGCTTTTGGATATCTGCTCTCATGCAGCCCATCACAGCACAGAGGTTCATAATGGCAGATGGAGCCGGGGACGCGACTTCTGTTTCTGGGATTATCCTCTGATCGAGCTGGATCATAAGACAGCGGGGATCATCGGTTTTGGCCAGACAGGCAAAGCCATTGGCCGTGTCGCGAAAGCGTTTGGCATGCGGGTGATCACCAATGGTTCCCATGAGACGCCGGAGGGAAAGGCGATCGGAGAATATGTATCCAGGGAGCAGCTTTTGAAGGAGTCTGATGTGATCTTTCTTGCCTGTCCGTTGAATGAGCAGACGAAGGATCTGGTCTGCAAAGAAACCATTGCACAGATGAAGGATGGAGTCATTCTGATCAATACCAGCCGCGGCGGAACCATTGTGGAAAAGGATCTGGCGGAAGCACTTCACAGCGGCAAGGTGTATGGAGCGGGTGTGGATGTGGTATCGACGGAGCCTGCCAGACCGGACAATCCTCTGCTCTCCTGTGAGAACTGTGTGATCACGCCGCACATTGCCTGGGCAACCAAGGAGGCAAGAGGGCGTCTGATCGATATTGCTTCGGAGAATGTGAAGTGTTTTCTGAAGGGGGAAGCGCAGAATGTAGTTCGTTAAAATACATTTATGGAAGTATAACTCCTCTTATGGAGTATTTACTCCGGTGACGATGTGTGTCAGTCAGGCGCAGTATCAGATTACCGGAAAGGTCTGTGAAATATGCGGCATTGATCCGGAGGAGACCAACGGTCATGTGGATGCTGTGGCATGCTTTGTGCGGCCGGGGGAAGTGGCGTGTATTTATACGGAGGATCCGGCGTGTCCGTTTTATGGGACAGCACAGAAATGTTATCAGCAGCTTTGCGGGATGACAGACGCAAAGGGGCGAAGGCTGAAAGTGCATAAAGTATGCTGTTCGGCAGAACCTGTTCGGATCGAAAAGGATTTTTACAGGACATGAAAATACGAAGAAACGGTACTGGCAACAGGACAGGAGAATAGAAGGGATGAAAATGGGACAGAGAATCTGGAAATTGTTGTACTGAAAACAGGACAGAAGGAGGACAAAGCCATGAGAAACGTAACCGTAGCAGCCACACAGACGGTTCTGGTACAGAGCTTTGATTTGGATGAAATAGAGGAATATCGCAGATCCTGGGGTGTCTGGAGGGACAGACGACCGGAGATGTACGGAATCCTGACAACCCATGGAAAATAAGGGCATCCCAAAAGTTCGTAGTAAAATACCTCAAAAACGCACAACAAAACACCTCAAAAGTTCGTAATGAAACACCTCAAAAACGCGTAATGAAATGCTCCAAAATTGCGTAGTGGATATTTGATGAATGGCAGGAAGCTCCTGATTTCACTGGGCAGTTTATTTGATGATCCGCAGACGGATATTGACGGAATTATGTCTGATATGAAGGTGGAGGATTTGATCTTTGCAGCCTGCAGGGGAGGATGGCCTTCTGCATTGCGAAAGAAAAGCAGGGAAGCAAAATTAATTGTTGCGAAGGATTATTTTCGCAATGTGTGTGAATCGGATATTTCAACGGTAGATGGTGTGAGCCGCAATCCGGTGATGGCAGAACTGGTCATGAAATCGTATGCCCGTAATATTTCGACTTTAGCGAAGAAGAGTGTTATTTTTAAAGATGTCAGTGCCAACGCAGACAGCATATCCCGGTCGACATTTGATGGTTATCTCAATGCACTGGAAAGACTGTTTGTTATAGAAGATATTGATGCATGGTGTCCGGCAATACGTTCTGCAACAACGATACGTTCCGGGCAGAAAAGGGGATTTGCAGATCCCTCCATTGCCGTTGCAGCGCTGGGGCTTGGACCGGATTATCTGGAAAAGGATCTGAAAACGTTTGGTTTTATTTTTGAGTGTATGTGCATTCGGGATGTGTGGGTCTATTCGCAGGCAATGGGTGGCAATCTTTCTTATTATCATGACCGCTATGGTCTGGAGGCAGATGCAGTATTGCATATTGCGGATGGAAGATATGCATTGATTGAATTTAAGTTAGGCAGTGCAGAAATTGAGGAAGGTGCAAAGCACTTGCTGAAGATTAAAGAATTAGTAAAAGCGTACAATCAAAAGGAAAAGCAGGTTCCTTTGAGAGAACCGGATCTGCTCATGATCATCACCGGAGGAAACATTGCCTATACACGGGAGGATGGAGTGAAGATTGTTCCGATTGCTTGTCTGAAAAATTAGCGGTTTATTCCATGTATAAATAAGGGCAAAACCAGCGTTTTTTCCTTGATTCACTCTGTATTACGTGTATTTTCTTATATACTAAAAAACGACCGGCAGCCAATCCGCTACCGGTCATTTTGCAATAAAACAAAGCTTTGTCTCTGCTCCTGAAATCATACAAAGGGCATTTTTTGTTTTCTCATGCCTTTTATTTCTTGATCTTTACTCTCTTGACGGAGCTCCAGGCACCGTAGATCGTCTCTCCGTTTACCTCTGCATAAGCGGAGACGCGGACATAATATGTTTTTTTCTTCTGCAGCTTCTTGAAGGTGAGAGATGTCACATCGCTGGTCACTTCCTTTTCCACGAGACCTTTTTTGAAGCTGGCACTTTTCGCATACTGTACACGGTATCCGGTGCAGCCGGCAGTCTGTGCCCAGGTGACCGTCATCTTGCGGCCCTTTTTTGCAGAGCAGCGCAGGGCAGAAGTCTTTGCCGGTTTGGTCTGCTTGTAGTCCAGGGTGAAGGTGTAATTGCCGACTCCCTTGCCAAGCTCGCGCTGTGTGATGGCAAGATAGTAGTCCCCGGAGGTCAGCTCAAAGAAATCGGATTTCTGCTGGTTACTGTCCAGATAAGTATCGTAAACACAGTTCAGGCTGTCGTCGTAGAAGATATAACGGATCGTATTGTCGGTGGCGTTGGTGGTGGCAAGATTGATCTTGCCGTTGGCAGGCATGTTAAATTTGTAGTAATCAATGGTATCGTTGGATGCCAGAATGCCTTTGTAGGAGGACTTCATCTCAATCGAGGATGCATTTCCCGGCATGTCGTTATTGTTATCCTGGGTTTCCTTGAAGGTTTCTCCAAGGGGATTTTTTGTGGCTTTGAGATTAAAATTATCACCGCACTGCACGCCTAAATAATAGCTGCCGCCGGTTAAATAAAGACAATATGTAATGACCTCCAATTTGTAGCATCGTGGATTTACCTGTATACTA
>ERZ779840.415-NODE-415-length-50934-cov-3.686550_pt1 | contig 50934 bp, 47 predicted proteins | sample MGYA00511561_ERZ779840 | MGnify/ENA primary metagenome ERZ779840 (study PRJEB29588, sample SAMEA2162036) | human gut metagenome | biome: human gut; feature: human-associated habitat; material: faeces | place: Denmark | collected 2008/2010 ...
CGGGCTCTCCATAAAAGACAAACCTCTTGGACTTAACCGTTCAAGAGGTTTTGTTTTTTCCGGCGCTGGAAAATACCCTTAAATTTATTTCTTTAAAGCGGTTTTTGCGCCTGCCTCATGATATAAATTTTCTATTGTTCTCTACTTTTCATAGGAGATTTACCATGAGACGACTCGTAGCAATTGCAATGACTTGTGCCGCAATGGGGGTCGGCATTTCTTCCGGTGCTTACGCCGCTACTTTCAAATGGGCTAGCCAGGGGGGACATATTAACTTTTGATCCCCACGCGCAAAACGAAGCATTTAACAATACCGCTAATTCATATGTCTACGAAGCATTATTAAATCTCAATAAAGGAAAAGTACAGCCATGCCTGGCTGAAAGCTGGACTTCCGTCCCGGAAGGTTTTGTTTTCAAGCTGCGCAAAGGTGTGAAATTTCATGAGGAAGAACCTCTGACGGCTGAAGACGTCGCCTTCTCGATCAATCGAGCCCTCCATCCGATTTCTCAGTTCAAAACATTTACCGCAGGTATTCTCGGCGCCGAGGCACTGCCTAACGGCGATGTTTTGATCAGAACTATTAATCATTCTCCCGTACTTCTCAATCAGCTTGCCTACCTCAGAATTTTGAATAAAGCCTGGGCTGAAAAGCATGGTGCAGCTGCGCCGCAGAATTTTGTTGCCAAGGAAGAAGCCTACGCAGCAAAACACGCAAACGGCACCGGCCCTTTCAAACTTCAGTCTCGTGAAGTCGATATCAAAACAGTTTTTGTTGAAAATCCTGATTGGTGGAATAAAGCCAATAAAGTCGTAAATGTCACAGAAGGCATCTATACCCCGATTAAATCGGCGGCGACGCGCATGGCTGCCTTGTTGTCCGGAGAAGTGGACTTTGTCCCTGACCCCGCAACGCAAGATATTCAGCGTCTGAAGAACAATCCTAAGGTCAAGCTTCAGTCCGGCCCTGAACTGCGAGTGCTTATGATCTCTTTGGACCAGATGCGCGATGAATCTCCTTACGTCTTCGTTGACGGCAAGAAAACGGATAAAAACCCGTTTAAAGACATCCGCGTTCGTCAGGCTTTGTACCAGGCCATTGACATTAAAACGCTCCAGCGTGCGGTGATGAGAGGCTTTTCACTCCCGAACGGATCAATTATTTCCTCCGAGACGAACGGTTGGAGTGCTAAAGCAGCCGAACGCCTTCCGTATGATCCTCAGGCAGCTAAAAAGCTCCTTGCCGAAGCCGGCTATCCCAACGGTTTTGAATTCACCCTTGACTGCCCGAATAACCGCTATATCAACGATGAGGCCATCGGTAAGGCTCTGGCCGGAATGTGGGCAAAAATCGGCGTGAAGGTAAAGGTAAACGCAATCCCACGCGCAAATTATTTCCCGAAAGTTCTGCGCTATGACTCCTCTGTCGGAATGGTCGGCTGGGGTGCTTCTACTCAGGATGCTTTATTCCCGCTTCAGTCTCTCGTCGAAACAGTGGACGTTAAAAAAGGCAATGGCCTCTCGAATATCGGCCGAGTTTCAGATCCTGAGCTGGATGCTTTGATTGAAAAAATCAAGCAAGAGGAAAACTTTGACAAACGCAATGAACTGATTGAACAGGCACTGCTTCGCGTCAATAAGAACATCTATGTACTTCCTCTTCACACTCAAGTTATTAATTGGGCTCTGAAGAAAAATATAGAAGCTCCCTTACGTGCGGACGACCGCTTGGAGCTCGATAAAGTAATCGTGAAGTAATTCTCTACATGGCCGAGAATTACCTTTCTCGGCCATTCGACTCCCGAAAGGATGCCGACAGATGTTCTCGTTTGTTATAAAACGTCTGCTCCAGGCAATATTGGTCATGTTAATCGTGACCATGATTGCATTTCTGTTGTTCCAATTCGTAGGTGACCCTGTGACGCAAATGCTGGGCCAGGAAGCCACTGAGGCTGATCGGCTTGCGCTCACGCATGAGCTGGGGCTGGATCAGCCTATTTGGAAACAGTTCGGAGCGTTTATTGCTAATACTCTCCACGGTGACTTTGGAATGTCATTACGCCAAGGTACACCGGTGGTTGACTTATTTAAGGAAAAAATGCCGGCTACGCTCGAGCTCGCATTTTTCTCTGCCATGGTGGCTACGTTCATGGGGATTCCTCTGGGCGTGTTCGTCGCTTTGAAGAAAAATTCGATCTGGGCAAGCTGGCTGATGGGACTTTCACTCGTGGGGATCTCGCTGCCGACCTTTTTTATCGGTATTTTGCTGATCCTTGTTTTCTCCGTTTGGCTCGGCTGGCTGCCGTCTTACGGACGAGGAGAGACGGTTGCGTTCGGCTGGTGGACAACCGGTCTTCTTACCGGCGACGGTCTGAAACATATCATCCTTCCTGCCGTGACATTAGCAATCTTTCAAATTGCGTTAGTCATGCGATTGGTACGCAGTGAAATGCTTGAAGTCATGCGCACGGATTACATTCGTTTTGCACGGGCCAGGGGCGTACCGAAACGAAAAATCTTCTTTAGACATGCGTTGAAAAATACGCTGCTGCCGGTGATTACGATCACGGGACTCCAGATCGGAGGCATCATCGCCTTTTCGATCGTGACCGAAACCGTTTTCCAGTGGCCGGGTATGGGTCTGCTGTTTATACAGGCGGTTCAGTTTGCAGATATTCCGGTCATGGCAGCCTACCTCTGTCTAATTTCTCTAATTTTTGTCGTCATCAACCTCATTGTTGACTTGCTCTACTTGGCAGTGGATCCGAGGCTGAAATCAGATGCAGCAAGCAAGGAATAAAAATGAACAGTGTTAACTTAGATAATTTTGCAGATCCTTTTTTCCTTGGAGAAACGAAGGAAGAACTGCGTCGTATTCGTCAGGATTTTCACATTCATCCCGAAATCGGCCTGATAACGCCGAGAACTTCCCGCATCATTGCTGATTTACTGAGAAAGTACGGGGTCGATGAAGTTCACGAAGGCATCGGAGGTGACGGCGTGGTAGGCGTCATTTACGGAAGGCTTCCAGGAGAGGCTTCCGTCGGCCTGAGAGCGGATATAGATGCACTGCCCTTAAAGGAATTGTCCGATCATGACCACGTATCTCAAGTCGAAGGCGCAATGCATGCCTGCGGCCACGACGGTCATGCGGCAGCATTATTGGGTGCGGCTAAGAAACTCGCTTGCGAGAGAAATTTCGGAGGTAAAGTTGTTTTAGTTTTCCAACCCGGAGAAGAGGGATGGTCCGGTGCTAAGCACATGATGGAAGACGGGCTTTTTGAACGTTTTCCGATGCAGGAAATTTATGCCCTCCATAATTCTTCTGCGATTGAACCGGGACGAATCGCTTTGAATTACGGCGCGATGCAGGCAGCTGCGGATGCTTTCACAATCGTCGTGAAAGGCAAAGGCGGCCATGCATCTCGTCCCAATTTAAATCACGACCCTGTGATTGCAGCCGCACACATTATCTTGGCACTCCAAACGATTGTGTCTCGAGAAGTTGATCCGTTGGAGACTGCGGTGGTTTCGTGCTGCTCTCTTCAGGCAGGCGACCCTCGTGCGCAGAGCGTTTGTCCTGATTCCTGTCAAATTGTCGGTACCGCCCGTACTTTCTCTCCAGATGTTAGGGATTTAGTGGAAAAAAGAATCGGAGAGATCAGTGCATCTATCGCCGCAGGCTTAGGCTGCACGGCAGAAACCGATTACGGCCGTTTTTATCCGCCCTGCATCAATACGCCGGAACAAGCAGCCTTTATGGCCGATGTCGCCGCCGGGTTTGTCGGTGAAGAAAATGTGGATCGCAACTATCCCAGAATGGCCGGCGGGGAAGATTTTGCCTTCATGCTGGAAAAGGTTCCCGGTGCTTACATCCGAATTGGTCAGGGCGGCGCTTCTGCGCATAATCCGTACTTTGACTTTAACGACGAGATTCTTCCTCTGGCAGCCAGCGTTATGGCGGCAACAGCCGAAAAGAGGCTTCGAAAATTAAACGGCGGAGGCGACGGTGTTAACTAAAAACAGCGGGCAGCCTTCTGCATTCAAGCGTTTTTTAGAAAGCGACTTGATGTGGAAGTTTCTGCACTCTCCGGCTGCGATCATCAGCTTTGTCATTTGCGCCGGACTCTTGCTCTCTGCTTTTTTTGCGAGCTGGATCGCACCTTACGATCCTTTTGACCTGACTTCTTTTGACTTGTCGGATGCCTTTTTGCCTCCGGCTTGGATGGAAGGAGGCAAGTGGCAGTTTTTGCTGGGAACCGACGATCAAGGAAGAGATCTGCTTTCAGCCATTTTGTACGGGCTTCGGGTTTCCTTAGAGATCGGGTTATCTTCAGTCTTTATTTCTGTCGCGCTGGGTGTGTCTCTCGGTTTGATTTCCGGATATGCGGGCGGAGTTACGGATGCAGTCATCATGCGCTTTTGCGATGTGATGCTGAGTTTCCCAGCGATTCTTCTAGCTCTGCTGATTGATGGCATTATTCGCGTGATTCTGCCCGAGAGCATGCATGATCAGGCAGCCTACGGTGTTCTTATCTTTGCAATCTCTCTTTCCGGCTGGGTGCGTTATGCCCGTACGGTCAGAGGTGCGACGTTGAGTGAGAAGAAGCGCGATTATGTTCAGGCCGCAAAACTTTTCGGTGTGAGTCCGACAAGAATCATGTTTACGCACATCCTGCCCAACGTTTTGGGTCCGGTCTTAGTGCTTGCGACAGTCCAAGTGGCCTTGGCGATTATTACGGAAGCGACCTTGTCGTTTTTGGGTGTCGGTGTTCCTCCGACGACGCCGTCTTTGGGAACCTTGATTCGCATCGGTAATGAGTTCTTATTCTCAGGCGAATGGTGGATCACGATTTTCCCCGGTGTTGCACTTATTCTCTTTGTGCTGTCCGTCAATATGCTGGGCGACTGGCTGCGCGACGCACTTAACCCGAAACTTCAATGATGATTATGAATAATCAGCCGCTTTTAGAGGTTCGGAACCTCAAAGTAGAAATTCCGACAAGGAAAGGAACTCTGATTGCATTAGAAGATGTTTCTTTTAACTTGAAGGCCGGAGAAATATTGGGCGTGGTCGGAGAGTCCGGAGCCGGTAAGTCTATGGTCGGGAACTCCATCATCGGTCTTCTCGGAAAACCTGCCCATATCACGCACGGCGAGATCCTATTGGAAGGGAAGCGTATTGATAACTTGTCGGACGATGAAATGGAAAAGATCCGAGGCAAGAATATCGGTGCGATTTTCCAGGATCCGTTAACCAGTCTGAATCCTCTCTTTACGATCGGGGACCAGTTAATCGAAACGATCCGCATTCATTCCGATCTGAGTGAGAAAGAGGCACGTGAAAGGGCCATTCGTCTTTTGGTAGCGACCGGGGTGCCGGCCGCAGACAAGCGAATGGACAACTATCCTCATCAGTTCTCCGGAGGTATGCGTCAGCGTGTGGTTATTGCATTGGCGCTCAGTGCAGATCCGAAACTCATCATTGCTGATGAGCCCACAACGGCGCTCGATGTATCGGTACAGGCTCAGATCATTGAACTTCTTAAAAAGCTTTGTGAAGAAAACGGTACGGCAGTTATTTTGGTGACGCACGATATGGGTGTCATTGCCGAGGCAGCGGATCGCGTGGCTGTGATGTATGCGGGACGCCTGGTCGAACTTGCAGATAAGCGGACGCTCTTTAACGAGCCGCGCCATCCTTATACACGGATGCTTTTGGATGATATCCCGGATTTAAGCCAGACCCATCGGAGACGCACGCCGATTTCGGGCGAAGTGCCCAATCCGCTCTCACCGCCCACAGGCTGCCCGTTCCATCCCCGCTGTCCGCTTGCCAACGAACGCTGCCGCAAAGAAATGCCGCTTCGACAAATGATTGATTCACACGGATCCTTCTCTGAGGTGGCTTGTCACGCAGCAGAAGAAGGCAGGTTGTAATTTTTCATTGCGGTCGGCTGCTCAGACGTAAAAAAGAAAAATCCACAGTTTTTCAAACTTGCTACACTTAAAGTTTCAAATTTGCGTCTGTGCAGATTTTTATCGTCGTGTAAGCCTGGAATGATTTATCGTAAAGCACTCACATCCGAGTTATCCAATACCGCGGGAGGAGCATTCACTGTGCTCTTCTCCATTGTCGTTACTATCGGGCTTGTACGAATTCTGAATCAAACCGCAGGCGGCCGATACGACACAGGCTCTATCTTGGAAGTGGTCGCTTACACTTCTTTGATTAATCTGCCGGCCCTTATCTCATTAGCCCTGTTTTTAGCGGTTTTCATGACGCTGAACCGCTATTGGCGCGACAGCGAAATGTTCGTCTGGTTTTCCGCGGGCGGTTTGAGTTTGACATCCTGGATCCGGCCGGTTTTGCGCTTTGCACTGCCTGTCATACTCGTTGTCGCAGCTTGCTCGGTTGCTGTTTCTCCCTGGTCTAGAGCGCAGGTGCAGGCTTATCGCGATCGTTTTGCTCAGAAAGAGGACATCAGCAAACTTTCTTCGGGTCGATTTATTGAAGCAAAGAGCGGTCGTCAAGTTTTCTTTTTAGAAGGGGTCGATCAGGAAAAAGGTAAAGTCAAAACGCTTCTGATGGTGGAGCTCAAAAAAGACGGTTCCCGCTCCGTGCTTGTTTCCGACCGCGGTCATATAGAAAATAAACCGAACGGTGACCGCTACATTGTTTTAGACGACGGCCGCAAGTACGACACTAAGCCGTCGGGGCTCGGAGCCTCAGTGTCCGACTTTAGAGAATACGAAGTCAGAATGGACAGTTCTCCGTCGGAAGTCGGCGCGAACAAAAAGCTAAACGCGATGCCGATTGAGGAGCTGGTCAAAAGAACAGACAATCGTGCTAGGTCTGAGCTGTTTTGGAGAATATCCTGGCCGCTGGTTGCGCTAAATTTGGCCCTGCTTGCCATTCCGCTTTCCTATAACAATCCGCGCTCCATGAAATATTACGGACAGACAGCAGCGGTGCTGATCTTCATCCTTTATCTCAATGCGCTGTCGATTTTCCAGACCTGGATCACGCAAGGAAAGGTCGGCATTTTGAGTGCGACTTTGTACATGAATGTTCCGGTCGCAGTTCTGACCGCTTTCCTGTTCTATCGCCTGATGACGATAAATCAAGGGCGTTTTGATGCTTTCATTTATTGGCTGCTGAAGCCTTTCAGAGCAGCGGCGGGGTTGTTTAAGCGTAAGAAGGAGACACCATGAAAATCGTCTCCCGAATGATCTTTGCCCAGATCATGAAGAACTCTCTTTTTGTTCTTCTGACTCTGGTTGCCTTGTTTGCTTTCTTTGACCTCATCGGTCAGTCCGGCAATATCGGTACATCTTATTCCATGGGGCAGGCTTTCCTGCTGACGGCGCTGATTCTGCCGACACGATGCTATGAAGTGCTGCCGATTGCCGTGATGCTCGGCTCCATTTTTACGCTCTCGCGGCTCGCTTCAACGAGTCAGTTTACGGTCCTTCGCGTCTCCGGCATCGGACCGTGGCGATTCTGCGGCATGCTCCTTATGCCGGGTATCGTCCTTGTGATCTGTGCTTATCTTCTCGGAAATTTGGTTGCGCCTCCGGCTCAGCGTCTGGCAAAGGAATTCAAACTGGATATCAGCGGCTCAGCCTTTACCGGCAAAGAGCTCGACTCCGGCATCTGGGTTCGCGACGTGCAGCGCAATGAAGCAGGCGAACCGAAGAAAATCAGTTTTGTAAACGTTCAGAGGCTGCGTCCCGGAGAGGCGGCTTACGACTGGGTTATTTACGTCTTTGATCGTCCCGATCATCTGACGTCGATTGTGACGGCTAAGAGCGGTACGTATTCCGAGCAGGACGGCTGGGTGCTTCATGATGTCGTGGAAGAAACCGTACCGACGCTGCCTAAAGAGTCCAGAGCGCAGACCCAGGCGAGGGTAGAACGAAAAGTCATGAAGTCGATGGTTTGGGGCAAGAGCTTAGACGGCAACATCTTCGGCCTGCTGATGATTAAGCCTGAGGACATGTCTCTGCAGGAACTTCACTATTACATTGAATATCTGAAAGAGAACGGCCAGACTTATAAGCGCTTCGATACGGCGTTCTGGTCTAAAGCCTTCTACCCGCTGGCGATCTTAGTCATGCTGCTGCTTTCGATGCCTTTTGCTTATCAAAATGCGCGAGCAGGCGGTATGGCGATCAAGATTTTCTGCGGAATCATGATCGGTATCTTCTATTACGCCCTGAACAATCTCTTTGCGTTTATGAGTGCATTGGATAGTGTGCCGTCCATTATTTCGGCGATCCTGCCCTCGGTCATGATGACGCTCGCGGCCATTATTGCTATGTGGTATGTGGAGCGAAGATCCTGAGCAATAGATAGAGCAAAAGCGCCGATTCGGCGCTTTTGCTCTTGCATGAGGCTGGAAAAAATCAGTCTGTTTCTTCCTTTTCTTCCTCTTTTGTTCGTTCTTTGATGTCTTGAATAATGCGCTCAGCGGCGAGCATGTCTTCTTCTTTACGGAGGTTCTCTGCGATCACGCAAAGCGATTTTTCAAGGTTATCCAGCTCTTCCTGACTCAAACCAACGAGTGCTCTGTCCTGCATTCGCTTCATATTGGTTTTGAGGCCTCGTTCGATATCGCAGCCTTTTTTCGTTAATTTGACATACTTGCAGCGAAAATCGGCAGGGCTGTTTTTGCGCGTAATGAATCCCTTCGCTTCAAGACGCTTCATTAAACCGGTAATTGTGGGGTGAGACAACAGCAGCGCAGCTTGGACGCTTTGCTGGGTTACCTCATGTTTGCGGTTTTTGAAAAGGAACATCATGACGCTTGCTTGAGAGGATGTAATACCCAATGCGTCAAAATCCGCATTGCGGCATCGCTCCATCTGGTTATAAACGTAACGAAGGACTTTCAAAACGCCTTTCTCGTACTGATCACTCACTTTTAACTCCCACCTTTAGAGCGAGAAAACTACGTTCACTCACCCTTATGAACGAACAAATTATATGAATAAAAAAATAAGCGTCCTTTGCAGGACGCCTATAGTGGGAGAATGAAGAAATTAAATTACGCAGTTTGAGTTTTCTTCAGTTTTGCCGTTTCCACGAACTCCTTTAAAGCTTCGGCGGTATGGGTGGAAGCCTTGAGTAAACGCTGGGGTGGGCCCGCAAAGACATTTTTGCCTCCTTGGCTACCCCCTTCGGGACCCATATCGATAATCCAGTCGGCTTCTGCGATCACATCCAGGTTGTGTTCAATGACAATAACGGTGTTGCCGGCATCGACAAGTCGATGCAAAACTTTTATCAATTTATCGACATCAGCCATGTGGAGACCGACGGTCGGCTCATCAAGAACGTAAACCGTCTCCGGCAGCTTACGGCCGCCTTTGCGGATGTCGTCCTTTACCTTAGAGAGCTCAGTGACGAGCTTGATGCGCTGGGCTTCGCCGCCGGAGAGTGTCGGAGAAGGCTGGCCCAAGGTCAGGTAACCGAGACCGACGTCCTGCATCAGTTTCAGCGGGTGAAGAATAGACGGGACCGACGCGAAGAACTCAACGGCTTCATCGACTTCCATCTTGAGAACTTCACCGATGCTTTTGCCTTTCCACTTCACTTCCAAGGTCTCGTCGTTAAAGCGCATCGAATCGCATACGTCGCAGTGAACCTTCACATCCGGCAGGAAGCTCATTTCCAAGGTTTTAACGCCCTGGCCTTCACAAGCTTCGCAGCGGCCGCCCTTCACATTGAAGGAGAAGCGGGAGGCGGTGTAGCCGCGAGCCTTTGCTTCTTCGGACTGAGCAAAGAGTTTACGGATATCGTCCCAGAAACCGATGTATGTGGCAGGGCACGAACGCGGTGTCTTGCCGATCGGAGTTTGGTCTACTTCAAGGATGCGGTCAACCGTTTCCCAGCCGGAGATACCTTTGCAGCCTTCCGGAGCCGGGACGGATTTTCCTTTCTCTCGAATCAAGGCGACCATGTTCTTTAAGAACACCTCGCGGGCTAAGGTCGACTTACCTGATCCCGAAACCCCGGTCAGAACGGTTAAACGTTTGAGCGGGAAGGAAGCGGTGACATCCTTGAGGTTATGAGAATTAGCACCGTTGACGGTGATCATCGGATCGGACTTCAATGTGCGGCGTTTTGCTTTGCACGTATGCATCAGCGGATGCTTTAAATAGTATCCGGTCAGAGAATTCTCAGCGGCCTCAATATCTTCAACGGAGCCTTGAGCAATCAGGCGTCCGCCTCGGGTGCCGGCGCCCGGACCGATATCGATGACGTGGTCGGCGCAGCGAATCGTTTCCTCATCGTGTTCTACCACCAGCAGAGAGTTGCCCTTGGAGGTGAGCTGCTCAAGTGCGGAAAGCAAAATCTTGTTGTCGCGCGGATGCAGACCGATTGTCGGCTCGTCCAGGACGTAACAGACACCCTGGAGGTTAGTGCCGAGCTGGGAGGCTAAGCGGATACGCTGAGCTTCACCGCCCGAGAGCGTCGGTGCAGAGCGATCCAGGTTGAGGTAAGAAAGACCGACTTCCTTCAGGAAGGACAAGCGAGAGCGGATCTCCTGGAGCGCATCTCGAGCGATGTCGGCTTCACGGCCGGAAAGCTTGATAGTGCTGAAATAGTCCGCAGCCAGATCAATCGTCATCGCGGCAACATCTGCGATGGACTTGTCATTGAAACGGACATTGAGCGCGATCGGATTGAGTCGCCGGCCGTGACAGTCAGGGCAAATGATCAGCTCTTCAGACATGGCTTCGGCGGTCAATTCACCGGTATTCTCGTCCACCGCCAGTGCGGTTTGGAACGGCTTAAAACCGTTGCCCATACAGGTCGGGCACCAGCCGTGCTTAGAGTTGTAAGAGAACAAGCGCGGGTCAAGTTCGGGGAAGCTCTTCTGGCAGTTCGGACAGTTGGAGGTCGAAGAGAAAGTGCGTTTTTTGCCCTTTTGCTCGATATCCAGAATTCCCTTGCCGAAATCTAGTGTGACGGCGACGAGCTGTTTGATTTCTCCTTCGTTTTCGGAAACTACTTTGACCGTACCGGTGGGCAGGTCGATGTTGTGTTCCGTGAAACGAGACAAAGAAGGAAAGCGGAGGGTAGAGACTTTTTCTCCGTCCACGATCAGGTGCTCATAGCCTTTGTTTCTCGCCCAAACCGCCAAATCTTTGTAGAAGCCCTTGCGGTTTTTGACCAGAGGTGCAAGGAAAGTAATTTCCTTACCCTTATAAGCTTTCATAATCGAAGCGAAGATCTGTTCCTTAGACTGCTTGATGACCGGCACGTTGCAGGTCGGGCAGTACTGTGTTCCGAGCTTCACGTAGAGCAGACGCAGGAAATGATAAATCTCCGTCATGGTTGCGACGGTGGATTTCTGGCCGCCGCGGGAGGTGCGCTGTTCAATGGCAACCGTCGGCGGGATACCGTAAATGGCGTCGACATCCGGCGCGCCTGCAGGCTGCACCATTGAGCGCGCAAAGGCGTTGAGTGATTCCAAATATCTGCGCTGACCCTCGTTAAAGATCAAATCGAAGGCCAAAGTTGACTTACCCGAGCCCGAGACGCCGGTGACTACGGTGAACTTGTTGCGCGGGATCTGAAGAGAAAGGTTCTTCAAATTGTGTTCGCGTGCGTTGACGACCGTGATGGCGTCTTTGGGGTAAGACAGGGCCTTCGGCTCTTCCTGAGGCTTGAAGTCCGTGAAGTAGGCGCTCGGATTTTTTTCCTTGAGGGCTTTGTTGTAAGCGGCCAAAGCCAAGCCGGTCGGTGTGTCCTTGATACGGAAATCTTTGGGCGTGCCCGCAAAGAGTTCACGTCCGCCGCGCTCGCCGCCTTCGGGTCCGAGTTCGATAATCCAGTCGGATGCGTTGATCACGTCAAGGTTGTGTTCAACCAAAAGGACGGAGTGACCGGACTGAACCAGTTCCTGCAGCGACTTCATCAGTTTGAAAACGTCGTCAAAGTGCAGGCCGGTCGTGGGTTCGTCAAAGATGAAGAGCGTTTGTTTGCTCTCGCCTTTGAGAGCATCGGCAAGGTGCTTGGCGAGTTTGAGACGCTGAGCTTCGCCGCCGGACAAGGTCGGAATCGGCTGGCCGAGCTTGAGATAGTCCAGGCCGACTTTAACGAGCGGCTCGAGATTGCGCACGATTTCCTTGTTTTCTTTGAAGAAGTCGAGAGCTTCGGCAATCGTCATATCGAGCACTTCGGCAATGTTGGCTTCTTTGCCGTTGCGAGACAGTTTGACCTCGAGGATCTCACTGCGGTAGCGGCTGCCTTTGCATTCCGGGCAGCTTAAATACACATCGGATAAGAACTGCATTTCGATGTGTTCGAATCCGCTTCCGGAGCAGGCAGGGCAACGGCCCGTTCCGGAGTTAAAGGAGAACGTTCCGGCTTCATATTTACGCTTCTTGGCTTCCGGAGAAGCGGCAAAGAGACGGCGGATGGTTTCGAACGCGCCCATGAAAAGCGCAGGCGTGCTTCGTGTCGTTTTACCGATCGGGGACTGATCGACAAAGGAGACATCGCTGATGTTTTCGGTGCCGAGGAGTTTCTCGAATTTGCCCGGGGCCTCTGTGGACTTACCCTTGGCTTTCATCAAGGCCGGAACCAGGATGTCTTGGACCAGGGTGGACTTACCGGAACCCGAGACGCCCGCAATACATACGACCGAGTGCAGCGGAATGCGGATGTCTAAGTTTTTAAGGTTGTGCTCGGACGCACCCAGAAGAACCAGTGCGGGGTTAGCCGGGTTGATGCGTTTGTGGGCAGAATGCGGGAAGGTTCTTTCGCCGCGCAGGTAAGAACCCGTCAGCGTACGTGCTTTTTTGAGCTCTTCCGGCGTGCCGTCAAAAACAATTCTGCCGCCGTTGGCGCCGGGTCCGGGACCCATATCAATAATGCGGTCGGCCGCGAGCATCACCTGAGGGTCGTGTTCGACGACAACCAAAGTATTGCCGGCGCGGCGCAGGCGTTTCATGACGGAGTTCACGCGGTCCATATCTTGCGGATGCAGACCGATAGAAGGCTCATCGAGAACGAACAATGTATTGACCAGCGAAGTGCCGAGAGCGGTGGTCAGGTTAATACGCTGAACCTCTCCGCCGGAGAGCGTGCGGCTCTGACGGTCAAGATTGAGGTAACCGAGACCGACTTCCGTGAGGTAACGCAGGCGGGAGCGGATTTCGTCGAGCAGCATGCCGCAGCCTTCTTCGAGCGCCGGAGAAAGTTTGAGCTCATCGAAGAAGATTCTGAGTCTTTCGATCGGGAGCAGCATCAGGTCACGGATATTCAATCCGGGCAAATCGCGAAGCATGGCATCGGAGAAAGTTGCGTTGGCCGGGCGCCAGCGCGGATGAGAGCCTAACGCATGATCGGCGTTTTCTTTGGTGCCGATGCGCCAAAGGAGCGCGTCGGGTTTAAGACGAGCGCCGTGGCAGTCCGGGCAGGCAGTGTAGCTGCGATAGCGGGAGAGCATGACGCGGACGTGCATCTTGTAGGCTTTCGTTTCGAGCCATTCGAAGAAATGTTTAACGCCGTACCATTTCTTGGAGCGGAAGCTTGTCCATTTCGGATCGCCGAAGCAGACCCAATCCTTTTCTTCCTGGGTCAGATCACGGTAGGGCTTGTTGACATCGAGCCCGCGTTCGGCGGCATAACGCAGAAGGTCATCCTTGCATTCGGAATAGCTTTCCGTATTCCAAGGTTTGATCGCACCTTCTTTAATAGAAAGGCTTTCATCGGGGATGACTAAGCCGTAATCCACGCCGATGATTCTTCCGAAGCCGCGGCAGGTATCGCAGGCGCCTAGCGGAGAATTGAAGCTGAAGGTCGAATCATGCGGGCGCGCGTAGGTAATTCCGCACTCAGGACAAGTGAGCGCAGCGGAAAATTTCCAAACTTCTTCATCGGCGCCGGGGACGCGGACTTTGAGTTCCATCAAACCCTTGCCGAGACGGAGCGCCGTTTCGACGGCTTCCACGGCACGGCTGCGGGTGACGGACGGTTTAAAGCGGTCGGCAATGACCTCAATGTCGGAGCCGTTCGTTTTGCCCTGAGAAACGACAGTGCAGCGTGTAAAGCCCTGAGCCTCCAGGCCGGCAATGGCGGTTTCGGGTGGAAGCGAGGCAGGGACGTGCACGTGGAAGCATACGCTTAGGCGTGCGTCCGGAGAAACGTTTTCTAAGCGCTCGGCGATGTCTTCCCAGATATCCTGAGGGCTTTCTTCACGCACCAGGCGTCCGCAGCAGCGGCAGTAAAGCGAAGAAGCCTGAGAAAAGAGCATCTTCAGATGATCGTTGATCTCAGTCATCGTGCCCACGGTCGAGCGCGAGTTTCTGACCGGATTGGTCTGGTCAATCGCGATAGCGGGCGGCACACCTTCGACTTTGTCGACCTTAGGGCGATCCATACGGTCCATGAACTGGCGAACGTAGGGGCTGAAAGTTTCGACATAGCGGCGCTGGCCTTCAGCATAAAGGGTGTCAAAAACCAAAGAGGACTTACCCGAGCCGGAGACGCCGGTGACGACGGTTAATTTGCCGTGTTCGAAAGAAACGTCGATATTTTTTAAGTTGTTTTGTTTTGCTCCGCGGACGGAGATAAATTCTTTTGCGTTGTTCTTAGTCTGCATGTTCTTCCAAGTTAACGGAGTAGGCCGCCTATAGTGGAATCCGAAGGCGATTTTTAAAGACGGCACTTTGGTAGCGTCAACTATACTCTCGTCAAGATTTCAGGAAAATCAACGAGTTGTGAGGGAATGTTTGAAATCGAAACGAAAAGAAACGCGAACGGAAGGCAAAAATAAACCCGCCTCGGCATCTGTCGGGCGGGTGTCGGACTCATTAAAGAGTCTGCGGTTGCATCAAGCAGAAAAGAGGATTAATTGCCTCTGCGCTTTGCAGCATTGTCTTTGACCTGGCGGGCCAAAGAGTCGAAAGCAGCGCGAACGGCTGCGTGGGCGTCTTCGTTCTTCGTGTTCATGATGAATTCGTGGCCGGGAGCGTTAAGAGAAACGCGAACGCTGCACTCTCTGCCTTGGTTCTGGTGGCGGCCTTCGCTTTCAACGGCAACGCGGCAGCTGATCAGATCAGCGTCAAACTTGTGGAGTCCTTCGACTTCTTTTGCGATTAAATTTTCAAGAGCTTCAGAACGATCGATACCGTGGAAACTAACTTGCAGTGGAAGCTTCATATAATCCTCACTTTCTTTTTAAAACTTCTACCCCCAATTGTTTCATATTTTTCGAATAATTGTTAGGGATTTTTAAACTTGCTTTTTTGGAGCAAAATAGAAAAAGTTGTGTTTTCGCAGAATTTCACTGGAAAATAAACGAAGTTAATAGAAATTCGGCGTTTACCTAAGAGAAAACCCCTCCTTGCTTAATTCTCTTATTCTTCCGGCCGCCTTTGTTAACTCGTTTTAGGCTGTAAAAAAGCCTGATATCGATAATTTTTAGACCGGATTCGTTTAATACGGGACAAAAGACATCAATTTCGGCAGACTCTTTTACAAGAGAGAGAAGAAAATTCGGCTATCGGTCTGCTCGTTGTGTTAGTTTGACGATACAAATCCGGCTTTTAGTTCCACCGCCGGAGATTAATCAAAGAATCTACGAGGCTCTTCCGGATGATTGGAACCACAGAATTGATAGCTTCTCTGGACTTAGGGACGACAAGTGCCCGAGCGATTATTTTTAATGCCGAGGGGCGGCCCCTGGCAGCCTGTCAAAAACCGCTCACTCAATATTTTCCGCACGACGGCTGGGTCGAGCAGGATGCCGAGGAAATCTGGCTGAAACAAAAAGAATGTTTGCTAGGCGCATTGGCCGATCTCAACCTGTCCGGATCGGCGCTGCGGGCGCTTGGCATCACAAATCAAAGAGAGACCACGATCGTATGGTCGAAGAAAACCGGAGAGCCGATCTATCGCGCGATTGTTTGGCAGGACAGGCGTACTGCGGCTTTTTGCGAACGGCTTCACGACAATGGGTTTGAGCCATTAATTCATGACAAAACCGGACTTTGTCTGGATCCTTATTTTTCCGCCTCGAAGGTTCGCTGGATCTTAGACAACGTTGAGGGTGCGAGAGAGAAGGCTTTGGCCGGCGAGCTTTTATTCGGCACTGTCGACAGCTGGCTTATTTGGAATCTGACAGGAGGTTTAGAGCACGTCACGGACGTCTCGAATGCTTCCCGCACACTCTTATTTAATATTCACAATTGCCGCTGGGATGAGGAGCTGCTGGATATCTTCGGCATTCCGGCGTCCATGCTCCCCTGCGTTGTTCCAAGCTCCGGCCTTATCGGCAGGACGGCGCCTGCAATCCTCGGCGCTTCGATTGACATCTGCGGCGCGGCAGGAGACCAGCAGGCAGCTACCTTCGGGCAGGCATGCTTTCAGCCCGGCATGACCAAAAATACTTACGGCACCGGCGGCTTCCTCCTTATGAATACAGGTTCGACGCCTAAGTTATCCGACAACCGGCTTTTGAGTACCGTCGGTTGGAAGATTCCGGACGCAACCAGCTATGCTTTGGAAGGAAGCGTTTTCGTGGCCGGTGCTGTTGTGCAGTGGCTTAGGGAGGGTATGGGACTGATTGAGACAAGCGCGGAAATCGAGAGCCTGGCGCGGCAAGTTAAAGACAACGGAGGCGTTTACTTGATTCCGGCCTTTGTCGGGTTGGGTGCCCCTTACTGGGATCCTCATGCACGAGGATTAATGATCGGTCTGACTCGTGGAACGACACGCGCGCATATTGCTCGGGCTGCATTAGAATCAATAACATTCCAGTGCAATGACGTACTTCGGGCAATGATGAATGATGCCGGCGCGCGGCTTACCGAGCTGCGGGTAGACGGCGGCGCCTCGGAAAATGACCTGATGATGCAGTTTCAGGCAGATATTTCCGGCGTTCCGGTCGTGCGTCCCGAAGTGGTTGAGACTACGGCTTTGGGAGCAGCTTACTTAGCCGGTCTTGGCTGCGGGGTATGGAAGAGCACGGAAGAAATTGAAAAGTTGTGGCGGCGCGAGCGGACGTTTGAGCCGACGATGTCGCAGGATCAACGCGAATTTTTAACGACACAATGGGGCCGGGCAGTGGCGCGGTCTAAAGGATGGGAGCAGTAAGAATGGACTTCAACGCAAAGACTAATCCGGGGCGAGAAAGCCGTCTTCAGCAATTGGAAGAGGACAAAGTCTGGGATGTGCTCATCATCGGCGGCGGTGCGACCGGCGCCGGTATTGCGGTTGATGCCGCTGCTCGCGGTTTTTCCACAGTGTTGTTTGACACGCAGGACTTTTCCGAAGGTACTTCCAGCCGTTCAACCAAATTGATTCACGGCGGCGTTCGCTATATGAAGAATCCCCGCGACTGGAAGCTGGTTCGCGAGGCGATGATCGAACGCAAATTGCTTTTGGGCAACGCACCGCATATTGTCCATCCGGAGCCGTTCATTCTTCCCTGCTACGAGAACTTTGAGCGCGAATACTATATGGCCGGCCTCTGCCTTTACGGCGCCATGGCCTACGGCGGCTACGAAGTCGGCAAGACAGAATTCCTTTCTGCGGCCGAAACCATTCGCCGTTTGCCCGGCGTCAAAGCCGACGGCTTAAAGGGCGGCGTGCAGTTCTGGGATGCTCAGTTCGATGATTCCCGTCTCAATATTGCCTTGATGAAAACTGCCGAAGCCCGCGGTGCGCTTTTACTGAACTATGTGCCGGTCGTGGGATTCGAAAGGGGATGCGGCGGCGAAATTACGGTTGTGAAAGTCAAGGATAAGTTCAGCGGCAAAGAGTACAGCGTTAAGACCCGCATGGTCTTTAATGCAGCCGGCGTCTGGGCTGATGAAATCCGCCGCATGGTTTCTCCGGGCGTGAAGCCCTTTATCCGCGCCTCCCGAGGCTCTCATATTGTTGTCAGCACGGATCACTTCGGCGGCAAGACCGGCATGTTTATTCCGAAAACTTCCGACGGACGTGTGCTCTTCTGCATTCCCTGGCACGGCGTTCTTGAAATCGGAACCACAGACAAGGAAGAAAAAGACATCTCCTTCAATCCGGAGCCGACAGAAGAAGAAATCGAATTCATGCTCGAGACGGCCCGCAAGTATCTGGCCTATCCGATTTCGCGCAAGGACGTCTTGGCTTCCTTTGCCGGACTGCGTCCTCTTTTTAATCCGAATGTCGGCGGTTCGACCGCAGCTGTGTCCAGAGAGCACTCGGTCATTCCTGAATTCAAGAACATGATTACGGTCACCGGCGGCAAGTGGACGGCTTACCGCAAGATGGCAGAGCATGCCATGTCTGTGGCCGTGGACCAAGGCTTAATTTATAAGCGTCCGTGCCCGACGAAATATATGTCGATCTATCGGGACAACGAGTTCAATCCTGACGAACTCGAAGCCGAGATTCTCAAAGGCACGCTGACGGATGAACAGCTGAAGGCCTACGCAGTACACTGCCGCGACACGCAGTTTGCGATGACACGGGAAGATGTTCTTTACCGCCGTCTGAGAATCGGCCAGATGAATAAGGCCAAGACAGAAGAGCTTCTGCCTAAGATCAAAGAGGTTTTTGAAGCCGAAGCTTCTTGATGAAAAGTTTGGCCAAGCAAAGTTTGCTCGGCCAAATTGCAAAAAACTTTATCAAAGAGGTATCAAGTTGAATTGACTTGATTTTTTACGTATAATCCTGTCCTCTCTGTTGGAGCGTTGTCCTTTCGTCATCGCTCGTCCGTTGTAAATAATGTCGTCTCGGGAATTAATCCGCCCGAGCTTAAAGATAATTTGCGGCGCATTTGTATGCGCCAAATTTATAGGTGAATAGTAATGAAAACCTTCTCGGCCAAGCCGCTTGAAGTGAAGCGTGAATGGTACGTGGTTGATGCAACCGATAAGGTTGTCGGCCGCCTTGCCGCTGAAATCGCTCTCAGACTCCGTGGCAAAGACAAGCCTGAATACACACCGCACGTCGACACGGGCGATTACATCATTGTTGTCAACGCTGACAAGCTCGTCATGACCGGTGCTAAAGCTGAAGACAAGAAATATTTCCGTCACTCCGGCTACCCCGGCGGCGTATATGAGACCACTTTCCGCAAGATGCAGGAAAAGCATCCCGGCCGTGCTCTCGAAATCGCAGTTAAAGGCATGCTTCCGAAGGGCCCGCTTGGCTACGCCATGTTCAAGAAGCTCTTCGTTTATGCCGGCAGCGACCATAAACACTCCGCCCAGCAACCCAAACAGCTTGAGATCTAAAAAATGATTGGAAATTACAACTACGGCACTGGCCGCCGCAAGAGCTCCGTTGCTCGCGTTTTCATGAAGCGCGGCACCGGCAAGATCGAAATCAACGGCCGTTCTCTTGATGAGTACATCCACCGCGAAACCGGCCGTATGGTCGTTCGTCAGCCGCTCATCCTCACCGACAACGTCGAAACATTCGATATCAAAGTCAATGTTCGCGGCGGCGGTGAATCCGGTCAGGCCGGCGCTATCCGTCACGGTATTACTCGCGCTCTGATCGATTACGATGCAGCTCTCAAGTCTGTTCTGTCTCAGGCAGGTCTTGTTACACGTGACGCTCGTGAAGTCGAACGTAAGAAAGTCGGTCTTCGCAAGGCACGTCGTCGTAAACAGTTCTCCAAGCGTTAATTCGCTGCAGAATTGCGGAAACTGCCTTCCGGCAGTTTTCAACAAAGGTCGCTTCGGCGGCCTTTTGCTTTTTCTACCGCTGAAAACTTTTAGCCGCAGACAGCCTCTCGGGTGCCACCGACGATATACTTTCCGAAAGTTTGTTCAAATCCTCATTCCTAAAGGCTCAAAATGAAAAAAGTAAAAGTCGGCATTGTGGGCGGTTCCGGTTACACGGGCATTGAATTACTCCGTCTTTTAGCACAGCATCCGCATGCGGAGATTGTCACGATTACGGGTCGAAAGGACGCCGGAACGCATGTTGCCAAGATGTTTCCTTCACTCAGAGGACGAGTGGATTTGGTTTTTGAAGATCCTGCTTCCGCACCTCTGGATCAATGTGATGTCGTCTTCTTTGCGACGCCGCACGGCGTTGCGATGAGCATGGCCGAAGAGCTCACTTCTAAAGGCGTCAAGGTCATTGACCTCGCCGCCGACTTCCGTCTGAAAGACAAGGAAGTTTTCAAAAAGTGGTACAAGATGGACCACAAATGTCCCGATATTTTGGCGAAAGCCGTCTACGGCCAGCCGGAAAGCATGCGGGACGAAATGAAGAAGGCAGATGTTCTCGGCATGGCCGGCTGCTATCCGACCACCATTGAATTGGGACTTATGCCGCTGCTCAAACTTCATAAAGAAGTCGGTGATATTGTTAACCTAGACGTTTCGATTATTGCGGACAGCAAGTCCGGCATCAGCGGCGCCGGCCGCAAAGCCGATATCAGTCTGAACTGCGCCGAGTTTTCCGATAATTTCAAAGCCTACGGGGTTGCGGGACACCGTCATGAGCCGGAAATGGTGCAGCAGCTGAGCCTTTTTGCCGGAGAAACTGTTCCTCTGACGTTTATTCCTCATTTGCTGCCCAATATTCGCGGCATCTTCTCCACGATTTATGTGCGATTGAAAGAAAAGGGCAAGAGCGTCGATTATCAGGCTCTTTATGAAAAAGCCTATGCCGAAGAACCGTTTGTCGACGTGCTGCCGGCAGGCTCGCTGCCGGAGACGAGAATGGGGCGCGGCTCCAACATGGTCCGTATTGCGCTCTACCGCAAAGAACCGGATCTTTTGGTGATTTTGGTAGTTGAGGACAACTTGGTCAAAGGCTCTGCCGGGCAAGCTGTACAGGCCATGAACCTTGTCATGGGCCTTCCCGAAACTGAAGGTCTTGAGCAAATCGCTTTGGTTCCGTGAGAAAGCGACCAATAAAAGCCGAAGGGCCGCGAAAAGCGGCCCTTCGTGCTAAATGCGATTAAGAATTTTTCAGCAGCTTCGGGTTCAGAGTGTAAGTCCCGACGGTGGAGGCCGACGCGAGGATGTGGCCTTTCATGGCTTCTATGACATCTCTGCCGTTGAAGCTCCCCTTGAGGGGCAGCAGCGGAAAGTCGACTGCGTAAACAGTAAAGACATAGCGGTGAACTCGTTCATCGTTCCACGGAGGGCACGGACCGTCATAGCCATAATAGTGTCCTTCGTTGTTCGGGTCGCCTTTGAAAGCATCGGTATAGTCGTTGAGTCCCTGGCGCATGCCGTTGGCACAGGCCGGCCCTCTTTTGCCGCGGGGAGAGATGCCTTTAGAAAGCGAGGCTGCATCGATGCAGGGCTCTTCCGGCACGATATCAACCAATACCCAGTGAATAAAGCTTGTTCTCGGAGCATCGGCCGGAATCGTTTCTCCTTCGACGTTGGCTTTGGAAAAATCAGCAGGGACGTCGTTGTCTTCGCAAATGACGATTAACGACTTTGTTCCGAGAGGCGGGTTAGACCAGGCAATCTGAGGATTTCGGTTGCCTGCCGGCAGTGTGTGTTCTTTTCCCATCGGGTCGGGTTTTGCAAAGGCAAAACCTTCAGGGATGGGCTTGCCGTCTTCAAAAGAGTCGCTCCAAACGCGAAAAATCGTATCCATTATTTTTCCTAGTCTTTCTTCTTTGGGTAGCAAAGGCGGAACGTCACCGGACCGTCGTTAACGAGGCTAATCTGCATATGGGCGCCGAACACGCCTGTCACCGGGTTAAAGCCGAGGGTCCGGAGCTTCTCGAGAAAACGCTCATAAAGGGTCTTTCCGAGGGCGGGGTCTGCTGCCGGAGAAAAGCTCGGGCGCGTACCGCTGTTGGTGTCGGCAGCCAGCGTGAACTGGGATGCCACGAGAATTCCGCCGCCGACAGCCTTCAGGCTCAGGTTCATCTTGCCGTCGGCGTCACTGAAAACTCGGTAGCCGGCGACCTTCTCTGCGAGGGCGTCGGCATACTCGAGTTTATCGTTTTTTTCTCCGCATACCAGAACCATCAAGCCCTGACCGATATTGCCGCGGAATTCACCGTCGGCAGTAATCGACGCTTCTGAGACGCGCTGAATCAATGCGATCATGACTGGAGGTTACTTCAGTGTGACCTTAGCCCATTTTCTCTTGCCGACCTGAAGCGTATAAGTTCCGGGCTGGACCTGGAGGGCTTTATCTGTGACCTTTTCGCCGTTCAGATGAACGCCGCCTTGCGTGACGTTGCGTCCTGCTTCAGTGGTAGACGGTGCCAAACCGGCTTCTTTGATGAGCTTAAGGATGCCCATCGCTTCGCCGTTGTTTTCGAGCGTGACTTCAGGAATGTTTTCAGGAACGGCACCCTTGCGGAAGCGATTGATAAATTCCTGCTCGGCAGCGTCGGCAGCTTCGGCGTTGTGGAAGCGCGTGACGATTTCTTTAGCCAGCATGACCTTGGCGTCGCGCGGATTGCGGCCGGCTTCGCACTCTTTCTTGAGCTGCTGAATTTCTTCGTTGCTTCTCATAGAGAGCAGGTCGAACCAGTTCCACATCAGGTCATCGGACAAGGACATGACTTTTCCGAACATTTCGTTCGGTTCTTCAGTGATACCGATGTAGTTGTGTTTGGACTTGCTCATCTTATTGACGCCGTCCAAACCGACGAGCAGAGGCATCGTGATAATGCACTGAGCTTCCTGGTTGTACTGACGCTGCAGCTCACGGCCGACCAAGAGGTTGAAACGCTGGTCGGAGCCGCCGAGTTCGACATCGGCTTCAAGCTCAACAGAGTCGTATCCCTGCATCAGCGGGTAGATCAGCTCGTGCATGGCAATCGGTGCCTGGGAAGCAAAACGCTTGGCGAAGTCGTCGCGTTCAAGCAGACGGGCAAGCGTATAGCGGGATGCGAGTTTGATGAAGCCGGCCGAGCCCAATTTATTGCACCATTCGGAGTTAAAACGAACTTCGGTTTTGTCTTTGTCCAAAACTTTGTAGGCCTGATCGAGATAAGTCTTAGCATTGGCCTCGATCTGTTCACGAGTCAGCGGCGGACGAGTGGTGTTGCGGCCGGAAGGATCACCGATCGCGCTGGTGAAGTCGCCCACAAGGAAGATCACCGTATGACCGAGGTTTTGGAATTGACGAAGTTTGTTCAAGACGACGGTATGACCCAAATGAATGTCGGGAGCCGTGGGGTCAAGACCTAATTTAATTCTCAGAGGTTTGCCGGTTGCTTTCGAACGAGCCAGCTTTTGTTCGAGCTCTTCTTCAACGAGGAGCGTGTCTGTGCCGCGTTTAATCAGCGCCATCGCTTCCTTAATATCTTCCGTTACCGGAAACTTTTTTGCCTGAGCAGTATCTGTCATTTTTAGAAAAATCCTGAATTATGTAGGTGGTACCCCGTGAAGACTTGAGAAAATTAATGTTTTATAATCAATCGACTTAAATCCGAAGGGCAGATTTCCCAAACAGCCCTTATTCTACTTTCTCTGCCCGACATTGTCAGATATCGGGGATGTGGGAGTGTTCGTTTTTAATAGAGAGATCAGAGTGAAGCCGTTTAGAACCAAATTTACGAACATTTTGACAGGTCTGGGTGTGACTGCGGCTTTACTGTTTTCCATTCCCTCTTCAGCCGTTTCTCAGGAAACAGCTCTTCCCGGGAAAGGCGAAGTGGTATTAGAGAAAGCCGGCGAGATTGAACTCGGGGATTTGATTCAGCAGTGGGCCAGCGAGATGGATCATGTTTACGCCGAGACCCGCATCCAAGCAAAAGACACGAACAAAAAGATTTTCGAAAGACTGGGCATTAACGACAAAGCGTTTGTTCGTTATGTAAATTCCATTAAAGGTAAAGAGAATCCTTTTGCTCGCCTCCAGACAGGACGTTTGATTCAGGCCCGCCTGACACCGACCGGAGAAGTGATTTCTCTGCGCGTTTTCCGTCCGATTGACTCCTTGTCTCGCGACGTCGCTTATTTCCAGGTCAGCAAAGAATCCGGAAAATTTAAGCACGCCAACTTAAAGAGCGAGATTGACGCTTTCCCGATTGCCTCTTCCGCAGTGATTAAAACTTCACTCGAGAGCGCAGCCGTTTCGGCCAATATTCCTGCCAATGTTTTGACTCAGATCAAAGAAAGACTGAGCACATCGATGGATGTGAACAAAGGTGTTGCCGTCGGCGATTCTTTCAGCGTTATTTATGAACGCCGTCAGATTGACGGTGCCGACCTCGGTTCCGGCAAACTTTTGGCGATTGAATATTTCTCCAAAGGCAAGACCATTGATTCTTACTGGTACGAGGGCGAAGGCGTCGAGGGCTACTTTGATTCCGAAGGCAACAACACGGACATTACGTTCCTGCGTATGCCCTGTGAAGCCCGTGTAACCTCTACTTTCAACCGCGTCCGCAAGCATCCTGTGACGGGACGCCTGCGTCCGCACTGGGGCGTTGACCTCGGTGCACCGCGCGGAACTCCGGTTTACGCAGCCGGCGACGGAGTGATTTCTTCCAAGAAATATCAACGCCGCGGCTACGGTTACTGGCTTGAGCTGACTCATGCCGGCGGTTATAAATCCCTTTATGCTCACTTAAGCAAGTACGCTCCCGGCATGGCCGAAGGCGTCAGAGTTAAGAAGGGACAACTGATCGGATATGTCGGTACTTCCGGTATGGTGACCGGTCCTCATCTTCACTATGAACTGAAGAAGGACGGTCAGCAGATCAATCCGCTCATCGCCGATCTTCGAACCGGAGAAAACCTGAAAGAGGATGCGCTGGAAGATTTCAAGCTTGCAATCTCTCCGATGCGCCGCCAGATCGCAATGCTGAGCCGACTCCAGCTTGCGCAGAATTCAGCCGCAACAGGTTCGGACTAAACGACTTGTTAGAATTTGAGGCCTCAGTTGTATGAGGCCTTTGTTTTTATGTGCACTCCGAATATTTCTATTTACGTCGGCATGATGTCCGGCACCAGCATGGACGGTGTTGACGCTGTCGCATGTGTTTTTAATGAAAAAGGCTGTCAATTTATTGCCCGCAGTTTTGAGCCTTACTCGGACATGCTGCGCGAAAGCCTGCTTTCCTTGTGTCAGACCGGACCGGACGAAGTCTTCCGCATGCAGAACGGCGCCAACGAGATCGCAAAGATTTATGCAAAGGCTTTCAATAAGCTGCTGACAGACAGCGGACTGAATTACAAGAACATCCGGGCGATCGGTGCGCACGGGCAGACGATACGGCACAATCCGCAGATCGGCGCGAGCACACAGCTGATCAACGGGGCTTTACTGGCGGAGCTGACAAAAACGGATGTGATTACGGATTTCAGAAGCCGTGACTTGGCTGCCGGCGGAGAAGGGGCACCGCTGGTTCCCGCCTTTCATAAGTGGGTGCTGAGCGGAGATGTGCCGCGCGGCATTTTAAATATCGGCGGCATTAGCAATCTTACCGTACTGCCCGAGCGCGGCAGCGACGACGAAGTTCTGGGTTTTGACTGCGGTCCCGGAAACGTGCTGATGGATGCATGGATCGAAAAGGTCAACCACGTTCGATATGATCAGGATGCCGTGTGGGCACGCAGCGGTAAAGTCATTCCGCAGCTGCTGGAGAGCTTGAAACAGGAGAAATTCTTTTCTCTGGTGCCTCCGAAGAGCACGGGACGGGAACTTTTCAACCTGCCTTGGCTGGAAGCCCGATTAAACGGAGAAAAGCCGGAGGACGTGCAGCGGACGCTGGTTTCCTTTACTGCAGAAACCGTCACGGATGCGATTCGCAATTTTGCGCCGCACGTCAAAGAGCTGAGAGTCTGCGGCGGAGGCGCCAAGAATCCTCTGATGATTAGCGAGCTGGCACTGCTCAATCCCGAGTTGGTTGTCACGACAACTGCGGACCTCGGCGTGGATCCGCAGGACGTTGAGGGGTTAGCGTTTGCGTGGCTGGCTTATCGTTTTGACCGTCGCGAGTCAGGGAATCTGCCGAGTGCCACCGGCGCATCCGGTTCTCGAATTCTGGGCTGCCTATATCCTGCATAAACGAAAAGACCTCCTTGCGGAGGTCTCTGACGATTTTGTCGTGTCTTAATGCTTAGACGGAGAAGCGGGAGCCGCAGCTGCAGGTTGTCGTCGCATTCGGGTTCTTAATCACGAACTGTGCGCCTTCGAGGTCTTCTTTGTAGTCGATCTCGGCACCGACGAGATACTGATAGCTCATGGAGTCGATCAGGAGGGTGACTCCGTTTCTGACCATCACAGCGTCGTCTTCGTTGGTGGTTTCATCAAAAGTGAAGCCGTACTGGAAACCGGAGCATCCTCCGCCCTGAACGAATACTCTGAGTTTGAGATTCGGGTTGCCTTCCTCGTCAATCAGTTCTTTAACTTTGAGGCTGGCGGCATCGGTGAAGATAATGGGGTCGGGAAGCTTGATCTGTTCCTGATCCTGAACATTGTTTTCAGCCATTATTTTTCCTTGCAATAAGTAAATTTAGTACTACGGATTATAGAGAATCCGTCAATAGCACAAGGCCGGATTAGGTCATAATTTGTGAAAACAAACGGATTCCGTCCAACAGATTAAGCCGTTTGATTTTAGGAAGCGAAGCCGCGTTCAGCGGAGTTTCAAACTTATAATTCTTTGATAATCGCCTGCGGATCAACCCCCGCAGTTTTATGGCTTACTTATGGGAAAAGCACATGTTCAACAAGAATTCGACCATCGAAATATCTGACCCGGCTGTATGGGAAATCATTCAAAAAGAGGGCAAACGTCAGGAAGATCAGATTGAACTGATTGCCAGTGAGAACTACGCCTCTCCGGCCGTTATGGCGGCCCAAGGCTCGGTGCTGACCAATAAGTATGCCGAAGGATATCCCGGCAAACGCTACTACGGCGGCTGCGAGTATGTTGATGAGGCCGAAACGCTGGCCAAAGAACGTGCCCTCAAACTCTTCTGCGAACCGGTCGGCGTAGAAATGGCGGTTAACGTACAGCCGCACTCCGGAGCTCAGGCCAATATGTCCGTTTTCTTCGGCCTGCTCAATCCCGGCGACACGGTGATGGGTATGTCGCTTGCCGAAGGCGGCCACTTATCTCACGGCATGAAGCTCAATATGTCCGGGAAGTGGTTCAACGTCGTGAGCTACGGCTTAAACGACAAAGAAGAAATTGACTACGACCAGGTAGAAAAGCTTGCTGAAGAAAACAAGCCCAAAATTATCATCGCCGGTGCTTCCGCTTATTCTTTACATATTGACTTCAAGCGTTTCAGCGAAATTGCGAAGAAAGTCGGCGCTTACCTGATGGTCGATATGGCGCACTATGCGGGGCTCGTTGCCGCCGGAGTTTATCCGAGTCCTTTCCCTTACGCCGATATCGTGACGACCACGACCCACAAGACGCTGCGCGGACCGAGAGGCGGCATGATCTTCTGCCGTCCCGATCTGGAAAAACAGATCAATATGGCGGTCTTCCCCGGTGTTCAAGGCGGTCCCCTGATGCATGTGATTGCCGCTAAGGCAGTCGCTTTCGGCGAAGCATTAAAACCGGAATACAAGGAATATCAGCAGCAGGTCATCAAGAATGCCGCTGCAATGGCTGACGCTCTGACGAAACGCGGCCTTCGCATTGTCTCCGGACGCACCCAGAGCCATGTGATGCTCGTGGACCTTCGTTCTAAGAACATCACCGGGAAAGAAGCTGAAACCGTTCTTCATGAAGTCGGTATTACGGTCAATAAGAATTCGATTCCGAACGACCCGCAGAAACCCTTCGTGACCAGCGGTATTCGCTTGGGTTCTCCTGCCATGACGACCCGCGGCTTCAAAGAAAACGAAGCGATCGAAGTCGCCAATCTCATCGCTGACGTGCTTGATGCACCTAAGAACGAACAGGTGCTCGCCAACGTAAAAGAACGTGTTGCAAGTCTCGTTGCCCGATTCCCTGTTTATTTGGCAACCGTGTAAGGCTGATTCAGGAGCGATCCTATGCTTTGTCCCTACTGCAAAGAACCCAACACTCAAGTTATTGACTCCCGTACCTGTGAAGAAGGTTCAGCCATTCGGCGCCGGAGAAAGTGTCCGAACTGCGGTGCCCGCTTCACGACGTACGAAAAGGCCGCACTGCAGATGCCGCTCATCATCAAGAAAAACGGCAGCGTTCGGGAGGCCTACAACAGCGAGAAGCTGCGCCGCTCCATGCAGATTGCGCTGCGCAAGCGCCCCGTGAAAGCAAGCGAGCTCGACTCGGCCATTTCACGCATTGAGAAGCAGCTTCAAGTGTCCGGGGAAAAGGAAGTGACCTCCAAACGCGTCGGAGATATGGTCATGCTCGAGTTGAAGAAACTCGATAACGTGGCCTATGTCCGCTACGGTTCGGTCTACTTTAACTGCGGGACGTTGGACGACATGATCAAACTCGTTGAAAACGCCCGAGACGACCAAGGAAAGGAGGAAAAATGAGTTTTTCCGATTGTTCATATATGCGCCGAGCGCTGGAGCTGGCGAAGAAAGCTCGGTTTAACTGTCCGCCCAACCCGGCCGTCGGCTGCGTGATTGTCAAAGACCGCCGCATCATCGGCGAAGGTTTTACTCAAAAGACCGGCGAGGCACATGCCGAAGTCATGGCCTTGCGCGACGCGGCCTCCCGCGGAGAAAGCGTAGAGGGCGCAACGGTTTACGTAACGCTCGAGCCGTGTTCACACTACGGCCGCACACCGCCCTGCGCCCTAGTGCTTAAAAACGCTAAGGTTGCCCGGGTAGTTGCGGCGCTGAAGGATCCTAATCCGTTGGTAGCCGGCAAAGGCCTCAAGATGCTTGAAGAAGCCGGTGTCAAAGTCGAGTGCGGGCTGGAAGCCGAAGAAGCCGAAGAGATCAACCGCGGATTTTTAAAGCGTCAGAGAGAGGGCATGCCTTGGGTTCGTACCAAGATGGCTATGAGCGTGGACGGCAATACAGCGCTGGCTAACGGCAAGAGTCAGTGGATCACTTCTGAAGAAGCCCGAGCCGACGGACACTTCTGGCGCGGCATCAGCGGCGCGGTGCTGACCGGGCTCGGGACCGTGCTGGCAGATAATCCTCAGATGACGGCGCGTTTCGAAGGTGTTACTCGCCAGCCTCTGAAAGTCGTCGTGGACTCCAATCTCAGTCTGAATCCGGATCTGAAGATTTTCCAGGGCGGAAAGACCCTGCTGGTTTGCGCCCACTACGACATTGTGCGGGCGGAAAACTTTGAAAGCCAAGGTGTTGAGGTTATCGAGCTGCCGGGAAAAGACGGCAAGGTTGATCTCAGAGCTTTGATGAAGGAGCTCGCCAAGCGCGAAATCAATGACGTGCATGTGGAAGCCGGCGCTCGCTTGAACGGCGCTTTGGCGATGGAAGGCCTGATTGATGAATATCTGATCTATGTGGCGCCGGTGTTTTTAGGTGACGGACGGCGTTTGCTGGATTTACCTTCTTTTAAAGACCTTTGTGAGGGTGTCGCGTTAGAATTCACCGATATTCAGAAAGTTGGTCCGGATGTGCGTCTGATGCTCCGTCCGGTGCGCTAAATAAGGAGACGATATTTATGTTTACAGGAATTATTCAGGCCGTCGGCCGTATTCGCGATAACGAAGAGATTGGCGACGGTCTGCGTATTCATGTTGAAGCCCCGGAACTCGGTCTGGACACGGTCAAGATCGGAGACTCTATCGCCATCAACGGCGCCTGCATGACAGTGGTTGAAGTCGACGAAAAGAGATTTAAGGTTGAAGTTTCTGCCGAGTCCCTTAGCAAAACCGCCGGCTTAGACGGCTGGGGCTATGTGAACTTGGAAAAAGCCATGCGTCTCGGCGACCGTTTGGACGGTCACATTGTGAGCGGCCACGTTGACGGAGTAGGCGAAGTCGATGCTTTCGATAAGGTTGCCGAATCGTATCGCTTAGTGGTTCGCTGCCCGATGAAGCTTGCCAAGTTCCTGGCTTACAAAGGCTCGGTTGCCATCAACGGTGTTTCTCTGACGATCAACGAAGTGGAAGACACGCCGGCCGGCACCCGCATCAGCATTAACCTGATTCCTCATACTTTCGAACACACTGCTTTCAAGCACACCAAGAAGCGCGACCTGGTCAATGTTGAAGTGGATACGGTTGCCCGCTATATCGAAAGAATGTATTCGCTCACCGAGCATAAATAATTGAATTTTTGGCGGCCTTTGAACCCAACGCGGAGCGATTCGCGGAGGATTTGAAAGGCCGTTTTGTTAGAATTCCGCCTATCAATTTAACGGAGAAGAATGTGTCCATTGAATTCATTAAACCGAATGCAGACGGCAGTGATTTGAAAATCGGTATTGTTTCCGCCCGCTTCAATGACTGGGCCTGCGATGCCATGTTTGCATCCTGCTATGAAGAGCTCAAGGCTCACGGGGTTAAAGACGAGAATATTGTGGTAACCACGGTTCCCGGCGCCTTAGAAATCCCCGGAGCACTCGTAATGCTCTACGAAGGCTATCCGGATCTGGACGCCTTAGTTGCAATCGGCTGCGTGATCAGAGGAGAAACCTACCACTTTGAACTGGTCGCCAATGAGTCTTCCCGCGGCGTGACAGACTTCGTTACGACCGAAGGCATCTCTGTTGCCAACTGCATTTTGACGGTTGAAAACGAAGAACAGGCCAAAGTCCGCGTCCAGGAAAAGGGTGCCGACGCTGCTCGCGTCGCTCTGGAAATGGGCAATCTTCGCCGCTTCTGCGGACGCCGCGTTATGGAAAATTACGGAGAAGATAATGGACAGTAATCATACGGGAGCCAAGAGCCCCGCAAAGAAGCGCGGAGGCCGGAGCGCCCGTCGCCGTTCACGCGAATTCGCACTTCAGGGTGTGTACCAATGGCTGATGAGTCATACCGATCCGGAAGCGATTGATGCCGCTGCTTTGGAGGCGGAAGATTTCGATAAGGCCGATCAGGCTTTTTACCGTGAACTGCTCCACGGCGTCACCGAAGAGTTTCCGTCTCTTGAGGCGAGCTACGCTCCTCATATTGACCGTGAAGTGACGTCATTGTCTCCGATTGAAAGAGCCATTCTTTTAATCGGCACATACGAGCTTAAAAATACGACGACGCCTTATCGCGTTGTGATCAATGAGGCAGTGGAACTGGCAAAGAGTTTCGGCGGTTCCGACGGCTTTAAATATGTCAACGGAGTTCTGGACAAGATGGTTCCCGAGCTTCGTCCCTACGAGGTTGTAAAAGGCAAAAATGCCTGAGCACCCTGCCTGTACAATGACTCCGAATCCGCTTGATGAATTCGGAGTCATATCCCGTTTTTTTACGGATCGCTCTTTTTATCCGTCTGCGTGGCCTTCACAAGGCGCAGGGGACGACTGTGCGTTTCTTGACATCGGGCCGATGCGTTTGGCTGTGACGGCCGACATGATGGCGCTCGGATCGCATTTTTTAGAAAATGCTTCTCCTTACACGGTTGGCCGCAAAGCGCTTGCTGTGAATTTATCCGATCTTGCCGCGGCCGGTTCCGAGCCGAAAGCATTTTTCCTCTCTATTTCCCTGCCTCGCATCGACGAGAACTGGCTGGAAGGTTTTTCCAAAGGTCTTATGGAGGAGGCTCGGCGCTTTAACTGTCCGCTGCGCGGCGGAGACACCGTTAAATCATTCGTCAGGCCGGGACAGGCGCCTTATACCGCCATCTCTATAACTGCGATGGGCGAACTGCCGGCCGGCAAAGGGCTGACGCGAGCCGGTGCCCGAGTGGGTGACGACGTTTGGGTCTCCGGCACGCCCGGAGATGCTTTCGCCGCTTTAGGCCAGATCTTCGGATACTGGACGTTTGCCGAGCCGCTCTTCGGGTATTTCCGTTCCCGCATGGATTTGCCCGAGCCGCGTGTCGCGCTCGGCCCCGGTTTGTTAAATGCCGCCACAGCTTGTTGTGATATTTCCGATGGTTTGGTCGGAGATCTGAAGCATATCCTGGAGCGATCCGGGGTTTCAGCTCGCCTTTTCTGGCCGGCTTTTCCGAAGTCCGACGCAATGAAACTTCTTCCCGAAGCCATCCAACAGCGCTGTATTTTGTCGGGCGGAGATGATTACGAATTGCTCTTTACCGCACCTTCTCATTGCCGCGGAGAAGTCGAACGAATCGCTGAGCGTGCAGGTACTCGTGTGTCCCGCATCGGCGAGATTGTTCCGGCGGGGGATCCCTTAAAAGTTATTGATGCAAACGGCGCGGAGGTCGCGTGCGGGGCCTCATTTAACCATTTCCGAGAAGCCGGCTCATGAAATCCTATAAAACGACACCGCCTTCTTTTAAGACAGTGCTTGAACACCCTTGGCTTTGGATCTCAACATTCTTCGGATCCGGCTGCATTACACCGGCGCCGGGAACTTGGGGTTCCTTTGCGGCGTGGGGCGCCTTTTGGCTCTTGGATATGTGGCTCGGACGGAGCTTCATCTGGGCCGCGGCATTGGTTTTATTTGTGCTCGGATGTGTCTCGGTCGGTAAAAGTACTGTTTATTTAAATAAAGTCGATCACGGCTCCATCGTGGTCGATGAAGTTGTCGCGGTATGGGTGGTTCTGCTTCTGACGCCTTTGGGTTTCTGGTGGCAGCTCTCATCCGTAATCGCGTTTCGTTTTTTTGACATCGTTAAGCTTCCGCCCGCATCGGTGCTGGACAGAGGCCGTCAGAACGGCTTTACTGTCATGCTTGACGATATATTCGCGGCTGTTTATGCCATTCTGGTTATCAATTCGATGGCTTGGGTGGCGGGGTTCTACGGAGCCGCTTCACCAAATTGGATTTTGCGATGAATAAAGAAATAGAAGATAAAGTCAAAGAACTCAGCCGCCGCATTGTCGGTACCGGTCAGATCGTGGTTACCGCCGAGTCCCTTACCGGCGGAATGATCAGTGCAGCCCTGACGTCGATTCCCGGCGCAAGCGAGTGGTTTGAGCGCGGTTTCGTGACTTACACCAATCAGGCGAAGCACGAGATGCTGGATGTTCCGCAGTCTATTCTTGACCGCTTCTCTGCCGTGAGCACTCAAACCGTATCGCAGATGCTTGAAGGCGCGATTCGTCACTCCAACGCTACCATGGCCGTGGCCGTCAGCGGTATTGCAGGTCCGGACGGTGCAATGCCGGGCAGACCCGTCGGTACTGTGTTTATCGGCTGGAAGCGCAAAGATGAAATGGCCGAAGTCGGCCGCTATGAATTCAAGGGCGACCGTCAGAGCGTGCGCGAGCAGACGGTTGCCGTTGCCATCCAAGGGTTAATCGAAATGCTCGACGAAAGGCAGTAATCATGAGTATCTGGTTCGATATTCTCTGTTTAATTCTGCTGATTCTCCTCAACGGTTTTTTTGCCATGAGCGAGATCTCCATCGTTACAGCTCGCCGCAGCAAGCTGCAAATGCTGGCAGATCAAGGCGCGAGAGGTGCAGAGCTTGCTTTGTCTCTGTCTGAAAACCCGACAAGAGCGCTTTCTACCATCCAGGTCGGCATTACTTCTATCGGCATTCTTTCCGGTATCGTCGGTGAGTCGGCATTGGTGGATCCGCTTTCTAATTTTCTTGTAGACACCATTCACATTCCGGCTGCGACCGCTCGCGGTGCTTCAATGGCGGTGGTGGTTATTCTGATCACGTATTTCTCCATTGTGATCGGTGAATTGGTTCCGAAACGTATCGGTCAGATGGGCGCTGACGCGATCTCCCGTTTGGTTGCTAAGCCCATCCACTGGCTGGCTATCCTGGCCATGCCTTTCGTGAAGCTGCTCTCTTTCTCCACAGAGCTGCTTCTTAAGATCCTCGGCATTAAGCAGGACGATCAAAAGATCACGGAAGAAGAAATTCATTCCATGATCGACGAAGGCGGAGAGGCCGGCGTGATTGACGCGCAGGAACACACGATGGTCAAAAATGTTTTCCGTTTGGATGACCGAGCCGTTGCGTCCCTGATGGTTCCGCGTTCCGAAGTCCAGTACTTGGACTTGGAAGATACACGCGAAGTCAATATGGAAAAAGTTCTCAACTCTCAGCATTCTCGTCTTCCGGTTTGCTACGGAGGTCTGGACGATATCCGAGGTGTGGTCACCACACGTCTGCTTTTAAAGCAGATGGTCAATGACGGTAAACCCAACTTCAAGGTGAACTACGAGCCCGTACTCTACGTTCCGGAATCTATTTCCGGTATGGAGCTGTTAGACACCTTCAGAAAGAGCGACGCAGCGTTGGCGATGGTAGTTGACGAATACGGCGCAATCTTAGGTCTGGTGACGCCGCACGATGTGCTGGAAGCTATTGCCGGCGAATTTAAGCCGGATGCTCCGGAAGACGCTCAGATCATTCAGAAGGGCGAGAACTGCTATGAAGTCGACGGCTTGCTGCCGATTCCCGAACTGAAAGACTTGCTCGATATTGATGAGGTGCCGGACGAAGATAAGGACCGCTATACGACGGTTGCCGGCATGGTGATCTTCCTTCTGGAGCGTCTGCCCCGTACCGGAGATCGAGTCAAATGGGACGGCTGGGAGTTCCGAGTTATGGTTATGGACGGACGCCGTCTGGACCGTATCCTGATTACCAAACTGCCGTCTGCAGATGACGTTAAGGAAAAAGAGAGCTAGACAATTTCGGGCCGGCCGTGAGCCGGCCTTAAAGAAGTACTCAAAACAAAAGACCGCTGTTCCGGCGGTCTTTTCGTATGCGGTGAGAAAGCTACTTAGATGAAGGATTCTTAGGATCCTTCATCACAATCGGGTGCTTCTCATCGTATTCGATACCTTTGAAGATACCGAAAGAGCTTGCGGCAATCAGTGCCGCGCCAAGGTAGCGCCTGGGGCTGCCGTTTTTAAGAACCAATCTTGCAATTGCCACCGCAGCCGGAATAAACACCGTTCGGGCCAAGGGGATGGCAACTTTCGGATTAGTTAAACCTAGGGCCTGCATGGTTTTAACCGCGTCGACTCCGATGTTTTTGACAGCGGATGCGGGTTTGCTGCGCATATAGGTCAGCTCATCTTGAATCTGAGCTCTTTGTTCACCTGCCTTGACGGTCAGCTGTGCAAGCTTACGAGCAACGTCTTCATTTGCCTGCATTGTTGTTCTCCCCTTCGGTAGGATCGACCGGCTGTTGGGCGGCGACGCCTGCTTTCTTATTGCAGGAAGCACGGAAAGCGGCTACGTCGGCAGCCAAAATCTGACGAGATTCCTCAAACGCATAAGGCATATTAGCCGCAAGGTTGCGGGCTTTGCCTAAGAAGAAAAGGAACAGGAGCAGATAGACGCCTGCAATGCAGCAGGAAACGAAAATGCGGTGATCTTCCCAGAAAATAACAAGAAGTGCGACCGATATAAAAACGAGCGCAAAGAGGCCGAAAAGGGCGGCAAGAACAGCATAAATTGCTGTCTTTGCCGCGTTGTTTTTGGCGACGGAGAGCTCGATAGAAGCAATTTGAAGACGCGTCGCCAAACCGTCGACCACCTGATTAAGGATGGTGAAGAGTCCGGGAACAGCGTTATTTCTATCTAACATATCTATCTCCGAATGCCTCGGGAAGAATTACTTGCGAGCAACCAAAAGACCGAGCAGGAGGCCGCCGACAGCAGCGATACCGACAGCACGCCAAGGATTAGAGCGAACGCAGTCGTTAACTTCACCGGCAATTTCTCTGCCTTCTTCAGAAGTCTTCTCATAGAAGCTCTTCATGTTTCTGCTTGCACGAGCCAGGCATTCTTTAGCCTTAGCCTGGAGCTCTTTAGCTTCTTCGCCGGTAGCGGCGGAGGCCTGCTTCAGGAATTCGTCAGCCTGTTCGAGGGCAGTGTCAACATTTTCACGAACTACGGCTTCAATTTTGTTTTCCATACTGAAATTACCTCCCTTTAAGGATATCTATATGTTTGAAAAGTCTATCACCTGCCGTAAACCCAGCTGATTACAGCGTCCATAACGGGTATGGAATTGACTGCCGACGGGCCGTTGACAATAGCCGCAACAGCATAGCGTTCACCGCTTTTCGTTTGAACATACCCCGCAATCGAACGGACATTTTGGATATAGCCCGTTTTGACGTGTGCGCTGCCTTGGGCGACGTGTCTTTTTCTCATGGTTCCGTCAACACCGGAGATGGGCAGCGAAGAGATGAACTCAGGCATCTGCGGAGCGTTCCACATGTGCTTTAAAACGGTCACGAAGGCGTCGGTAGAGATGGCGGTAGTGCGAGAGAGGCCGCTGCCGTTGTCAATTTTCAGAGAGGATGGAGGAATTTTTAAAGACGCCGCCCACTCATAGACGGCAGCACGGGCCCCTTCTAAGTTTTTGGGTTCGTCTTTCTGAGTTTTGGCTAAAGCGAGGAAAAGCTGGCGAGCAATGATGTTGTCGCTGTACTTATTCATGTTGTAAACAAGTTTCGTCAGAGGCTCGGAGTAAGAGGAGGCAAGCACTTTGTAGTCGTCAGAGTCATCGGGGAGTTTGCCTTGGACGACTTTTCCCTTCCAGGTGCCTCCAGCTTTCTTCCACATGTCGGCAAAGACGACCTGAAGATACTGATCGGCGGAGAGACTGGTGTAGAAGTAGTCCTTCGGACCGCATTTCAGCGGAAACTTTCCTTTGAACGCAGGTTTAAGCGGGTTGGAGAAATCCGGATTGATTTGTTTTCTCCATGCGCCGCAGCCTTCTTTGCTAAGAGGAATGCTTTCAGGGAGCTTCACGCCTGCAATTCTGGGTTCGGGATAAAGGTAGGCGACGCCGGCTTCTTTATCAGGGCGGATTTTAATGAAGAAAGAGCGGGAGTTCACCATCAAGGCGTCAGGTCCTAGGTTGTAGGGACGGTTGCCTTCTCCGTCAAAAGCGAAGGGATCATGCGGCGCTACATCGAAGTGAGAACGATCCGCAATGATGTTTCCCTTGATTTCTTTCACACCGCGAGCACGAAGGTTGTCGACCAAAAGCCAAAAGCGCTCAATCGTCATGGAAGGCGCACCGTGCCCGACTAAATAGAGATCTCCGCTGAGCACGCCGTTTTTATCCGGCTCTTCTGCTGAGATAAAACGCGTCGTCCAAACCTTGGCCGGTCCTAAAAGCTGCAGCGCTGCAGCTGAAGTAATGACTTTGGCGCTGGAGGCCGGGACGCGAGGTGCTGCGCTGTTGAACTTCAAGACGGTTCCTTTGTCGGTGAGCGGAATGACGGAGAGCGAAAAGTCGCCTTTAGGGACTTTGCATGAGTTCAGGGCCTTCTGAATGGGCGCCGGAAGGGAGGGTGCTGATTTTTGGGAGGCTGCCTGACCGGCAGGGGAGAAAAAAATGAAAAAAGACAGGGCGACGACGCTAAATTTAACCACTTCAATCCTCACAAAACATCAGTAGAACTCGAGCAAAGATGCCATTTTTACGCGACATTACATGTTGTTAACAAAACGTCGCATTTGAAACACATTTGTTTACAGAGTTTGTTAGTATAAACACCTATTTGAGAACGGCCTTGAAAAAAGACTGCATAGCCTCATATAAGGAAATATTGGTAAAGCCTAGCGCTTTGATAAACACAAATAGGAGTTTTAAAGATGAAGATTCGTCCTTTGCACGACCGCGTTATTGTTAAACGCGTTGACGCCGAAACACGTACAGCCAGCGGTATTTATATCCCTGAAGCAGCCGGTGAAAAACCTGATCAGGGTGTTGTCCTCGCTGTCGGTCCCGGCAAGCGTGACGAAGCAGGCAAGCTCATCCCTATGGATGTTAAGGTAGGCGACCGCATTCTGTTCGGCAAATATTCCGGCCAGAACGTGAAGGTCGACGGGGACGAATACCTCGTAATGCGTGAAGAAGACATTATGGGTGTCCTCGAGTAAGACGACCTAGTACAGAATTTAGAAATAGGAGATTAAGTAAATGACAGCAAAACAGGTTTTGTTCGGCAATGACGCTCGTTCCCGTATGGTCAACGGCGTTAACGTTCTTGCCGATGCCGTTAAAGTAACTCTCGGACCGAAAGGCCGCAACGTTGTTCTCGAACGCGCTTTCGGCGGCCCGACTATCACTAAAGACGGTGTTTCTGTTGCAAAAGAAGTTGAACTGAAAGACAAGTTTGAAAACATGGGCGCTCAGATGGTTAAGGAAGTTGCTTCCAAGACCAGCGACAACGCCGGAGACGGTACAACGACCGCTACTGTTTTGGCTCAGGCCATCGTTGACGAAGGCATGAAGTATGTTGCCGCCGGTATGAGCCCGATGGATCTGAAACGCGGTATCGACAAAGCTGTTGCAGCTGCCATCGAACAGCTCCACTCTCTCAGCAAGCCGACAACTACCAGCAAGGAAGTTGCTCAGGTCGGCGCTATTTCTGCTAACTCTGACCATGAAATCGGCGACATCATTGCCGAAGCCATGGAAAAAGTCGGTAAGGAAGGCGTTATCACTGTTGAAGACGGTAAGAGCCTGCACAACGAACTCGAAGTTGTTGAAGGTATGCAGTTTGACCGCGGCTACCTCTCTCCGTACTTCATCAACAATCCTGACAAGCAGGTTGCTCTCCTTGAGAACCCCTACCTCCTCTTGGTTGAGAAGAAGATCAGTAACATTCGCGATCTCCTCCCGATCCTTGAACAGGTTGCTAAGTCCGGCCGTCCGCTGCTCATCATTGCAGAAGACATCGAAGGCGAAGCTTTGGCCACACTGGTTGTCAACAGCATCCGCGGCGTTTTGAAGACTGTTGCCGTTAAGGCTCCGGGCTTCGGCGATCGCCGTAAGGCCATGCTCGAAGATATCGCTATCCTGACAGGCGGTACCGTTATCTCCAGCGACGTCGGCCTGACTCTTGAAAAAGCCACACTTGCCGAACTCGGCTCTGCTAAGAAAGTTGAAGTCAACAAGGAAAGCACCACGATCATCGACGGCGCCGGCAAGGAAGACCAGATCGAAGCTCGTGTTAAACAGATCCGTGCTCAGATGGAAGAAACTTCCAGCGACTACGATCGTGAAAAACTTCAGGAACGGGTTGCCAAACTGGCAGGCGGTGTTGCTCTGATCAAGGTCGGTGCTGCTACTGAAGTTGAAATGAAAGAAAAGAAAGCCCGTGTTGAAGATGCTCTGCACGCCACACGTGCTGCTGTTGAAGAAGGCGTTGTTGCCGGCGGCGGTGTTGCGCTGATCCGTGCAAAACAGTCCATCAAAGACATTAAGGGCGACAACCCCGAACAGGACGCCGGCATCAAGATCGTTCTCCGCGCTATGGAAGAACCGATGCGTCAGATCGTCCGCAACGCCGGTGACGAACCCAGCGTTGTTGTTGACCGTGTCGCTAACGGCAAGGGCAACTTCGGCTTCAACGCTCAGACCGGTGAATACGGCGACATGATCGAAATGGGCGTTCTGGATCCGACCAAGGTTACTCGTACCGCTCTGCAGAATGCTGCTTCCGTTGCCAGCTTGATCCTGACAACAGAATGCATGATTGCCGATATGCCTGAAGACAAGCCTGCAATGCCTCCGATGGGCATGGGCGGCGGAATGGGCGGAATGCCCGGCATGATGTAATCATCCGCTGAGTTAACTTAATAAAACACCCGAAGGTCTCGCACCGACGGGTGTTTTTTCATATGCGCGAGAAGCGAAAAGTCATTGTTGCGAGGGAGCAGATTGAGGCGCAAGAGGCCGCTTTTTAGCGGTTAACCGCATTCTCTGATGAAAGATATTTGGCATACAATCGAAAGGAAGACGAATAAGAAGGACAGGAAGTGTAGATATGCGATGGAAGTTCATACTCGGTCTTCTGACCACATGCGCCGTTTTAATGTCCATGAGCTATACGATGCTCATTCCCTTCCTGCCCATGTATCTCATTCAGGATTTGGGTGTCGTGAAGGCCGACGTGGACATGTGGTCGGGTGCGATTTTCGCGATCACATTCCTTGTCAGCGGCATCATGGCGCCGATCTGGGGTGCTCTTGCCGATAAGAAGAGCCGAAAGCTCATGGCACTGCGCGCGGGATTTTGTTTGGCGATCACTTACTTCTTAGGCGGTCTGGTCACGAATCCTTGGGAGCTGCTCGGCGTTCGATTTATTCAAGGCTTATCCGCCGGTCTTTGGCCTGCGCTGCTTGCGATCATCTCTGTTGAATCTCCGAAGCTCAAGCTCGGTTTCTGCATGGGCGTTATGCAGGGCGGTATGACGGCGGGCGGCGTGCTCGGGCCGTTGTTCGGCGGCCTGCTGGCGGATCAATTCGGTATGCGCATGGCGTTCTTTATCGCGGCCGCCGCTTTGTTCCTGATCACGTTAGCTTTGCTCTTTTTCGTTAAAGAGGAACCGAGGAAGCCCGACTCGAATGCAAAACCCGTCAAGATTTGGGACTTCTCTTTATGCAAGATTCCAGCAGTTAAGCGCATGCTGATTTGTGCCGGCGTGGTGCAGCTGACCATTTTGATGCAGCAGCCGATCATGCCGCTTTACGTGGCTGAGCTGCAGGGTTCGATGGAGCGAATCGTCTTGATTTCCGGCATTGTATTTTCAGTGACGGGTATTTCGGGCGTCTTAGCCTCTCCGATTTGGGGCATTTTGGGTCAGAACTGGGGCTATCGACCCGTACTTTATCTGTCTTTGCTCGGTGCCGGACTGTTCGGTATTGTGCAGGTTTTTCCGAATTCGCTTGAGTGGTTCACGATTTGGCGTTTTGTCGGCGGCTTAGCCTTTGCCGGCATTTTCCCGGCCATCAACGCGGTGCTGACAGTTTCCACGAATGCCAATGACAAGGGACGTGTCTTTGGACTGTCTTATCTAGCCCAGCAGCTGGGTGCCGTGATGGGACCGATTGTCGGTGGCGCAATGACTGCGTACTTCTCTTATAAGTTCATCATCGGAATGTCCGGCTTTATCTGCTTACCGCTCGTGCTCTATCTGTTTCTCAAGAGGCCGGCTAAGACGGAAGGTACCGGAACTCCGCTGGTGTAGGAACACTTCTAACTTCTTGTGAGTTATTGAAAAACGTCCGCCTGCTAAGTAAGCAACGGACGTTTTCATTATTTTCAGCGGCCGGATTGCTAAAATCCGTGCTCAAACACAATTCGAACGTTTGGAGAAAGCTATGAAATTTACCGATATGCTTCAGCACTGCTGGGATGTCAACCAATCATTACTTTGCGTCGGCTTAGATCCCGATCCCAAACGTTTTCCTAAGCAGTTTGAAGGCAGCAAGTACGCCATCCTGGACTTCTGCTGGGACATCGTTCAATCGACCGGAGACTTGGTCTGTGCTTTTAAACCGCAGATTGCTTACTTTGCATCTTCCGGGGCCGAAGATCAGCTTAAAGAGCTGATTGCCCGAATTCACAGTGAATATCCGGAAGTTCCCGTCATTCTTGATGCGAAGCGCGGGGACATCGGTTCAACGGCCAAGCATTATGCGAAGGAAGCCTTCGAGCGTTTCGGCGCCGACTGCGTCACGCTTTCTCCATACATGGGTTTTGACTCTGTCGAACCTTACCTCGAGTATCCGGACAAAGGCGCTTTCATTCTTTGCCGCACTAGCAACAAAGGCGGAGATGACTTCCAGATGCTTAACTGCGGCGGCCGGCCTCTTTACCACGTTGTGGCGGAAAAAGTGGAGCAGTGGAATACGACAGGACAGCTTGGCCTCGTGATCGGCGGAACCTATCCGAAGGAACTTGCCAGCGTTCGTGCACTGACGCCGGAATTGAATTTCCTTGTTCCGGGCATCGGAGCCCAGGGCGGAGACATTAATGCCTGTGTTCAGAGCGGTATGAATGCACAAAAGACAGGCATGGTGATCAATTCCAGCCGCGCTGTTCTCTATGCTTCTTCCGGAGAAGACTTCAAGGAGAAGGCCAGAGAAGTCGCAATGCAAACTCGCGACGCGATCAATGCTGCAAGAGGCCTCTAAATTTCGTTGACAATGGTGCGCTGCGGAATGTCCCAGAAGGGCGCAACCATATCCTCTTTGCTCTTGAAGAACTGAACCAGGCGCGTTTGGAACCACTGCAGAAATACGCGGTGGCGGCGAATGCGCCAATTGGTTTTAGAGGTGCACACGAAGCACTCAACCGGAGGATGTACCCAGCCGGGAAGAATCGGAACCAATACACCGGAGGCGATTTCCTGAGCACAATGGAAAAGCGGTAAATCTACCGAGATTCCCAGTCCGTCGATGACAGACTTTTTAATTGCAAGAATATTGGAAACCCTGAGCACTTGTTTCCACCGGACTTCTTCTCGCCGATCACCGTTTTCTAAATAACGGGTCGCAGGACGGACTGTTCCGTCATAGACCAAGAGGGTATGCGCTGCCAGATCCTTAGGATGAAGGGGCAGTCCGTGCTCTTCTATGTAGTGCCGAGAGGCGACCGGAACGTATACATTGCGTCCGCGGGAGAACGACACAATCCGCGGGTCTTTTGATTTAAAGCTTGCGACGGAAATGTCGGCTTTGTACTGAAGAATGTCCTGAATATTTCCGCCTCCGACGATGTCAAAGACAATCTCAGGGTACTGGGAGTTAAATTCCATCAGCATCGGAATATAGACTGCAACAGAGCCCGGTGCTAAAGAAAGACGTATTTTGCCCGCCATGCCGGCTGAACTTTGCGTTAGTTCTTTGACCATTTCCTCGTGCTGAAGAAGGATATTTGAGGCATGTTCGTAGGCGATTTTGCCTGATTCCGTAAGCTGAAGCGGTCTGGTCACTCGGAGAATGAGCGTCTGTCCTAGGGCGTTTTCCAGGGAAGTCAGAGCGCGGGAGACCGTCGAGACTTCTACGTCAAACTCTCCGGCAGTATCAGAAAAGTTTCGGGTATTGCACAAACTGCAGAACAAGCGCCATGCACTGAGGTCGTCTAGTTTTGACATGATGAGAGAAAAAAGGAATCGAGGATCTGTACATACTTTCTAACAAAAGCGATAAATACGCAAGTACTTTGCGCAAAACGCAAAGTAGCGTTTCCGATTTCGCCTGTCGATTTTGAGAGCTGACAATCAAAATAACGAAAAACAACCTCAAAACATAGGAGACAAAACAGATGACAGTCAGAGACGAGTTCTTCTGGTTAGGCGAAATTAATAAAGCCACCCTCGTGATCAACTCTCGTCAAGGTCTTTTGCCGATGCCAATTGCTAAAGAAGCGGCCAAGGCACTCCGTGAAGTTTTAGCTGACGGAGACGCTGATCCGACGAAGAGAGCTAAAACTTACATCACGTTTGAACCCTTAATGCTCAAAAAAGCGGATCCGGTCATTACTTTGATGCACGCCGGACGTTCCAGTCAGGATATGCATGCGACTTATCGCTCCGCTATCCTCAGAGACCATGTTCTCGAAGTCGGTGATGCATTAAACACCGTGCTGGAAACAATGACGGACCTGGCAGACAAAAACCGTGAAACCGTCGTCCCCAATTACACCAATGGCGTTGCCGCTCAGCCGAACAGTTTGGCACACTATCTGCTCGCATTTTTGGCCGGTTTCAGCCGCGATGCTCAGAAGCTTCGCCAATTTTATGTTCGTCTGGACCGCTGTCCGATGGGAAGCACCGTTTTAAACGGCACTTGCTGGCCGCTTGATCGCCAAGCAATGTGCGAACGCCTGGGCTTTGAAGCCATTGCGGAAAATGCCTACGATGCAACTCAAGTAGGTCAGAGCGATCTGCCCGTAGAATTCGCAGCGATCCTTACCGGTATTTGCCTGCACATCAATGTTTTCCTGGAAGACTTGATGGTTCAGTACGCTCAGGCTCGTCCCTGGATTCTTCTGCAGGAAGGCGGAGACAACACCTATGTTTCTTCTGCTATGCCGCAGAAACGCAATCCCGGCTTAGTGAATAACTGCAGAACGGAATCTTCTTCCGTGATCGGCGAAGCTCAGGCCGAGTTCTTCCGTGCTCACAATCTCCAGAGCGGCATGATTGACCCGAAGAATCAGACACTCAACAGTGCTCTGGCTCTTCATGCGGTTAAAGTTCTTACTATGTTTAACCGAGTTCTCAAAGCACTCGTGATCAACAAAGATCGTGCATTAGAAGAACTTAACAGCGACTGGACGGCCAGCCAGGAAGTTGCCGACCGCCTGATGAAGGAATACGGCGTTCCGTTCCGTATCGGCCACCCCGCTGCCAGCCACATTGTTTCCTATGCTCGCGCCAACAACATTCTTCCGCTCGACTTCCCGTACGCCAAGATGCAGGAAATCTACAAGGAAGTCATCGAGAAAGAATTCCCTGAAGGCGATCCGAAGTTCCCGATGAGCGAGGAAGAATTCAGAGAAGCATTAAACCCTGTTTCTATCGTTCACAACCGTAAGACACTTGGCGGACCTCAGCCCGCTGAGCTGGAAAGAATGCTCAAAGAGCAGACAGCCGAAAACCATCTCAACGAACAATGGGTGGCTGACAAGAAAGCGTTTATCCAATCTTCCCTCGATAAATTAAATAAAGAATTTGAAACCTTAGGAGAATAATCATGACAGTACTTCTGCCTTGGTTTGCCCTGGTCGTCACTGTTTTGGCGGGCTGGGCAATCATTAAAAGATTGTCTACTTCTATGGTCCTGCTGTTTGCCGGCTTGGCCATGATCAGCTTTGCCGTGATCTGCGGTGTTCACGGTTTTCTGCCGAAGGGTGTTAAGCCTTCCGGATTCGTATGGTTCGATATTTTCGAACTGCTTCGTTCTATCGCAACTAAACAGACTTCCGGCATCGGTCTTTTGATTATGGTCGCCGGCGGTTACGCTGCCTACATGGACAGAATCGGCGCTGCTCACGCTCTGGTTCGCGTTTGTGTTAAACCTTTGGACGCCCTGTCTTCCCCGTACCTTGTTCTGGTCATGGGCTATCTGATCGGCCAAGCTCTGGTCACGGTGATTCCGAGTGCTGCGGGTCTTGCAATGCTGCTGTTGGTTGCTCTGTTCCCGATTCTTCGCGCTGTCGGCTGCTCGCCCGCTGCTTCTGCTGCCGTGATCGGTACATCCGCCGGTATGACCTTAGGGCCAGCCTCCGGTACTGCTAACCTTGCTGCTCAGACAGCCGGTTTGGATCCGATCATCTACTTCGTTCAGTGCCAGCTTCCGGTTGCCATCCCGACTTTGATCGTTGTTGCTATCTGCCATTACTTTGTTCAGAAGTACTATGACAAGAAGAACGACGACGTCTATTCTGACGCCATCCTGACCAAGAAAGACGACCTTCGCAATGTTCCCGCCTGGTACGCTATCCTTCCGGTCCTTCCGATCGCATTGATGATCATCTTCAGTAAGCTCGTTTATTCTGCTGTTAAGCTCAATACCATCTCTGCTCTGCTTCTCGTTTGGGTCCTTACTGTCATCATTGAACTCATCAGACGCCGCGATTACAAACCGGTTCTTGCCGACGGTGCCTTCATCTTCAAGGCCATGGGCGGAATGTTCTCCTCCATCGTTGCTCTGATTATCTGCGCTGAATTCTTTGCTACCGGCCTGAAAGTTACAGGTTTGATCTCTGCACTGATTACACACGCTCAGGGTATGGGTTTAGGCCTCAACGGTATGACAGCCGTGCTTACAGCTGTTGTCGGTATCGTGACATTCCTGACCGGTTCCGGTGTCGGTGCCTTCTCCAGCTTCGCAGCTCTGGCTCCTGATGTTGCCAGCGGTCTGGGCGGTTCTGCTGCTGCCTTCGTTACCCCGATGCAGTTCGCTTCCGGTATGCTCCGCGCCATGTCTCCTGTGGCAGGCGTCATCATTGCGGTTGCCGGTGCTGCCGGTGTCTCCCCGATGGCCATCGTTCGCCGTACTTGGATCCCGATGCTGGCCGGTATGATCACCGTCGTCGTCGCCAACGTAGTTTTCTTAGGCTAACTATCTGAACACACGGGCCCGTCTAAGGGCCCGTCGGAGAATCAAATGAAAAAAATCCTCATTCCCGCTTTAACCGCTGCGCTTTTGTGTTCTTCCGCCTTTGCTCTGGAAAACTCGGTTGCTCCGAAAGTTACCGATATTAAAAATCATTCCCCGAAAACCGGCCTGATCGTCGGCAACTCCTACAGCTTCTACAACTGCGGTGTTCACGGTTATTTAAGAGGGCTGACACGCGAAAACAAACAAGATTGGAAAGCTCGCATTGTCACGATCAGCTCCGGCCGTCTTTCTTATCATGATGTAGAGCAATACATGGGTCCTCATGAGATGGATCCCTATGTCAAGAAGGACGAGAAGGGCAACCTGATCAATCCGATGTTTGACGTGGTCATTCTGCAGGGCATGTCCACAGAGCCGATCGCAGAAAAAAGCATTCCGACATTCAAGAAATTCCTGAAGCAGCACGTCGCCACAGTTAAGGCAAAAGGAGCCGAACCGATTGTGGTTGATACCTGGGCTCGTCAGAACAAGCCCGAAGATACTAAGAAACTGGCAGATTCAATCATTTCAGCGGCCAATGAAAGTGATGCGATCGTTTTACCGGTCGGATTGGCCTTTGCCGAAAGTCTGAAGCAGTGTCCGGACCTGGTGATGCATCAAAAAGATAAAAGCCATCCGACGGCAGCCGGTTCTTACTTATACGGCGCAATGCTTTACGGACTGCTCTTCAAGAAGAGTCCCGAGGGGATGGCTTATTTGGGTGAATGCGAGAAACCTCTGAAACCAGAGGATGCCAAGTTCCTTCAAAAGCTGGCCTGGGATGTTCTTACTGACTTCTATGGGTGGAAGAAGTAAATAAGCTGTAATCTCCCAAAGCTTGCGGTCTTTGCTGATCAAATCAGTGAAGACCGTTTTTTAATGCTTCTTGCGGAAGGTTGACCTGTTCTGGAAGAGGCTGTTTAAACGACAAGGCTAAGTGGACAAGGCTCACGCCGATCGAAGGCCAAACAAGATCGAGCCATTTCGGGGCACCGTTATGAAATACGGCTTCATAGTCTTTGAGCGTGCTCTTTAGCCCGTGTTTGCTGTTATCGGAGGAATATCCGTTCTGCTGCAGGAGTTTTTCTAAAAGCGTGCTGTAATCCAACCCGGAAGATGAGCGGTTAGCCAGCGGGTCCATTTCGATATCAGACATTTTTTTTCCCAAAAATAAAGCCTCCGCGGCGAACGGAGGCTTATAACTATAGGCTTTTAGGAAGCCCGATTTGAATTACTGCTGTGCAGACTGGGGAGCCGGAGCCTGAGCAGCAGCTTGAACCGGAGCTTGTGCAGGGGCAGCTGCCGGAGCCTGACCGGTTGCACCGACTTCAGGGGCGTAAATCATCATCGGGGCATTGCCCATCATCATGCCGTTAGGAACGATTTCGATCGGCTGGGCCTGTACTGCTCCCGGAGGAAGCTGGTTGTTGGCTTGAGGAGCGGCCGGCGCTGCTTGCGGTGCCGGTTGAGGAGCGGGCTGAGGAGCAGTCTGAGGGGCTGTCTGAGGTGCGACCTGAGGCGCTGCCTGAGGAGCAGGAACAGCCTGCGGTGTCGGGCCTAAGTCGTCATCGGGAGCCTGCTGCTGGGCGTTGCCGTTGCCTTGGAGCTGCATGAAAACGCCGAGCTGGCCGGCGATGTAGCCTAAAGCGACAAGAGACTGATCACGAGTGATGGTCTTGCCGGTCTGGGCTGCACGAGCCTGAACAAACTCACTGGCTCTGTCGAGTTCTGTCTGGGTGACCGGAAAGTCTCCAAACTGCATGTGACCCATGGTGGCTAACTTGCCGATGACTTCACCGGCAGGATTTGTCGGAGCTTGTTGGTCGGGCTGAGGAGCAGTTTGCTGGGCGAATGCAGATACGGAAAAGCTCAGTGCGACGGCACTGAGAGCAAGGGTTAATTTTCTAAGAATCATGTTATTTCTCCACTTCAGAAGCTAGAGAAACTATACTCCGTAAAAACCCTTAGATAGTGAGTTAACTCCTTGATTCTTACTCAATATGGTGAAAATGCATGCCTACTTTGACGCGCTTTTAGGAAGTGTTTTTAGTGCGTCAATCACGATGTCCTGAGTAAGAAGCTCCGGGAGGATTTTTGCAGTTCCGTCCGGAGAGTAGAGCAGGTAAAGCGGGACGCCGGTTCGGCCGAAGGATTCCAAAGTCTTAGAAATTTCAGCGTTCCGATTGGTCCAGTCGGCAATAAGAAATTTAACGTTGTGCTCTTTAAAGGCTTTCTGAACATTTTCCCTATCCAGCACGGCAAGTTTATTTGCCTGACAAGTCACGCACCAGGAAGCCGTGAAGTCGACAAAAACCGGACGTCCTTCATCAAGGGCAGTTTGGACAGCCGTCGGGGACCAGGCGTCGGCTGTGCTTACTTCGACAAGTGCACGCTCAAGCAGCGGAGAAGCGGCGAGGGCATATGCGCCGGCGCCGAGGATAAAAGCCAAAGCCATGAAGCCTTTTGAAGCTGCTTTGCCGAACTGCAGGCGGCCGTACAAAATCAAAGCGACTGCTAAAAGTACAGCAGCGCAGAGATAGACTCCGAGTGCCGAGAGCGACACTTGCTGCCAAAGAACCCAGAAAAGCCAAAGTGCGGTAAGGGCCATCGGAACGGCCATGATTGTTCTGAATATACCCATCCAACGTCCCGGGCGCGGCAGCCAGGCAGTCAGGCAAGGGAACAGCGCCAGCAGAAGCCAGGGGAGGCTCATGCCAAGACCGAGGCAAACGAAGACGACAAAAGATTCCAGTGCAGAGGCAGAAAGTGCGTAGCCTAAGGCGGCGCCCATGAACGGGGCCGTGCACGGGGAGGCAACGACGACGGCCAGGATACCGGTTGCAAAACTGCCGGCCAGGGAGGCACCGGAAGTCTGACCCGTAGAGGCAATTCTTACGCCGGAAAATTCAAAGGCGCCGGCCAAGTTCAAGGTGATCGTGACAAAAAGGAGCGCCAGCAACGCTACAAACCAAGGCGACTGCAGCTGGAAGCCCCAGCCGACGGAGGCTCCGGCCGCTTTTACGGCGATCAAGGCGCCGGCTAAAAGCGTCATGGAAATGAGGACGCCGAGAGTAAAAGAAAGACCGTGCAGTGCCAGCTTCCCGTCTTTGCGATGCTCAACGAGGCTGAGCATTTTCAATGAGAGAACGGGGAAGACGCAGGGCATCAGATTCAGAATCAAGCCGCCGAGGAAAGACATTCCGGCTGCAAGCCAAACCGTTAGGTTGACGTCCGTGTTGTCAGAGGAAGCCGACGGGGGTGTCACGGTTCCAGTTACTAAAACATGAGAGAAACTGCCGGACCAGCCGCCTTTAGCGGGGCCGCCGTCAGCGGCAAAGACGCCGGATAAAGTGTCACCGGCTTTCAGTTCTTCCGTGCCTTGAAGTCGGACAGTGACTTCATCGCCGTTTTTAGATACCGATTGAGGTGCTTTGTAGTCAACAGCTCCTTCGCCTTCGGTAAATACATAAAAATGATTGAACGGTTCTGAAGTTTTAAATGTGACGGATAAAGCGTGATTAGAAGTGTCGACCTTTGCAGAGACCGTTTTTAACGGAGCCGGCGTTAAGCCTTCATTTGTTTGAAAGAGACCGGCGTTCGGAGAGGGAGCCGGTTCAGTTTTCGAGACTTTAACGGGAACGTCGAACGAAGCGCTTCCCGGAATGCATTGTTCCGCGCACACTAACCAGGAGACATTCGCTTTTGCGACGTAATCTCCTTCCTTGGCAGATGCGGGAACGGAAATTGAAACGGGCAGAAGAACAGAGTCTTCGTATCCGAAGTTGGTGAGATCGCCGACGACATAAAGATTCGGCGTTGGCCATTGAATCTGGCCTGCTTTCCAGCCCTCGGGAAGCGTCCAGTCAATGGTAGTCGGAAGCCCGGTGTCACCGGGCGTTTTCCAATAAGTGTGCCAGCCGGGCTCTTGGGTCAGCAGAACGCCTAAGCGGATGGAGCTTCCGGGCTGGACGGACGTTGCTTGAGAGATAAGCTCGGCTTTGACCGCTTCGGTTTTCTTCCAAGGAAGAGCCTGTGCGTTTAGAGCAAAGACGGCAAAGAAAAGTAAAAGGAAGCGCAAAAGCCAAGCAAATCTCATAACAACAATGTATCTAACTGAACAAATTAACCATGTACGCGTTTGACTTCGGCAAAGGCCTTGTCAGCCGCTTCGAGCGTGCGAGCGATAACGGAGTCGTCATGGGTAATGGAGACGAAACCGGCTTCGTAAATGCTCGGAGCCAGATAAACACCGTTATCGAGCATGGCATGGAAGAAAGTCTTGAAGCGATCGGCATCGCATTCCATGACTTCTTTGAAGGAGGTTGGGCATTTTCCGCGGAAGTAAATGCCGAACATGCCGCCGATGCTTTGGGCAGAGAAGGCCACGCCGTGCTTCTTAGCCATCGCGCCTAAGCCCTTGACGAGCTTGGCGGTCTGTTCGGAAAGACGCTTGTAGAAACCGGGCTGCTGAATTTCATGCAGCGTGGCAAGACCGCAGGCAACGGCGACCGGGTTGCCGGAGAGGGTGCCTGCCTGATAGACGGGGCCCAACGGAGCAACGCAGTTCATGATGTCGCGTTTACCGCCGAAAGCTGCAACCGGCATACCGCCGCCGATGACTTTACCGAACATCGTGATGTCCGGATCGATGTGGTACAGAGACTGGGCGCCCCCGAGTGCAACACGGAAACCGGTCATGACTTCGTCGACGATGAGAACGGTTCCGTGCTTAGCGGTTTCTTCCCTCATGGTTTCGAGGAATTCCTGGGTTGCAGGAACCATGTTCATGTTGCCGGCAACTGCTTCAACGATCACGCAGGCGATTTCGTCGCCCTCTTTGTCAAAGAGTTCTTTGAGCTGTTTGGGATTGTTGTATTCCAGAACGATCGTGTCGTTTGTGACAGCAGCGGGGACACCGGCAGAGCTCGGTGTACCGAAGGTCAGCAAGCCGGAGCCGCCTTTAACCAGCAGGGAATCGCTGTGGCCGTGGTAGCAGCCTTCAAACTTCACAATCTTATTGCCGCTCTTCTTGAATTCCGGTGTAATAATATCCTGCTGTTTTGCCACATCCACTGCAAAGGAAACAAGGGTTGCCGGTACATGGATATCATTGAAGGAGCCGGACATGGAGTCCTTACCGCCGATGG
>ERZ779840.416-NODE-416-length-50869-cov-4.850100_pt1 | contig 50869 bp, 59 predicted proteins | sample MGYA00511561_ERZ779840 | MGnify/ENA primary metagenome ERZ779840 (study PRJEB29588, sample SAMEA2162036) | human gut metagenome | biome: human gut; feature: human-associated habitat; material: faeces | place: Denmark | collected 2008/2010 ...
ATGCCGGCCGCAGGCGCCGCCGCCACAGGCGCGGCCTTGGCCTGCTCTGCGCCCTTGCCCTTGCCTATCACCGCGCTCATGAGCTTAGTAAGCAATATCAGCATTATAAGTCCTACAAACACAGTGCCCATACCGAGTACCATCACTAATGCCGAGCTGATGTTTTCCAATGTATTGCTCCTCCCTTCTTTTTATTATCAAAATGCTCTTAATAATAATTGAAAAGTCATAAAAACTGCTTATAGTTTTTATGGTTATTCTATGGGGTCTAATCCCGCCCCATTGTGTTTAATAATACACTATCGATTTGTTTTTGGCAACATAAAAACGGCATTCAGGTAAAAAAAACCGTAAAAATGCCGTTAAACTATAATTTATCATTATATATTCAGGCCTTGTTATTGTTCCCGCATAAGAGAATCAATTTCGCCTTCCGTAAGGTAACGCCATTGTCCTCCCTTAAGCCCTCCCAGCGTTATGGAACCCTCTTTTATTCTTCTGAGCAGCATAACCTCACGGCCTACGGCGGAAAGCATGCGACGCACCTGTCGGTTCCTGCCCTCGTGTATGGTTATGTCAAAGGCCGTCCTGCCTTGTGAATATTCTATATTTTCTATTTTTGCAGGGGCAGTCAATCCATCCTCAAGGGCTACCCCTTTTTCGAGCCGCTCTTTGTCGCTGCAGGTAAGACTGCCTGTGCATACTACATGGTATGTCTTTTCCACAGTGAACTTCGGGTGCATCATCTTATATGCAAGGTCGCCATCGTTTGTAAGTATGATGAGCCCTTCCGAATCGTAATCCAGTCTGCCCACGTTATAAAGCCTGTAGGGCAGCTCCTTTACATAGTCCACCACGGTCCTTCTGCCCTCAGGGTCGCTGGAGGTGCATACCACGCCCTGAGGCTTATTCAGCACTATGGCTACTCTTGCGGTCTTTCCGCATACCGGATTGCCGTCAAACAGCACCTCATCGCAAGCTTCCACCGTGCAGCCTATCACGGCTGTATTGCCGTTGACCTTCACGCGGCCCTCGGCTATGTATTCCTCGCATTTTCTCCTTGAAGCTATCCCGGCATCCGCCATGAACTTCTGTAAACGCATTTTTACCCCCACAAAGGCGCATGGCTTACGCCGTAAAGCACCTCATCAGTTTGTCAAAGTAGAAGCGTATGCCTACGCCCGGCATGTCCTTTGCCGAGAGCAGAGGGCATGTGCAAAGCAGCGCGCCGTCATCCAATACCTCTACGCATCCAAGCTCCGTCCCCTCGGCGATAGGCGCATGGAGCCCTTCTTTTAATATCACCCTGGTGCGGTATGACGCGCTTTCGCCTTTCCTTACAGGTACTATTATATCTTCACCGGCCTTCAGTTCCAATATGTTTTTTTCTCCTCCTGCAACGTCCACCCCGGCAATTGTATTTCCCGCCTTTACCATAGTGACCGTTTCGTAGTTTTCAAAGGCATAGTTCATCATGGCCTTAGCGTCGTCAAACATTCCGGGGCAATTGAGCACCACGCCTATTACCTCCATTCCGTTCCGTTCTGCGGAAAACGCCAGGCATTTGCCTGCTATCTTTGTATAGCCTGTCTTTACTCCGCTGCCTCCGTCATATTCCCATAGTATCCTGTTTTTGTTTTTGAAGGTGCGTGGCTTTGCCCCGGTTTCCGCCCTGTAATACTGTGTAGATACTATCTCCCGAAACACAGGGCTTTTCATGGCTACTGCGGTTATGCGGGCAAGATCGTAAGCTGTGGTATAGTGGTTCTCATCGTGCAGTCCGTTTGGCGTTACGAAATTAGTGTTCAAAGCGCCTATGTTTTTTGCCCGGGCGTTCATCATCTCGGCAAACTTATTGGTCCCTTTGCCTATATGTACCGCTATTGCCACCGCCGCATCGTTGCCCGAAGAAAGCATAAGGCCGTACAAAAGATCCTTCAGGCTTATCTTTTCCTCATAATCGAGATAAATACTGGAGCCCTCCGTGCCATAGGCGGAAGCGTCCGTTTCTATTATATCACTTAAATTGCCGTTTTCTATTGCCAGCAACGCGGTCATTATCTTTGTGGTGCTGGCCATTGGCAGCTTTTCATGTGCGTTTTTCGCATACAGTACCTTGCCGGTCCGGCTCTCGATGAGCACAGCGCCCTTAGCGGATACGTCCAGTACTTCGGCTGATGCGCTGCCGAAAGTCAGCAGTATTACAGCAGCTATACACAGCGCAGGCAGTCTTAAAAGCCCGGCCTTCATTCCTGTTCGCTCTCAGAGGCGCAGGGCTTTGTTCTGGCTATGGCCTGCTCTACGGTCTCTATTATTTCGGGCAGTATCTCCACCGCCCTGTCAAACGTGGTATCGTAATCCGCGGGCATCACCTTTACGCTGCCGTTGTTCACTGACAAAAACGCCATAGGGGTTATGGTCATTCCGGCGACCGCGGCACCGGTAAAGGGATATCTCGTACACTCCCCCATCTCATCGCTGCTCTTTTGTATTGGAGTGCGCTCAGTCTTTTGACCGTATTCCCCACCGCCGGATATAAAGCCCATGGACAGCCTGGATACGGGTAATATCATCGTCTCTCCAGCAGTAAGTATCGGTTTTCCGATTACGGTGTTAACGTCCACCATTTCTTTGAGCTGCTCCATGGTGGTCCTCATTATGTTTTCAACAGGGTGCATTTTGATATTTCTCCTCCCGTTTGGTTTTACCTCGCCGCTTTGCTTCGGCAAATATAATCTGCGCCGGGATTATTTGGGCTATCCCTTCCAAATTTATGCAAAAGGCGTTTCGCTCAAGGGCAGGCCGTATATCGGCGCATATATCTCCGGCGCCGGATAGGGCGCAAGCTGTCAGCCCAAGTTCACGCATTATCCCCGCTATTATAACCGTCTTTGCCCCATCGCCGGCCATGCCAAATTCACCCATTATATACAGGCGCCTTATAATAATTCCCTTTCTTATCGACGGTAATATACTGCCGCCCCGCCTTTGCCGTTTGAGCTTTATCCTTCTGCCGTTTATCCGTATATCCGCCTCCAACGGCAACCAGACCGCAAGCGCGTCCGCCTTTATTCTTATTGTACCAAGCACGCATATATCGGCCTGTACCTCCCCAAAACGCGGCTTTACCCTCGCCCTGGCATTTATCTCCACAGGGCATACGAGTGCAGCGCAAAGCATTATAAGAATCGCAGCAAACAAAAAAAGGACTACTTTCATAGCCCTTAGTATTGTTTGCTTTGGTAAAAATTATGAAGGCTTTTCCTCGCCGCCATCGGCTTCTATGGCAAATGCGCCGTATTCAGGCAGCTCCTCGATGGAGTGTAACCCAAACTGCCGCAAAAAGGCGTCCGTAGTGCCAAACATCATAGGCCGCCCCACGGAATCCCTGCGGCCCAGCTCCCGTATGAGCCCCAGCTTCAATAGCTGGCTCACGGAATAATCGCATCTTACCCCTCGGACGGCCTCTATATCCGCCCTTGTGACAGGCTGCTTGTATGCCACTATGGAAAGCGTCTCCAGCATGGCCTGAGTAAAACTCTTAGTCTGGGCAGGCTGAAGCAGCTCTTCAACGTAGCTGGCGTATTTTTTGTTGGATACAAGCTGCACCGTGTCGTCGGTTATGTATAGCTGTATGCCTCGCTCCTCCTGGCGATACTGCTTTTCCATGTTGTGTATTATTGCGTTCATCTCTATGCCTGTTATATCCAGCGCACGCTGGAGCTGTACCAGCGACACCGGTTCTCCGGACACAAAGAGTATGCACTCAATTGCCGAATAGCGTTCGTCCTGCATCGTTTGCTTTTCCTTTTACTGTTCGTCCATGTACTCCGCGTCCTCGTCGTTCTCCCGGAGTTCTTTGGCGGTTATCGTTATCTTTTCGTAAGGCCTTGGCTGCTTTATGCTTATCTCACCTCTCATGAGCATATCGAGCAGCGCCATGAAGGTAACTATCATCTCCATCTTTGGTGCATCGTCCTCAAACAGCTCCTCAAAGGGCACGCTGACCCTGTCTCTCAGTACGTCACGTATTTTTACCAGCTGCCGTCGTATTGTGAAGCGGTCATCCATTACCTCCTGAGAGTTTATCTCCCGCTGTTTTTCCTCCCTGCGCTTGTCCATAAGCTCAGCAAAGGCGTCAAACAGACTCTGAACTGAGGATTCCTCCAAGATTATCTCCTGGGGCGGGAGCACAAACTCCTCCGGCAGCTTTGTATATATGCCCCGCGCCCCGTCCAGAAGCGAACGGAGCTTCTCACCCGTTTCTTTTGCCGCCCTGTATTCACGCAGCTGGCGTATGAGGGCATCGGCGGGATCCTCTTCCTCGGTGTTTTCCTTCGGGGGCTTCGGCAGAAGCGACCGGGATTTTATATACACCAGCGTTGCCGCCATGGTAAGGAATTCGCTGGCGGTATCCATATCCAGCGTGTCTATCTGACCCATGTATTCAAGGTACTGGGCGGTTATCTCGGATATGAAAATATCCTTGATATCCACCTCTGCCTGCTCAATAAGGTGAAGCAGCAGATCCAGAGGCCCTTGGAATTCTTTAAGGTTTACCTCGTATGCCATGTTACATCAGCCCTAACAGGCCGTATATGGCTGCACATATGTTCATCATTCCGGACATCAGGAAGTTCACTGCGGATGACATAATGCCGTCCAGCCAGTTGGTCATAAGCAGCACTATAAGTATCACAAAGCCGTACTTCTGCAGGAACATAAACGGCTTTGGACCGATGCTGCGCATAAAAAGGCATGAGGCCACATGGAAGCCGTCGAGGGGCGGTATAGGCAGTATGTTGAACACGCAGAGGCCCAGATTTATAAAGTAGAAATAATAGAATATGGTGTTGAGGGCGGCGTTGCCGGCCTTGCCTGCCACCATCAGGCCAAAAAATATGAGCATGGTAACAAAAGCCAGCACGAGGTTCATAGCCACGCCTGCCAGAGATACTATTATCTCGTCCCTTCTTGGGTGCTTGAAGTTGCGTGTGCTTACGGGCACAGGCTTTGCCCAGCCGAAGCGCACCAGCATCATCATTATGAGTCCTATCAGGTCAATATGGGCAAGGGGATTCAGCGTCATTCTGCCCAAATTGTAAGCAGTAGGATCCCCCAGCTTATATGCGGCATAGGCATGAGCCCACTCATGGAAGGCCAGAGCCACTAAAATGGCCGGCATCCTGTAAAGCAACTCCATTACATAGGAGCCGAGGGAGCCAGATATTCCGTTTGCGATACTGTTAAGCAATTGCATTTCTCCTATCACAATAGTTGGTTTTATTATACGCTATTGCTCAAAAGTATGCAACCGCAGAGCCTTCAGGCATGCAGCCATTCACAAAGTATCCGCCCTACATAGTGCGCTGTGCCCGCGCGGGGTATATCAGCCGAGGATACCAGTTCCACCTTGGCTATTTGCTCGCCGTCAAGACTGTAGGTGATGCTGCCCAGCACGTCGTTTTTTGATACCGGCGCTTCCAGCATATCCGGTATGTCTTTATCTGATTGCAGCTCGGCGTTTTTCGGCAGCAGGCACACAACCCCTTCTCTCGCTGTAAGCTCTGCTACGGAAGCTGTTCCGTTTTTTACCTCAACCGCCGCGATGCGCTCGCCCTGTTTTGCCACCGTCTTTATATCGTACGCCGCGAAAGCATATTCCAGCATCGCCTTTGCCTTAGCCGCCCTTTCGGATGAGTTTTTAGCGCCTATTACGGCGCAGATAAATACGGCGCTCCCGCGCTTCGCGGAGAATATGCCGCAGTATCCAGCCTCGGCCGATGAGCCTGTAGCTACGCCGTTTGTACCCACGCAGCTCTTTATAAGCTTATTTGAGCTTGCAAGCTCCGTTGTCCTGCCGTCCTCATGCTGTATGCTGTCGTAGAATATGCCGCTGTACAGCGAAAAGCACCCGCTCGTGCTCAGTTTGCCGCCGATCCTTACAAGATCATCGGCTGAAAGCCTTATGCTTCCATCGGCTATTTCTCCGCTTTCCGCCTGTATGCCCATGCTATTCAGCTTTTCTGCCGCTGCTATTGCGCAGGCCTCTATGGATCCGTATGCCGCCTCGCCCAAGGCATATATGGCGTCTCCCGCGCATATCACCGCCGCCGCTTTTAGGAGCATGGATACCTCGGCGTTCTCGTATGCGTCCAGGAAAGCGGTGGGACCCGGTACCCTTGCCGCCTCGCGGCTGACGGTGACTTTATCCGTAAGCGCCAGCCCGCCGCCGTCTATTTTATCGCAGGCAGCCAGCAGCAGCGGCAGCCGCCCCAGACCTCCCACCTCCAGCCTTTCGGCCGAATTGTATTCAATTATGCTCTGACCATCCTGGCTGCACAGCACAGCCGCCTTCATGCCGGATACGTCCACCGGATACTCCTCACCGTATGCCGCTCCAAAGCTTATGAGCAGTACCACAGCCAACAGCGTCCCCGCCAACCTTTTACCCATAAAAAGACCTCCTTTGCCGTTATTTAATAATATTAGGCAAAGGGGGCCATTATTGCGCCATGTATTAAATTTTTACTGTATTTCCTTCAGGAAGGAGGTACCTGTTCTCCAGGATTCGCCTGTTATATACTCATATACGGTACAGCCTATATCGGCAAAGGTCTCTCGTGTGCCTATTGTCACGCCTTCCTTAAGCTTTTTACCATACACCAGTATAGGTATATACTCCCGGGTATGGTCAGTTCCGGGGAAAGTGGGATCGCAGCCATGGTCGGCAGTAACTATGAGTATATCCTCGTCGGTCATCGCACCCATTATCTCCGGCAGCTTGCTGTCAAAATACTCCAGAGCCTTGCCGTAGCCCTCCACGTCGTTGCGGTGTCCGTACAGCGCATCGGTATCCACCAGATTGGTAAATATAAAGCTTCCGACGCCGTTCTTCAGGAAATCTATGGTGGCCTCAATGCCCGCCGGGTTATTGGTGGTATGATTTACGGTGGTTATGCCCCGCTTGTGGAATATATCCTCTATCTTACCGACGGCCACAGTCTCAAAGCCCTTTGCGGTAAGGCCGTCCAATATGGTGTCCTCTATCGGAGGTATGGCGTAATCCCTGCGGTGCTCCGTGCGGGTATACTTGCCGTTTCCGCCTACGAACGGACGTGCGATGACGCGGCCCACAAGGTCGTCGCCAACCAGTATCTCCCTTGCCTTTTGGCACATGGAGTACAGCTCATCGAGAGGTATTACATCCTCATGGGCGGCTATCTGAAATACGCTGTCCGCGGAGGTGTATATTATCGGCTTGCCGGTCGCTACATGCTCATCGCCCAGTTCCTGAATTATAACTGTTCCTGAGGCAACGCAGTTGCCAAGGGTGCCGCGACCTATGGCCTTCTCGAATTTATCCATTATATGTTTTGGAAAACCGTTAGGATAGGTCTTGAAAGGATTGTCCATTATAATGCCGGCCATCTCCCAGTGGCCGCAGGTCGTATCCTTTGCCTTGGTTTTTTCCATCGCCCTGCCATAGCAGCCTATTATCTTTCCGTCGTATCCGCCCAGTTCGGCGCCTTCTATTTTGCCTATACCGAAAGAGCGCATATTGGGTATATCCAGATGACCGCGCTTTTTATATATGTTGCAGAATGTATTCGCCCCCACGTCGCCGAACTCGGCGGCATCCGGAAGGTAGCCTATGCCGGCGCTGTCAAGCACAATTATAGTTGCTCTTTTCCTTGCCATTATTTTAAGTTCCCTTCGTTATGCATTTTCTTTTGTGCTATGATTTTACCACCGGTCGACGGCTCCGTCAAATCATTTGGATAGCATGGCTACCATCCTTATGACGGAAGGCAGCACTATCCCCTCCGTTAATGCGCCCGCCGCGAACAGCGCCATCTTCATTCCCATCGCCTCCCCCTTGGTTACGCTCTTTTCCGAAGACCTGACTATAAGCCCCATACAAAGGCACAGCCCTCCCATGAAGGACAGAGCTATTATCGGTATACCAATAAGCCCAGGCCAGTCCTCTATCACGGTTCGGGTAAAAAGACCCATTAAAAACGATTTTATCCATAACGCCGTTGTTTTAAGGATACTGCCGGGCAACACGTCCTTAGCTATCGCCGCCATCGAGTACATCATAGCCGCAGACAGCAGCCCATATCCCGACAGCCTTAAAAGCCCGGCTCCGCTCATCTCGCCTATGGCGCTTATGGCGGCCAGCCGTATATCCCTCGCATTGCCACTCCATCGAAGCTCCGGCTGCAAATGCCATAACCGCTGCAAAGGCATATATGTACCACCGCCGTCCAAGGTAGCGCATTAAATCACCCTTCCTTTCAACTCATAACAAAATATATGAGCGCGGGACGGGATTTAAGACATATTGTATTTATGTTCTTTAACTGTGGCGCAGATGGGTAACTATTCTGTCAGTTATGTTCGCTATGAATTCCTTATTGGTAGGCCGGCCGTTTGACTGGCTTACAGTGTTGCCAAAGTATCTGTGTTGGGCTTCTATGTTTCCGCGGCTCCACGCCGCTTCTATGGCGGTTCTAATGTTGCGCTCCACTCTTTTAGGAGTAGTTACGAAGCATTCCGCCACGTACTGATATACATCCTGCGACAGATTTATCTGATAAAGGCTGTTTTCCACACAGTAAAGTATGGATTTGCGGAGCTGGGCATATCCAATAAGGTTTACAGGAATGCCTATCACTCTGAAGAAGTTGTTCGCCATGTTCTCCGCCATTACCGCGTATTCGCATTTTCGCTGCTCGTCCCTTATAGTTCTGCCTGCTTCGTCGTCCATAGTAAGGTCCAGAATCCTATGGTAAACCATTGCAGGAGGATTGCTGCTGTGTATTATAAATGCCGCGCCCAGCGCCTGATAAATATTTATCAGGCTGTCATCCAGTATGGGCGTTATAACTACCACTCTGGTATCTTTCGTCTCAGGGCAGTTGCGTATGGTGCTTAGTATCTCTATGCCATCGCTCCCTGCCATGGTCGCATTGAGTATCACGAGATCAGGCTTGTTTTCTTTTACATTGTCAACAACAGACCTCGGGTCATGCACCCGCGGCAGCACATCAAAGCATCCCGAATCTTTCAGCAGCCCTATTAACTCAGTGCAGTAATTAGCGTAATCTTTTACTACAAGTATTTTTGTTTTACTCATTTTCATACAACGAAACTTCCTGCAAAAAAATAGACCTTAACACGTGTAATTCCAATATAGCACATTTCGGCCATTTTTTAAACAGCAAACCGCAATTATTTTCCAATTTTTACAGTATCTTTTCACTAACCCTGTTCATCCACCAAGAATATATACAGTAGCCGCACTTCGCGTCGTTCACAAACACATGAGTAACAGCGCCTATCAGCTTTCCATCCTGCATTACGGGGCTGCCGCTCATGCCCTGAACGATCCCTCCCGTCTTTGCGATGAGTTCCCTGTCCGTTATCCTTATTACCATACCCTTGCCGCTCATCTCCTTTTGCGGATACAGCTTGATTATCTCGCACTCGTAAGCGCATACTCCGCGATCGTCCACGGTGGACAGTATCTCAGCCTTTCCGGTATGCACCTCGTCAGGGTATGCCAGCTTTACGCCGTTTGGGTATATTGGGTTCACGGGTATTTCGTCCATCTCACCGTACAGACCGTATTCGCAGTTTAGTTCTATGCTGCCCAACTGTCTGCTTGCCGTTGAAAACGAGCCTATTACCTCGCCCGGTATACCGTTGCTGCCAGCTGATACGCCTATTATGCTGGATTCAACTATGCTGCCGCTGCCTACATCTATTATGGCGCCTGTATCTATATCCGTTATAGGGTGGCCGAGCGCTCCGTATCTGAGCGATGACATATTGCAAAAGGACAGCGTGCCAATGCCCGATGTACTGTCCCTCACCCACATACCTGCCCGGTATGTGTCGTTTTCCGGATCCTTAACGGGAGTAAGCGCGACAGTCAGCTGCTGCCCGTCGCGGCGAACAGTCACCATCAGCTCCCCGCCTTTAGAGCAAAGCTCGCTCAGATGCAGCGAATCCCGCACAGTCTCGCCGTTGACCGCAGTTATGACGTCTCCGGCCCTTATGCCGGCAGACGCCGCCGGGCATATTTGCGCAGTTTCGGATATGCTGCCCAGGCCCACCACCAGCGCCCCGTCTGTATATATGGATACGCCTATGGGCATCCCTCCCGGCATTACGGTTATGTCCTGCCGTTCGCCGTACTCTATGGTCTTTATTGGTATAGCGCCGAAAAGGCGAATGCTGGCGCTGCCGCTTTTTCCGGAGAGCGTCTCGGAAAGGTTTTCCGAAACATATACATCCCTGTCGCCCATACTGAGGCTTAGCGGTCCGCTCAGGCTCCGGCATATATTTTCCAGCTGATCAGTGGATACGCTGTTGGACAGCCCGCGCACATAACTCATCTGCTCGCCTGAATTAAAGCAGACGAGCGTCACACACAGCGCCAGACCTATGCATTTCGCAAGATTTTGCCAGAGTCTTTTCATATCTACACCGCCTTAAAGAATAAAAATAAACACCGCGAAGCAACTTCGCAGTGTTTATGATTTGTAATGCCGATGTATTTTATTATTTATTTTTACGACGCTTTTGCTTGATTTCTTCAGAGTGGGTTATCAGTTCCCTGGCGTGCTCGTAGGCTAGCTTTGAATCCTCCATGCCGCTCATCATACGGGCGATGTATTCGTACCGTTCCTCCATTTCCAGCCGCTTCAGGCTTGTTCTGGTAGTCTGTCCATCGTCCTGCTTCTGCACCATAAAGTGTACGTCCGCAAGGGCCGCTATCTGGGGCAGATGTGTCACGCAAAGCACCTGATGATTATCCGCTATGCTCACCATCTTTTCGCCCACCACCGCGGCTATGTGGCCGCTTATGCCCGTATCTATTTCGTCGAATATCAGCGTGGGTATGGAATCCGCATTGGCGGCAATAGCCTTGAATGCCAGCATTATGCGTGACATTTCGCCGCCGGACGCTACTTTTTCAAGGGGCTTCAGGCTTTCGCCCGGGTTGGCGGAAAGCATGAATTCCACCCTGTCCATGCCGTTCTGTCCCGGCTCCGTGAGCGGGTCAATTCTGACCTCGAACCGCGCCTTTTCCATGCCAAGATCCTTCAGGTGGCTCAGCAGCTCACCTTGCAGCTTTTCTGCCCCTGTGCGTCGTATATCCGTAAGCGCGGCCGCTTCAGCCCTGTAGAGCTTTTCCTTATCCGCAAGCTGTTTTTGCAGTTTTTCCCGCTTTTCCTGCGCGCCCTCCAGCTGCCCGAGACGTTCCGACGCCCGCTCGCCGAAGGCGATAACATCTTCTACCTCTGGACCGTATTTCTTTTTAAGGTTTGAATAGATCTCGAGCCGCTGCTCTATCTGATCTATCCTGCCCGGCTCAAAGTCGAAGGAGTCACGCATGTCCCTGAGCGTATAGCCTATATCCTCGATGGTATAATACGCCTCGCTGAGCCGCCTTGACAGCTCGCCGTACTCTGTCGATATGCCAGATATATCCTTAATGGCAGATACGGCTTGGCTGAGAAGCCCCACGGCCCCTTCGTCTCCAGAGACAGCCTCGGAGCTCTTCTGCAGCGACGTCATTATACGTTCTGCATTGATAAGCACCGCCCGCTCCTCCGTGAGCTTCTGCTCTTCATCGGCAGTGAGCCGTGCATTTTCTATCTCGTTTATCTGATATCTTAATATGTCCGCTTCCCGGGCCCGCTCGTCCTCGGAGCCGAAGCCGCCCAAAAGCTCTGACTGTATAGCCTTGCATTCGGAATAAAGCCCCGCCACTTTTTCGCGTTGAGCCCTATCCCTTTCCCCTGCGAAAGAATCCAGAAACCTTATATGCCGCGACTGCATGAGCAGCGACTGGTGTTCATGCTGGCCGTGAACATCTACCAGCAGGTCTGTTATCTGCTTAAGCGTAGCAAGGTTAACGAGCGTACCATTTATGCGGCATACGTTTTTGCCCGAAGCCGACAGCTCACGGGATATTATCAGACCGTCGTCCTCCAGCTCATTCTGCCGCAGCATGGACTTTACGGCTTCCTCGCCTTCTATATCGAACTCCGCCTCTACAGACGCCTTTTCAGCCCCCGTGGTTATGAGCTCCCTGCTTGCCCGCTCTCCCAGCGCCAGATTTACAGCGTCAATAATAATGGATTTACCGGCTCCGGTCTCACCGGTAAGCACGTTAAGCCCATTGTCGAAATCCATATCCAGCCGCTCTATCAAAGCGACGTTTTTTATAGACAGCCTTTTTAACATTAACCTCTCCGCCGCAGTTAGGCCTTGAGCATATCCTGAAAGCGCTTTATAAGCTCAGGGGTGACAGCCGGGTCCTTTACGGCAACAAAAATAGTATTATCTCCGGCCATAGTGCCTACTATGTCATCGAGACGCATAGAATCTATAGCTTCCGCCGCAGCAGGAGCCGTGCCGGTAATGGTCTTTATGACTATAAGATTTCCCGCTTCGGCCATGGATACAACCGAATGGGCAAATATGCTTATGAATCTATCCTTGAGCCCCGCCTCTGCCTTATCGACCGTAGCATATTTATAGGAGCCGCTTTCGGTCAATACCTTTATAAGCCTCAGATCCTTTATGTCGCGGGATACTGTGGCCTGCGTCACCTTTACTCCTCTGTCATTGAGCATTGAGGCAAGCTCATCCTGCGTATTGATATCGTACTGGTCAATAAGCTCGAGTATCATGGAATGCCGTGCAGATTTCATTACTTCACTCCTCCGTCAGCTATGATTTTTTCTCTTGTATATCGTATATTCGCGATTGTCCGCTTCGCGAAAAATAAATACGTATTTATCAGGAAAGCTTATTTCGTATGAGTGAATAAAGATTCCGATCGCCGAGCCTTATAAAGCGCACGCTGCGCCGGCTTCTGCATATTCTTACCATGTCCCCGGGCACTATGCGCTCCGTGGATACGCCGTCCATTCCCAGAAAGCCTTCCTGTTTTATGGAAAGCTCTATTACGGAATCCCCGGGCGCAATTATAGGCCTGAAGGCCAGTGTATGAGGGCATATTGGGTTGATTATCACAACATCGGTGTTCGGAGCGATTACCGGACCGCCGGCTGAGATGGAATAGCCTGTAGAGCCGGTCGGCGTAGCTACTATAAGGCCATCGCAGGAGACCGTTCCAGCATCTATGCCGTTCACATTTACAGTAATCGATACTACGCCGGAGAACTTTTTTCTGTACAAAACCGCCTCGTTAAGGCAGTCCTTAGCGGCGCAGCCATTCACGCTGCATGAAAGCATCATGCATTTATCCGTACGGTACTGCTCGCTCTCTATAGCGTCCAGCGCGTCGGATATGCCCTCTACATCTATCTCGCTCAGGAATCCTATGCGGCCAAAGTTTATGCCAAGTATGGGTATGTCGTGCTCGGCGGCGTATCCTGCCGCGTGAAGTATTGTGCCGTCTCCGCCTATGGCTATCATGAGGCCGGGAACCTGCTCCTGTATCGTCTCGTAGCCGCTGAATTCCTCCATATTTGCGAAGGATCTGTCTATAAAGCACTTAATGCCCCGGCTCATTGCTACGCTGTAAACAGAGCTTACTGCGGCCAGTGCGCCTTCATTATTGGGGTTTGCAAATATGCCAATGCTCTGGATTCGCATTTAACTTTAAAGCTCCTCTGTAAATTGAAAAAGTGTTTTTATAAATCGCGACGATTGGCATATGGACTTTTTATGATAATATGCTCGTCAGCAAAAGAATAATTTTAATGTACATTAATTGTATGCATATTATCGTCATATTTCAAGTATAAATATTATTTTCTTGAAAAAAATATGCATCAGGCCAACTCACCGTGCGCCATATCCACAATATGCGGTATGTCGGCCAATACCTCTGTACCTCCTGCTGTGCCGCTTTTTTCCAACAACAGCAGGAACTCTATGTTCCCCTTCGGCCCGGTTATGGGAGAATAGTCTATCTGACGTATAGAGAACCCTGTGTCCAGGGCAAAACGGGCGGTATCCTCCACTACCTGACGGTGTGTATCCTTATCCCTCACCACGCCGTTTTTGCCTACCCGGCCTCGGCCCGCCTCAAACTGCGGCTTTACGAGTATGACTGCCTGTGCTCCTTCGCGAAGGCTTTTATATATACCGGGCAGTATCAGCTTAACTGATATAAATGAAACGTCCATTGAGGCAAAGTCAGGAGCCTCTGTAAACCAGTCCGGTTCCATATTGCGGGCGTTTGTGCGCTCCATCACTACGACCCTCGGATCGTTTCTCAGCTTCCAGTCCAGCTGTCCGTAGCCCACATCTATGGCGTATACCTTTTTTGCGCCGTTTTGCAGCATGCAGTCGGTAAAGCCGCCGGTAGAGGCTCCCACGTCCATGGTCACCATATCGGTAAAATCAAGACCATATTTCCTTACAGCCTTATCGAGCTTCAACCCGCCCCGGCTCACAAACGGTATTGCCTGTTCCTTTACGGTAAGCAACGCGTCTTCTGGCACAGCCGCGCCTGGCTTGTCTATCCGCAATGTATCGATGAACACCTCGCCCGCCATTATAAGCGTGCGCGCCTTTTCACGGCTGGGCGCCAGCCCCAGCTCCACAAGCCTTACATCTGCCCTTACTCCGCTCATTTTATTCCCTCCATGGCCATCAATACCCGCACCCTGACAGCCGTTTCATCCATGCCGCACAGCCTGGTCTGTTCTTCGCAGGTACCTTGGCTCACCGGTTTTTCGCTCACTCCCATGCATTCGACCTTTATGCCCATAAGCCGCTGGGCTATTCTGCTGCCCATGCCCCCCTTGGCAATACCGTCCTCTATCGTTATGACGTAAGAAGACTTCTGTTTTATCATGTCCAGCATAGCCTCGTCCATAGGGCGTATGAACCTTGCGTTCACCAGCCCGACATCGAGGTTTTCAACTGCCCTTTCCGCTATCTCCACCATGCGGCCCGTAGCTACCACCGTGACATTGGATATGGGTTTTATCTCAATCCATTTGCCGTACTCTACCGCCGGGTATACTCTATCCGGCAGTGTACCCTTTCCGTACCGTACAGCAGCAGGGACGTCGCCCTCCACCGCCATTTTGAGCATTTCCTCAAGCTCGCCCTTAGAGGCCGGGGAATATATCTCCACATAAGGCATAGTCAGACAGTAGGCAATATCGTACACGCCCTGATGGGTTTCGCCGTCCGCGCCCACAAGGCCCGCCCTGTCTATGGCGAAGACCACGTGCAGCCTTTGCAGCGCCACATCGTGGAGCATTTGGTCGTAAGCCCTCTGTAAAAATGATGAGTATATTGCTACCACAGGCTTCATACCTCCCATAGCAAGCCCTGCGGCCATGGTTACGGCGTGCTGCTCAGCTATGCCAACGTCAAAGAATCTTTCCGGGAACGCCTCTCTGAAGGGCTCCATGCCGGTACCCTCACTCATGGCAGCGGTTATGACTGCAAGGTCCTTCTCCTGCCTGCCAATGCGGCACAGCGTCTCTCCTGCGATGGCCGAGTTGTCCTTTTTAGCCGTGCCGGGACTCCTGCCGGTATCGGGGTCGAATTTTCCTATGCCGTGGAATCTGCTGGGCTCCTTCTCCGCCGGGCCGTAGCCCTTTCCCTTGACGGTCAGCACGTGCAGCAGCACGGGATTTGGCACTTTTTTTGCAAGATTCAACGCCTCTGTAAGACTCTGTATGTCGTGACCCGACACTGGGCCCAGATAAGTAAAGCCCAGCTCCTCAAACAGCACATTAGGCAAAAGAAGGTACTTTATCCTGGACTTTACCTTTGACAGCCAGGCATGTATACGCGGCCCAGCCTTTGTCATCTTATCCAGCATATTCACCATGCCTCGCTTGAAGGCGAGATAACCGCTGCTGACGCGCATACTGTCAAGATGCCTTGGCAGTGCGCCTACATTCTTGGATATGGACATATTGTTGTCGTTAAGTACGACGATAAGCGGCAGCTCGCTCTGTCCCGCGTCGTTGAGGGCCTCGAAGGCCATTCCGCCGGTAAGCGCCCCGTCGCCTATCACCGCCACGACACGTCCCGGCGTGCCCTTTATGCGCATGGCGCGCAGCATGCCCAGCGCCGCAGAAATGGAAGTGCTGGAATGGCCGGTATTGAAGGTATCAAATTCGCTTTCTTCCGTCTTGGGAAAGCCCGCAAGGCCGTTCATCTGCCTGAGCGTAGGGAATTCGGCCGCACGGCCGGTCAATATTTTGTTGACATAGGTTTGGTGGCCCACATCGAATATGATCTTATCCTTTGGCGTATCAAAGGCGCGTTGCAGCGCTATGGTAAGCTCCACCACGCCGAGATTGGAGGCCAGGTGCCCGCCTGTCTTTGATACCGACCGCACCAGAAACTCCCTTATCTCCGCGGCAAGGTCATCGAGCTCATTTTCCGGAATGCGCCTGAAATCCTCTATGCTTTTGATGCCGTCAATGTAACTGGTTTTCATTATATCCCGTAAATATCCCGCATTCCGTCAGCTTTTTCGGCTTAACGTGGCGTTTGTAAGCTCCCGCAGGAGCCACGCCTTTTCTCCGAATATCTCCAGCGCAGCCAATGCGTTTTCAGCCGTCTGTCCGGCGATTTTTTTCGCTTCCTCAAGTCCTACCAGCGAAATATATGTAAGCTTTCCCTCCTGAGCGTCCTTTCCCAGCGTCTTCCCCATGCTTTCAAAGCTGCCTTCTACATCAAGTATATCGTCAGTCATCTGGAACAGGTCGCCGTAAGCATATCCGAAATCGCTCAGCGCCTTCAACTGCTCTTCATCAGCGCCCGCTACGCAGCCGCCCGCAAGCAGCGACGCGCGTATCATTGCGCCGGTCTTGTTGACATGTATAAAGCGCAGCGTATCCATATCCCGCGCACCGGACTTTTCAGAAGCCAGGTCTGCCACCTGACCCGCTACCATGCCCTGCACGCCTGCGCCCTCGGATACCGCCTGTGCGGCTTTTATTTCGCCTTGACAGGGGTTATTTGCTATTGCAGCAAGCATGGTATCAAATGCCAGCGAAAGCAGCCCGTCCCCCGCCAATACGGCGTTTGCTTCGCCAAACACCTTATGGTTGGAAGGCATGCCCCGTCTGTAATCATCGTTATCCATGCATGGCAGGTCGTCATGTATGAGAGAATAGGTGTGTATCATCTCAAGGGCACAGGCAAACGGCAGCGCGCGCCGTATGTCGCCGTCAAGCATCTCGCATACGTACAGCGTCATTGCGGGGCGGAGCCTCTTGCCGCCCGCCTCGAGGCTGTAGCGCATGGCGCTTTTAAGATCCTTCGGCGCGCCGCAGCCGTCCACTATCGCAAACAGTTTTTCTTCGACTATGCCCTTATACCGGGCCAGCTCATGCTTATAACACATATATCAGACCTCCGAAAGGGAACTGTCTACCTTTTCGAGGCGTCCCTCGTACTGGGCAAGCAGGCCGAGGCAATACCTGGAAAGCCCCGCGCCTTCCTCGTAAAGCTTAACCATTTCTTCTATTGGCAGATTGCCGTCTGAAAGCTTTTCCACTATGCCGTCCAGCTTTTCCTTGGCCTGTTCGAATGTCATTTCCTTCTTTGCCATGGCGTTTCCTCCGCTTGCAGTATGTTTATGCTGTCCACTGTAATATTCGCGGTACCGTCTCTCATTATAAGCCTTGCAGCCAAGCCTTCTTTAAGCTCCGCTGCGCTGCCTACGTACCTGCCTTCGGCCTGCACCATACCGTAGCCTCTCTCCAGTACCTTGCCCGGAGACAGCGCTTCAAGGCGCGCAGTCAGGCTTTCTATGGAATGGGCGGCGTTGGCAGTCTCTGCCCTCACATTGTTCGCCATGGCGCTCTGCTCTGCCGCTACCTCGCTGCGCAGCAGCGCTATCCGGTGGTGGGCAGATTGGAATGCGGCAGATTTGCCCATATCCGAAAGCTCCGCCTTTATCCGTCCAACATAGCCCGCAGCGGCCGAGCGCAGCCTTTCGAGAGCCATTCTCACGTCTCCCTCCAGCCTTGCCCGCTCCGGTACGCAAAGCTCTGCCGCCGCAGACGGTGTGGGAGCCCGCATGTCAGCTGTAAAGTCGGCTATGGAAAAGTCCGTCTCGTGCCCTACGGCGCTTACAACGGGTATCTTGCTCTCATATATGGCCTTTGCAACTATCTCCTCGTTGAAGGGCCAAAGATCCTCCATGCTGCCGCCGCCGCGGCCCACTATCAGCACATCCGCCTTCCTTATGCGGTTCATTTCGTTTATCGCGTGGGCGATCTCCGCTGCCGCCCCCTCACCCTGAACCCGTACCGGGTACAGCAGTATATTCATACCTTCAAAGCGGCGGCGCGTTATATTGATTATATCCTGCACCGCAGCTCCCGTAGGCGATGTGACCACGCCCACACATTTGGGCAGCCTCGGTATGGGCTTCTTATGGCTCTCATCGAAGTAGCCCCTGGCATCAAGCCGTGTCTTCATCAGCATAAAGCGGCGGAAAAGCTCTCCTTCGCCCTCCCGCTCCATATTCGTGACGTAAAGCTGGTACTGGCCGTCCTTGACGTAAAGCGACACGCTTCCGTATACCCTTACGGATTGACCGTCCTCCGGCGAAAAATCGAGCTCATAGGCGTTCTGCCGGAACATTACGCAACGCACCAGCGCCCCTTCGTCCTTCAGCGAAAAATAAAGATGTCCTGAGGAATGCCGCTTAAATCCGCTCAATTCTCCGCATACGCAAACATTGTTCAAAAGCAAATCTCTTTTGAGCATACCGTTCACATATTCGTTTAGCTGAGTCACCGTCAGCTTGTAGCCGTTATCCAACAATGGTGTTTTCCGCAGCCTCCACTGTGTTTTCCATAAGCATGGCGATGGTCATGGGGCCAACTCCTCCCGGCACCGGGGTTATATACCCCGCTATCTTTTCTACCGGCTCGAAGTCCACATCACCGCACCACTTTCCGTCGATTTTATTCTGTCCTACGTCTATCACTACGGCTCCGGGCTTTACCATATCCGCCGTGATAAGCTTTGGCCTGCCGGCGGCGGATATGAGTATATCCGCCTCTTTGGTGATGCTGCCCAGGTTCTCCGTTTTGGAGTGACATACCGTCACAGTTGCGTCGCTGTTCAGCATAAGAAGGGCGGCGGGCTTGCCAACCAGACTGCTTCGTCCTATCACGGCGCAGCGCTTGCCGGCTATGTCTATGCCGGTGCTCTTTACCAGGTGCAGTATTCCCTTGGGCGTGCAGGGTATAAAGCCCCTGTTTCCCGTCATGAGCGCGCCTGCGTTTACAGCATGGAGACCGTCTACATCCTTACCGGGAGAAATACATGACAGCACACGCAGCTTGTCCATATGCTCTGGCAGCGGGAGTTGTACCAATATCCCGTGTACAGTGTCGTCGGTATTCAGCTTTTTTATAAGCTCCGTAACCTGGGCTTCCGCCACGCTTCCGTCAAGATGGTGTTCTTCTGTTTCTATGCCGTTTTCTCTGGCGCGTTTTTCTTTTGAGTTGACGTATAGTCTGGATGCCGGGTTATCTCCCACAAGCACTACTGCGAGCTTAGGTATCACGCCCCTTCCGCGCAGCTCCCGTGCCCTGAGGTTTATGTTCTCATATATGCTTTCAGCTATTTCTTTTCCGTCTATCAGCCTTGCCATCTGCCCTCCGTGCGCCGCTTGTGATTTTTCATATTATATCATACCCTAAAAGCTGTCCTTTTTCCAGCAATAAAGCACCGCCTGCGATACCGCAAACGATGCCTTGCGTAAGCTTTTATGTTTTTCCATAAGGCCTATGCCTGTGGTTCGCCCTCTATTCGCTTCGCAAAGGTGCCCAGCATGCCGTTTATGTAAGCGGAGGAGCGGTCGCCGCCAAACTGCTTTGCGAGTTCTACCGCTTCGTTTATGGATACGCCGCAGGGTATGTCGTCCCTGTACAGCATCTCATAGATCGCTACCCGAAGCACACAAAGATCCACCTTGGGCATACGCTCTATGCGCCATCCGATAGACAATTCGTTGATAATGTCGTCTATCTCGGCTTCATGCTCCTGTATGCCCTTTAATACCTGCTCGGAGTAGATTATGTCCTCCTCCATAGGCTTCTCGGTGATGCCGGACTTGTCCAACACGTCCTCATAGGTTTCCTCTCCTCCGAAAAGGCTTGCGAAAGCAAGCTTCATGGCGACCTCACGGGCGGTTTTTCTGCTCATTTGTAAAAGTACCTCTTGACGTTAATTTTTTCTGAATAAACGGCTCAAAGCCTCTTGAAGGCCTTCCTTGCCGCCCTTATCCAGTATGCATCCGACGAAATAGCACAAGGCTGTAATGGCGGTCAACAGCAGAGTACGCCAGAAGCCTATGGTGAATATCAGCACCGCCAAAAGTATTCCGCCTGCAATGCCTATTACGCGCCATTTATATTCCTTTAAAAATTGCCTGAATTCGTCCATCGTATGTTCCTCTGTTTTTAGGGAATCAGGCTTCAGCCTTCTTCTCGGGCTCAGTTGAGACAAGAATGCTGACGTCGCTCACCTGTATGCCGGTAATTGTCTGTATGTAATCTATAAGGCTGGTCCTGAGGGCTTCTGTAGTCTCGGGAATATTGGCTTCCTCCGCTATTACAACTCTCAGGTCGATCTTGAGCTTGTTTTCGACCACTGCAATGCGGCTGTCGCACTTTTTGACATTGCCGTTCGCAGTAGCGCAATGACGCTTGACCATATCGTCTATGGCCGCGAGGGTTATGCTGGAGATACCCATCTCGTTCTGGGAGATAACAGCCGAGGCGGGTGCCTGATTCTTGGGCGCCCTGCGGTTGAAGCCTATAATGAGTACTATAGCGATAAGGCAGAGCAGCAATCCGACACCGGCGGTTATCCAGCCGTTTATGGCGGAAGCGTAGGGCAGCGCGGCTATGGCGTTTACAGTGTCAGCCGTTATGAAGTTAAGCGCAACGCCTATAAAGCACAAGCCCAGCGCAAACAGCACCAGCATTACCAGCACCAGCAGTATCCTGTCGAGTACCTTTGGTTTCATAATTTGATACCTCTGTATTAATTTAGCTTTAAGTGATGGAAGGCTTTATCAGCATTCCTTTTCTTCTTCAGTCTCTGCGGGGACGGGGACAGCCGCCTTCTTTTCAGGCTTCTCGAAAGCTATTGCCTGCACGAATACGTTTACGGCCGTCACATTCAGGCCTGTCATATTCTCGATGGTGCTCTTTACCTTGCGCTGCAGATTGGTAGATACCTCGTGAATCTTAAATCCGTATTTGATTATGGCGCTTATGTCTATTGTGGCGGTATTGTCGTTGATGTCTACTTTTACGCCCTTAGTCATGCTCTTCTTGCTGAGCATGCCGGTAATGCCTTCTACCACCGTTCCGCCCAGGCTGTCTATACCCTCTACCTCGTTTGCCGCAAGGCTGGCTATTGTAGCTATCACATCAGGCGCGAAGGTTATCTTGCCGCCCTGTATATCCATTGCTTCCATGGAAATGCTCTCTTCAGTTGCCATTATGCATGCCTCCTTCAAGTATTTGTTTTATTATTATAACAGGTTTTGCCTTTTCTGCATAGATAATGATCAGGATTTTGCAGTTTAGTCACGAATTTGCCTATTTGCCCGTCATCACCTTTATGTTTTCTGCAGGCTCGCCGGTCTCCTTCTTGGTTATTTCAAGTATCTGCGCCACCTGCTTGTCGCTAAGCTCGTCGGCCTTTACCACTACGTTGACCGTTCCTGCGTGGAATGTTACCGCCGCGTCCTCAAAGCCCTTTGCCTTGATCAGGCTCTCTACAGTAAACTCCTTTTCCATGTTTTCCACCAACGTTAGCTTCTGCCCCTGTGCGTCCGCAAGGGTCTCATCGTCACTTGCAGAAGCTGCTATTACCTCGTCCAGATACTCCATTTCGAGCTTACGCACCTGCTCCCGATCGTCCCGGAATGTGGCAAAATAATCCCCGGACACATACTCCGTCTCCTGCGCCTCCTCCGGGGGCTGAAGCGCCTCGTCCCCGCCGGACTGGGTCTTTGCGGCGTTTGTCTTCAGGTTGAGCAAAAACGCCCCTACGAACAAAACGGCCACCACCATCAGCACCAGATACTTCTTGACAAATCTTACCATTATTTCATTCCTCCGTTCCGTTTATTCCCATTTCAAGCACCTCGACTCTGGAGGCCTCCACCCCCAGCACTGCCTGCACCGCCGACTGGAGCTTCATTCTTACCGATATGTCGGCTGCGCCCTGAGCCACTACTATCACGCCTCTTACCGTAGGCTGCCTCTCCATAAGTACCACGGCCTCATTTTCGCCGTTCTGGTATACCGTTACGGGGCTTAATGATTCCGTCCGGTTCTCACCTTCGCCATTATAGGTGCTGCTTTGGGTGATATCGGTATTCATCGCCGGAATCTTCTCCTTGCCCGTCTCGTAGGTTATCATTACTTTTACCTTTCCCGCGCCCCTCACGCAGCTCAGCGTATCCATGAGTCTCTGCTCAAGGTCGTCCTGCTGAACCGTCTCAGTATCCTTTGCCTCCTCCTTTTGCTTTTTCCCTCCGTATGCCGGCAGGCAGAGCAGCAGGCAAAGCGCCCCAAGGCCGCAGTACACGGCTATTTCCAGCCGCTTATTTGCTTTTAACCTGTCTACAAAACTGTCCAGCAGCTTCTTCGCCCTGTTATCTTCCATTGGGCAGCACTCCCGTTATTATTCTTATGACAGCCGTAAGGGCAACTATGTCCAGCGCTTTTCTGGCGCTCCTCTGCATGCCTCCCTCAGGTATGGCGCACTTTAATATGTATGCCCCGCATGCTATCCCCACCAGCTGCACGCATGCAGAGTTAAGAATGCTTATCATTTCCGTCATTTTATCCCACCCCCGAAGCCAGCAGCGCCGCCGCGACGGAAAGCATATTCATCAGCACCGCTATTGCGCTTACAGCAAACATATACGTGCAGCTGTCAGCCGCCGCCGTAAGCATAGCGGATATTCTCCCGTCGTCCGCCACGGCGCATATGGCGGCGGTTATCCTCATGCTTATGACCGAACACAGCATTCGTATGCCGGGAGCTGTAAAGTACAAAAGCAACAGCAGCAGCGCCACTGTACCAGCCGCGTTCTTAAGCACAATCGCCCCGGCCCTCAGCCCTTCATATGTGCCGGATATCACTCCGCCCACTACAGGTACGGATTTATCGAAGGCGTATTTCAGCGCCTTCACCCCCGCGCTGTCCAGTCCCGCTGCATTCAGGCTCTTTATGCTTACGCTGCCCAGAAAGAAGGTGAACGTCAGCCCCATGCCCCATTTCAAAAGGCTCTTTATCAGCCCAGCCATTGCCTCGAGCTGCTTGTTCTCGCTCACCGTACCCGCTGTGGACAGCGCGCACATCATCAGAATGAACGGCATGAAGGTGCTTCGAAACGCCCCCGTCATGCCGCTGCAAAGCAATACGGAGGTAGGCTGCACGGCGGATACGGCGCTGCCGCCGGCTGCCGCTATCATTACCATAAGCGCCGGCGATACCAGCTCGCCAAGCTGAGCTACCCCGTCTATCACCCTCTGTGCCTCCTTCATCTGTGCGCACACGCATGCGGCGGCAACGGATATGCAAAGCCCGGTAAGGCAGAAGCTCAGCATCTCGCCCACGCCTTTTTGTGTTCCCACCGCCGCTCCTGCCGCCGCGGAAAAGAACGCCGCGGCTATTATGCCAAGCATACCCTTTACCCCCTCCTTGAGCTTCTCCTTAAAGAGCCCCCCAATCCTTCCCAAATCAAGCAGCCCGTCCAGGTTTCCTTCCTTTATCCGCGCTATCGCGTCCGATACCGACGCGCCGCCGGCAGCCCCGCCGGTTTCCGCCTGTATCTCACGCCATATATCCTCCCAGCCCGATATGTCGTACTCTACCGCAGGTATGGATATTTCTTCGGCCCTCGCTATACATGGGGGCAGCAGCAACGCCCCAAGCAGCAACAGCCCCATCAGCTTACAAGACCGCATATCGCCTCCACGGCTGAAAATACCATAGGCAGCGCCGCAAGGAGCATCATGAGCCGTCCCGCCAGCTCTATGCGGGAGGCCACGGCGCTTTCCCCCGCGTCACGGCATATGTCCGCCGAAAACTGCGCCGTATATGCTATGCCGGTTATCTTTACCACCGCCGCTATTCCGGCTCCATCCACCGAGTAATTCTGCATGAATTCTTCCGCCCGCTGCTTTACCTCTCCGGCTATGGCGATTGCCGCAGCCAGCAGCACTATGCCCGTAACCACGGATACCTGCAGCGCAAGCTCCGGCCGCTGGTTTTTCAGCACCAGCGCTATGCTCACGGCTATCACCGCCACTCCTCCCAGCCTCAGCATCTCTTCGCCCATGGTCACAGCCCGAATATGCGCTTAACCTGATCAAGCAGTGTGCTTATCTCGCCCACTACAAGGCTTAGCGTAATAACCAGCCCCGCAAGCGCCGCCAGCATTGCTATGTCATCCCTGCCTGTCTGCTTCAAAAGCTGGCATATTATTGCCACCAGTATGCCTATGCCCGCTATCCTAAGTACAATATCTATCCCCATATACTTCACCTCATATCAGAAGCAGTGCCGCCCCTATACCCATAAGTACGCCTACCTTAGTGAACATGCCGCCCTTTGCAGCAGCCTCCCTGTCAAGCTCCTCTCCCCTTGAGAACGCCTCCTCATAAGCCCTCTGTGCGGCGTTCAGCTGCGGCTCAGAGGGGCTTATGCCAAGTCCGCTGCCGCAAAGAAGTATTATCTCCCTCTCTCTTTCTCCCAGTACGTTAAATCCGCGCCACATTGCGGCCTCCCGCCACGCTTCCTCCGCCCGCTCGCAAGTTCCGAGGCTTTCCCCCAGCAGCTTCCAGAAGCCCTCCAACTCGCTGCCCTCAAAACAGAGCACCATGTTGCGAAGCTCTCGCGGCCTGTGCTTTATCTCGCGGCAAAGCCTCTGTATATCAGTCCCGAAGGCCCGCATTATCATAGCGCGAATCCTCAGAGCTCTGCTCTTTGAATATCCCCAAAGGCTGAACAGGCACAGTACCGCGACACAGGCTATACTTCTCATGTCAGTTCCTCCGTAATGTCATATAACCGGCGTTCAGTTCCCTGTTTTTTCAAAAGCAGTACCTTATTAAATGCCCCCGCGGCTATTATCCCGGATATATCGCGCCGGCGCATTATCTCCGCCGCGCTGCCCGCATGTGCGCTGGCTATCACCCTTATCCCGCAGCCCGAAGCATCCATGACTGCCTCGGCGTCCTCTGCGGTGGCTATCTCATCTGTTATCAGCACCTGAGGCGACATGGCGCGTATCATGAGCTCCATGGCCCGACACTTGGCACAGCCTCCCATAACGTCGGTATTGTCCCCTACGTCAAGCCTTGGCACACCGTTTACCGACGCAGCTATCTCTCCCCGCTCGTCTGCAATGCCGATCTGCAAGCCCTGCGCTGAAAGCTGCCGAGCCGCGTCCCGCAATACCGTGGTCTTTCCCGCTCCCGGATCTGAAAGTATGAGTGCGGAAAGTATGCCGTCCCGGGTGGCTATCCTCTCCATAAGCCCGTCCGCCGCCCCTTTTATCTCCCGGGCGATGCGTATATTGAAGCTTCCTGGCATGGATACGCTTCCGGAAGGGTTCAGCCTGCCGCAGATGCCTACTCGGGAACCGTCCTCCAGCGTCACATAGCCGCCGCGCAGCTCCTGCTCGTAGGCAAAGAGCGAATGGGCGCATACCAGTTCCAGCATGGTTTCGCACTCTTCTGCAGAGGCTATACGATTCAGCAATATGCTTTGCGGCCCTCTCAGCAGCACCGGCCTGTTGGCCCGCACCCGTATCTCCTCTGTATCCGGCCTGAGTACCCCTTCTACGTCTTCCCGTATTCCCTTTGGCAGCACCGATAAGCTGCTCCTTTTCATCGCCTGTCCCTCCTGTTGCTATATAACTATGACAGTATTTCTTTCCATAACACAAAACCGTCCCTGTTAAGGACGGTCGAATTATCTGTTATATTGATTTATTTGGCGTCTGCACCCGCAACTGAGCACAAGCTGTGTATCCATATTATTACTATAGCCATACTCAGCGCGGCAAGCTGCGAGAACAGCACCTCCGGACCTATCTCAAGGCTGGAATAGCCTACGGACGCCATATTTATAAAGCAGCCTACTACCCTGGAAAACACCGGTATCCCAGCCGCTATGCAGCAGGCGCAGCCCCGGCTCTCATTCAAAAGCACGGCGGACGTTCCCGCCATAAGCGCACTGAAAAGGCCGTTATCACTGCCATATACAAGGCCGCTGCGCTCAACGAGGGCGATCACCGAAGAAAACAGCACCAGTGCCGCAACCGCCCCTCCCTGATTCTCACGAGTCTCTTCCACGAGCAGCACCGGCAGGAATATCATCACTGCAGCCCCTGCGTTTACCTTAAGCTCTACGCTAAGCGTCATATCAAATACAGAAAGCGCCAAGGCGCACAACAGCATGTACAGCATCTCAAACATGCTCAGCCCTACTGCCCGGCATGGCGACTTCAGCACCCCCGTAACGGACAGTATTATCAGGCATATCGAAAAAACTATATATTCAGGCATACAAAAACTTCCCCATAAATACTGCCTTTAGTTTGGCAGACTACGGGGAAGTTGAAAGCAAGCAATTTATGGCTGTATGAGCTTTATATAGGCCGCCATGGATCCGGTTATTCCCTTATCGCGCCTGTGGGAGAAGAAATGCTGGCGATTTTCGTAGGTACAGGCGTTCATCAGGGTGATGCTCTCAGGCCTTATCCCAGCCTCAACGAACTGTACCGCAGCTGCAAGCTCCAGATCCACATAAGCTTTGCCCGGCCTGCCCGGCCGCGATATGCCGGGATAGCCGAATTCACTTTGGAATTTTTCGCCAAGATCCGCATCCACCTCGAAGCAGTCTCGACAGATGCAGGGCCCTGTTGCGGCAATTATGTCGCTCGGGTCGGTGTCAAACTCCTCAGCCATGCGCCGGGCCATTTCGACGCCTATGCGAAGCAGCGTGCCCTTCCAGCCCGCGTGGGCCATTCCTATGGCGCGATGAACGGGATCGTAAAAGAAATACGCCCCGCAATCCGCATGAGAGGTGACGAGAGTGACGGTCGGGTCGTCAGTGATTATGCCATCGCAGGGCGGCAGCGGGTCTTTATAGAAGCCGCGGCCCCGGTGTTCATGGGCGATCCTCAGCACATTGGCTCCATGCTCATGGTTCACCACCGCCATATCGTCATAATCAATGCCCGCGCCTTCAGCGAATATCTTAAAGTTGGCTATAACTTCCTCCGGGGATCCGCACCGTGTCCAGCTCAGGTTCAGCGACGCTTTTGGAGGATCGACAGTTATACCTCCCTCACGGGTGGAAAAGCCGTGGGACACGCCTCCGGCCTTATCCAGAGCTTCGGCGCAGTAAAGCCCTGTACCCTTATTTGTCCTTTTGTAAATAAAGCCGTGCTTTATCAGCGCGGCCTGTTGCTGCTGCATCTTCATCAGTTTTCACCGAGCAATATCTTCAGCTCGTTCATAAAGGTATTTATATCCTTGAACTGGCGGTATACCGACGCGAAGCGCACATACGCCACCTCGTCCAGATCCTTCAGCCTGCTCATGACCATCTCCCCTATGGCCTCGCTCTTTACTTCCTGCTCAAGGGAGTTGAACACCTCCCGCACTACGTTGTCCACCAAAAGCTCCATATCCGCGGTGGAAACGGGGCGCTTTTCGCAGGCCTTCCTGACGCCGGAAAGTATCTTCTCGCTATCGAACGGTTCTCGTGTGCCGTCCTTTTTTATTACCATTATGGGTATTTCTTCAATCTTTTCATAGGTGGTGAAGCGCTTCCCGCAGTTAATGCATTCTCTTCTGCGGCGAATGGAAGTACCGTCCTCGGTAGGTCTGGAATCCACTACCTTGCTTTCCGTGCTCGAGCAATATCGGCATTTCATGGGGAATACCTCCCAAAGTATTGTATTTATACTATGCATGATACCACATATGTAGATTTTTCGCCATAGCTTTGAGCATTTTTATGAGGTATCAGCCTTATTTGAGCACCACGTCCACCAGTATCACATCGTCGCCTATCTTGCTTATACGGTCGTATGGTATCACCAACTCCTCATCGCTGCGCAGTATTCCAAAGAACCGCGGCGGCCCCGGCACAACTATGGATCGTATCAGCCCTGAGCACTGATCCACCTCCAGATCGCATATGCAGCCCAGCCTTGCCCCGTCCCGCATGTTTATCACCTCTTTGCGGCGAAGGTCTCCGAAATTCAAAAATGGCATATCAGTCACCTCTAAATAGGATATGCTAAGATATGCCATAATAAAGCAAAAAAATCCCCGGTAATTTCTACCGGGGAATCCTTTTTAACCATTGATGTTTGTTATTCCGTTGTCGCCACGACTGCCTTGTGGTTTTTACGGGAAGGTATTACTATCCCGAACCTTAAACCTTAGGTCTCTTTTGAATTAATACTTGCGCTTTCTGGCTGCTTCGGCCTTTTTCTTGCGCTTTACGCTGGGCTTTTCATAGTGTTCACGACGACGTACTTCGGCCAAGATGCCGCTGCGGGCAGTCTTGCGCTTGAACCGCTTAAGAGCACTTTCCAGGGACTCGTTTTCACCTACGCGAATTTCCATCAATTTCCCTCCCCTCTGAATGCAACATAGCACATCGTGAGTTATACGAAGCATAGGAATCCAAACAAAATTATTATACTTGAAGAGGCCCCCCAAGTCAACACAATAATTGTGTATTTTTGTTTAACCGCTGTACTAACCCGCTGGCCAGCCGTGCTCCCTGCCGCCGGTCATGTGCAGATGAAGGTGCGGCACGCTCTGACCGCCATCCTTGCCGGTATTTATGACGAGACGGAAGCCATTCTCCGCTATGCCCAGCTCCTTTGCCAGCTTGGACGCCACATGGAACATATGGGCCACTATGGCGTCTCCCTCTGGTACTTCCAGCACGCTCTGGTAATGCTTCTTGGGCACTATAAGCACGTGTACCGGCGCCTGAGGCGAAAGGTCGTTAAAGGCCGCTACCAGATCGTCCTCATAGACAAGGCTCGTAGGTATCTCTTTGTTTGCTATTTTGCAAAAGATGCAATCATCCATGGACTTTCCTCCTTTGTGTATTTGGCTTTAGGTATATTATATCACTAATTGTCCCAGCAGGCGATCCTCTGCCGCTTCTTTTATCAGCACCTTTACCATCTGTCCCGCCATACCTTCGTCTGCGCCTTCAACGCTTACCCTGGCATAGGTATCGGTATAGCCGCTCATAAGGCCTTGCTCGGGTTCTTCCAGAAGCACCTCTTGCACGGTGCCGAGGAAGTTTTGAAGGTATTCCCTCTCCAGCTCCGCGCCTATAAGTATAAGCTCGCCTGCCCGGCGCGACTTCTCCGCATTGGGTATCTGATTCGGCATAGAATATGCCGCTGTGCCCTCACGCCTGGAATACGGGAAAACGTGTATGCGCGCGAGCTTTATGCGGCGTATGAATTCCTTGGTCTCCTGGAATTCCCGCTCACTCTCCCCGGGAAAGCCCGCTATGACGTCGGTGGTTATGGCGCAGCCCGGCATGGCTTCCCGCAGCATCTCCACGCACCTTTCATATACGGCGGTATCGTAGCGGCGGTTCATGCGTTTGAGCACTCCATCGCTGCCGCTCTGCATGGAGAGATGGAACTGACGGCATATCTTAGGGTTGCTGCTCAGCGCCGAAACAAACTTTTCGGTAAGCAGCTGAGGTTCCAGCGAGCCTAATCTTATGCGCTGTATCTCGTCTATGCCGTCCGCCTGCGCTATGGCGTCTGTCAGGTCTACCTTCCAGTCCATATCCTTGCCGTAGGACATAAGATGTATTCCCGTCATGACCACTTCCTTATAGCCGTGCTCGGCCAGCAGCAACAGGTTCTTTCGTATGTTTTCCGGCGTCCTTGAACGCAGCGGACCTCTGGCATAGGGTATTATGCAGTAGGTGCAGTACCTGTCGCAGCCCTCCTGAATCTTCAAATGCGCCCTTGTTCGGCCCTCCCTCGTGGCCACAAGCTCCTCAAACTCATGCTCTCCCATAAGAGAGCCTACGGCGTTGAGCCTGCCTTCGTGAAGATTGGCAAGGAGGCCTACTATATTCGCCCTGTCCTTTGAGCCTATCACCAGACTCACTCCGGGCAGAGCCAGCACCTCCTCCGGCGACCTTTGGGAATAGCACCCGGCCACTACGATCTTTGCATCGGGATTTCTGCCGTGGGCCCGGGATATCATCTGACGGGATTTTTTATCTCCGGTGGCGGTGACGGTGCAGGTGTTCACTATGTATACGTCCGCCTCTTCCTCAAAGTCCACAGTATCGTAGCCCGCGTTTTCCATAAGCTCACGCATGGCCTGTGTATCGTATTGGTTTACCTTGCACCCCAGTGTACAGTATGCAGCCTTCACCTGTATTCCTCTATTCTTCCAGCTCGTAAAGTATCATCGCGACGGTAGCCATGCCGGCGGTCTCGGTGCGAAGTATGCGCCGGCCAAGGGATACGGCTTTGCCGCCTTTATTTATCAGGCTCTCTACCTCGCCAATTTCAAGGCCGCCCTCCGGGCCTATTATAACAGCTATATTTTCAGCCTTCATATTCGCCCTGAGGACTTCCTTAAGGCTGGTCTGACGCTCGTCCTCATAGGCGACGAGTATGAGGTCGTAGGCGGACATATCGGCGGTCTTAAATGTAGTAAGCTCGCCTATATGAGGTATTATGCCGCGGCCGGACTGCTTTGCCGCCTCGCAGGCTACCCTCTGATAGCGCGTCTGCTTCGCCCTGTACTCCCCCGGCTTCACCCTGACCACGCTTCTCTCCGCGGCCACAGGTATTATCCCGTTTATGCCAAGCTCAACGCACTTTTGTATAATGAGCTCCATCTTGCCCGCTTTGGGAATGCCCTGATAAAGCGTTATGCGCTGCTTCGGCTCGGCAGGACACGGTTTTTTATCCAAAAGCTTAAGCTCTACTCTCTCCCTGGAGATAGTCTCTATCTCCGCAAGGTATTCATACCCGCAGCCGTCGGACAGCATCACCCTGTCGCCGCTCTGCATGCGCAGCACCTTGGATATGTGCTTCACATCCTCACCGATGATGGCGGCGCTGTCCTCCGTCATGTCATCCGGCTTTACAAAGAACCTGTTCATGCTTACCTCTTTGGCCGCGCCAGTATAGCCCGCCAGTCGTCTCCGGCCTTTACCTCGAGCACCTCAAAGCCGTTCTTGTCGAGTGCGCAGAGCACCTCGTCCAGCCTCTCTGCGATTATGCCACTCATTATGAACACGCCGTCTTTCTTTATGAGTTTCGGCACTATGGCGGAAAGCTCGATTATGACGGAGGCCACTATGTTTGCCGCTACCACATCATACTTCTTTTCGCAGAGCTTATCCTGCAATGCGCTGTCGGACAGCACATCCCCCACAAGAACAGTGTAGGTATCCTTGCCTATGCCGTTCATGGCGGCGTTTTCGTAGGCGATCTTCTCGGCTATGGGGTCAATGTCCACAGCCACCGCTTCCTTTGCGCCAAGCAGCAGAGAAGCAATAGACAGTATGCCGCTGCCGCAGCCCATATCTATCATGTCATCTCCCGCCTTTACTGTCTTCTCAAGGAACTCAAGGCACATGCGCGTGGTGTGATGGCTGCCTGTGCCGAATGCCATACCGGGATCGAGGGACAGTACTATGCGGCCGGTGTCCTCCGCCTTCTCCCAGGAGGGGCGCACCAACAGCCTGTCGCCTATCTCCAGGGGCTTGTAGTATATCTTCCAATTGTTCTCCCAGTCCTCGTCGTCCGTGATGCGCACAACGGTGCGCAGGCTGCCGAGATCCAGACCCACATCCATATTCCTGAGCTCCGCAAAGGAATCCTCTATGGCCCTTACGGTAGCGCGATTGTCCGCAACATCTGCTATGTACGCCTTTACACAGGGCTCGTCGCTGGTGACGAGCCTATCCATGTCGGCATAGTCCCAATACTTAGCAGTATCCCTGAGGAACTGTTCTATGCTTTCTCTGCCCTGTTCTATCATAACCTGATTTATGCCAAGCATGTCAAGGCGAGCGCATACCGGGTCAAGGCCCTCCTCGGTAGTAAATATGGTAACCTCCATCCACTTCATATGATCAATTCCTCTTTATGCATATAATTCTAAAGTATAATATACTGCATTTCTCACTTTTGGGCAACACAAAAGGGCGGCCGTAAAGCCGCCCTAAAGCATTTAGTCTAATTCCACTTATCTTTTACCTTGTCAAATATGGTCTTTTTGCCGACCTTTGCCTCGGATACTTTATCCCCAAGGGAATCCGCCAGCTTTTTTATCATATCCTTCTGCTCGGCTGTGAGCTTCTTGGGTATGACTATATTAGCCTTTACCATAAGATCGCCCTTTTGAGTTGTATTGAGCCGCACTATGCCCTGCTCACGCAGCCTGAAGGTAGTGCCTGGCTGTGTACCCTCCGGAATGTGATACTTCACTGTGCCGCTGAGGGTTGGCACCTGTATGTCGCCGCCCAGCGCCGCTACTGTCATAGGAACGTCCATGGTGATGTACAAGTCTGAGCCCTTGCGGGTGAACAGCTTGTGGCTCCGCACGGTAATGCTTATGTACAGGTCGCCCGCTGGACCGCCGCGGAGGCCCGCCTCGCCCTCGCCGCGCATGGTAAGTATCTGGCCATTGTCTATGCCTGCCGGGATATTGACTACTATGCGCTTGGACTTATTGACGCGCCCCCTGCCCTTGCATTCCGGACAGGGCTCCTTGATTATCTTGCCTGTGCCGCCGCAGGCATCACAGGGACGAACCGTAGAGAAGGAGCCGAACATGGTGTTCTGCTGCGAGCGCACCTGACCGCTGCCTCCGCAGACGGAGCAGGTGACGGGGCTCGTACCCTTCTTCGCACCGGTACCGCCGCAGGCCGCACAGTTCTCCTCACGAGGTACAAGTATTTCCTTCTTTGTTCCGAAGGCCGCTTCCTCAAAGGTTATGGTAAGGTTATAGCGCAGGTCGCTGCCCGCCACAGGAGCATTGCGCCGCGCCGATGAGCTGCCGCCGAAGCCGCTGCCGAAGCCGCCAAAGCCGCCGCCAGTAAAGGCGGAGAATATATCCTCGAAGCCGCCGAAGCCGGCGCCGTTGAAGCCGCCGCCCTGTGCCTGTGTGGGATCAAAGGCGGCGTGGCCGAACTGGTCATACTGCGCCTTCTTCTGAGGGTCGGAAAGGACCTCGTAGGCTTCGTTTATTTCCTTGAATTTTTTCTCTGCCTCAGCATCGCCTGGGTGCAGATCCGGGTGGTACTGTTTGGCAGCCTTTCTAAAGGCGCTTTTTATTTCGGCCTCGGAAGCGTCTTTATTGATTCCCAATATTTCGTAATAATCTGCCTTTGCCACTGTTTCCCCAACTTTCTACATCTGCCGCTTTCGCGTGAATTCTCTTATTTCTTTCTTTTTGTTCCCCCGCAAGGAGCCAAAGCGAATCCGCTTTGGCTCCCTGCTTCTAAAAACTTGATTGTTTAAGCCTTAAAAAGCTTTATTTCTGGTCGTCCACTACTTCGTAGTCAGCATCTACAACGTTGTCGTCATGGGGTGCGCTGCCGGTGTTCGCACTGCCTGCATCGCTGCCGTTGAAGCCTGCGCCAGCGCCGGGACTCTGCTGCTGGGCCTGCTGATAGATCTTGCCGAATACGTCGTAGGACACTTCGGTCAGCTTATCGCTGGCGGCCTTGATAGCTGCGGAGTCATTGCCTTCCATGGCCTTCTTGACGTTAGCGATCTCAGCTTCGATCCTGGCCTTATCATCGGCGCTCAGCTTGTCGCCCAGCTCCTTGAGGGTCTTTTCAGTGGAGTATACCATGCTGTCGGCATGGTTGCGGATCTCTACCTCCTCCTTGCGGGCCTTATCCTCGTTGGCATACTGCTCTGCATCGTGTACAGCCTTGTTGATCTCATCCTCGCTCAGATTGGTGGAGGCGGTGATGGTGACCTTCTGCTCGTTGCCGGTGCCCAGATCCTTAGCGGATACGTGTACTATGCCGTTTGCGTCGATATCGAAGGTAACTTCGATCTGAGGCACGCCGCGGGGAGCGGGAGCAATACCGGCCAGCTGGAAGCGGCCAAGAGTCTTATTGTACTGTGCAAACTCGCGCTCGCCCTGAAGCACATGAACCTCTACGCTGGTCTGGCCGTCCGCCGCGGTGGAGAAGATCTGGCTCTTCTTGGTAGGAATGGTGGTGTTGCGGTCGATCAGGCGGGTGAATACGCCGCCCACGGTCTCGATGCCCAGAGACAGAGGAGTTACGTCCAGAAGCAGAACGTCCTTTACCTCGCCGCCCAGTACGCCGCCCTGGATAGCAGCGCCTATAGCTACGCACTCATCGGGGTTTATGCCCTTGAAAGGATCCTTGCCGGTAATGGCCTTAACAGCTTCCTGTACTGCGGGGATACGGGTGGAGCCGCCGACCAGAATGACCTTATCTATGTCGGCATTGGTTAGGCCGGCATCCTTCATCGCGATATGCATGCACTCCTTGGTCTTATCGATCAGATCGGCAGTCATGTCGTTGAACTTGGCACGGGTCAGGGTCATGTCAAGGTGCTTGGGGCCAGTGCTGTCCGCAGTGATGAAGGGCAGGTTGATGTTGGTCTGCACCATGCTGGAAAGCTCGATCTTAGCCTTCTCTGCAGCTTCCTTCAGACGCTGCATTGCCATGCGGTCGCCGGAAAGGTCGATGCCGTTGCTCTTCTTGAACTCGGATACGATATAATCCATGATGCGCTGGTCGAAGTCGTCGCCGCCCAGGCGGTTGTTGCCGTTGGTGGCAAGAACTTCAAATACGCCGTCGCCTATCTCAAGGATTGATACATCAAAGGTGCCGCCGCCAAGATCGTACACCAGTATCTTCTGATTGGTTTCCTTATCCATGCCGTATGCAAGCGCCGCCGCGGTAGGCTCGTTGATTATACGAAGGACTTCCAGACCGGCAATGCGGCCCGCATCCTTGGTAGCCTGACGCTGGCTGTCAGAGAAGTAAGCAGGTACGGTTATAACGGCCTGAGTTACTTTTTCGCCCAGATAAGCTTCGGCGTCGCTCTTCAGCTTCTGAAGGATCATTGCGGATATCTCCTGAGGAGTGTAATCCTTGCCGTCGATATGCTTCTTATAGCTGGTTCCCATCTCACGCTTGATGGAGCTTACTGTACGGTCCGGGTTGGTGATAGCCTGGCGCTTTGCGGCGTTGCCGACTATACGCTCGTTATCCTTAAAAGCAACTACGGAAGGAGTAGTACGTGCGCCTTCGGAGTTGGGAATAACAACGGGTTCGCCGCCTTCAAGAACGGCTACGCAGGAATTGGTGGTACCAAGGTCAATACCGATAATCTTTGACATAATCTATTTCCTCCTGATTATTGTTGAGTTTATACTTTTTAATATTTATTTCGCAACCTTCACCATGCTATGGCGGATTATGCGATCTTTTACTTTATAGCCCTTCTGGAAAACCTCCAGAATGTCGCCGGACTCAGCGTCATCGCTTTCGCCCTGCATCACGGCGTTGTGCAGCTCGGGATCGAACTTGCCGCTGGCATCTATCTCCTCAAGGCCCTTCTTTGTGAGTACATCCATCAGCTGCTTGTAGACCAGCCTCACTCCCTCAACGTAGTTTTGATCCACATTTTCGGAATTATTCAGCGCCCTCTCGAAGTTGTCAATCACCGGCAGCAGTTCTTTTATTACGTTTCGTTCGCCTTCAGCCAGGCTGTCCGCATAAACGCTGGCATTGCGTCTGCGGAAATTATCAAAATCCGCCTGAACGCGCTGAGCCAGATTTTTCATTTCATCCCGCTCGCCTTCAAGCTTTGTGATGTGATCCCTTACCTGTTGGAACTCATCCTGCTTGAGAGTTACGGTTTCCTCGGGTACAAGCTCCTCTTCGGCCTCGTTCTTTTCAGGCTTCGGCTCTACGGGATCCTTGTCGTCCTTTTTCCTGTTCTCATGCTTCTTATCCAATTTACCGCTGCTCCTCTTCAAACATATTTGTAAGTATGGTGCCGAGGCTCTTGCCAAGCTGGCCCAGCACCGCAAGCACCCTTGCGTAATCCATTCTTGTAGGCCCTATCACCCCGAGGGAACCAAGGGGCGTCCCGCCCACTTTATACGTAGCCGTGACCAGGCTGCAATCCTTCATATCCTCCGAAGGATTCTCCGTGCCGATTGTCACCGAAAACTCGACCTTTGTCGCCTCAGTAAGCATATTCCGGAGCATATCCTTGGACTCAATAACGTTCAGAAAGCTCCTCGCCCTGTCCATGTCGCTGTACTCAGGGTAATTGAGCATATTGTTGGCGCCTGACAGTTCAAGCTTTGAACCGTTCTCGGCACTCTTGCGCACGGTATCCAGAGTATCATTCAGGAAATCCCTCTGCTCCTTCATGGTGACGTACAGCTCGGGTATCTCCTCCTGATTTACCGTATCCAGCCGCTTGTTGCGGAGGCGCTCGGTAAGTATTCTGGAAATGCGCTCAAGCTGTTCCGCAGTGATGTCCCTGGGCACTCTGATCATGTAGTCGCGGGTGATACCCGCGTCGGTAACTATCACCACCAGAGCCTTGCCCTCGGTCACCGGCACCAGCTGAATGTGCTTCAGCTTTACGGCATTGATGTTGGGAGAAAGCACAAGGGAGGTATATTTGGTCATGTTTGACAGCACCCATGCCGTCTGGCGCACTATTTCGTCCACCTTGTTGATGGTATTTGAATAGCAGTTCTGAATAAACCTCTGCTCGCTCTCGGTGAGCATCGCCCTGTGCATTATGCTGTTCACATAAAGCCTGTATGCTTTTTCGGAAGGTATGCGTCCGGCGGAGGTATGGGGCTGCTCAAGGTATCCCATCTCCTCAAGGTCGCTCATCACGTTTCGTATAGTGGCGGAAGAAAGGGCGATGTCGGATTTCTTTGATACCGTCCGTGAGCCCACGGGGGTCGCGGTCAGTATGTAATCGTCGATTATGGCCTGCAATATACGCATCTTCCGCATATCCAGTTCCATAGCCGCTCCCTTCCTTTCTGAAATACTGTTTTGTTGTTAGCACTCATCGTGTTTGAGTGCTAACCCACGAGTAATATAATAGCACTGCTCCTCAATTCTTGCAAGTGGAGCAGCGCCTTATATTGTGACAAAACGGAAAAATCACGTTGATAAAATTTGTACTTTATTGCATGAATTCCATCAACGCGCTGTTCTGCATATCGAGGCCTCTGTCCGTAAGGCGCATAAATCTCTGGTCCACAGTCAGCCAGCCCATATTTTCAAGCTTATTTACGGCTTCCTTGTATACTTCGCATACATCGGCCCCAAAGCGCGCCTTAAAGCGCCCAAGCTCCACGCCTTCTATTTTGCGCAGCCCCAGCATTATCCATTCAAACATTTCGTTCTCCCGTCCTATGCTTTCGATATCTTCCCGCGGAAGGCAGCCATTCTCGATCTTTGATATGTAATCGTCCATGCTTTCGCTGTTCCTGAAGCGTATCAGTTCTCCCTCTTTGCTTCGCAGCGCGGAGCTGGAGTTTAAGCCGAGGCCTATATATTCCCCGACGTCCCAGTAATTTATATTATGCCTGCACTGACAGCTTGGCCTGGCGTAGTTAGATATCTCGTATCTCTTATAGCCCAGGCTCTCCAGCCGTGCCATGCCGGCCCTGTGCATATCGTACACCGCATCATCATCAGGCAGCACAGCGCGTCCCTGCTTCACCCAAGCGTACAGCGGCGTGCCCTCTTCCAATATAAGGGAATATGCGGATATGTGGTCTACGTCCAGCAGCCATCCCCGTTCTATGCTGTCGATATACTCTTTTTCGCTCTGTCCCGGCAGGCCGTACATGAGGTCGATGCTTATGTTTTCGAACCCGGCAGCCCTTGATAGCTTTACGGCTTCCTCGGCCTGCACCGCGCTGTGTATCCTTCCTATTGACCTGAGCAAACCGTCGTCAAAGCTCTGAACGCCTATGGAGATCCTGTTGAAGCCCGCCCTTCTGTATGCTTTCAGCTTGTCCATATCAACCGTGCCAGGGTTGCACTCTATTGTAGCCTCGGATATTTCCAGATCAAAGCAGGCTCTTATGCGTTCCATTGCGGTGCATATAAACTCGAGAGGTACTGCCGACGGCGTACCTCCTCCGAAAAATACCGTATCGAATTTTTTGCCGCCGCACTCTGCCGCAGCCATCGCTATCTCCTTATAAAGCGCTTGGAAATAAGCGTCTGCCCTGCCCTGTTCCGGGAAGGAAACAAAGTCGCAGTAGGCGCACTTCTTAACGCAGAAGGGGACGTGGAGATATATTCCCGCCATTTCAGTTTATACGAAGCACGCTCATAAAAGCATCGCTGGGCAGCGAAACGGTGCCTATCTGGCGCATGCGCTTCTTGCCCTCCTTCTGCTTTTCGAGCAGCTTTTTCTTTCTTGAAATATCGCCGCCATAGCACTTTGCAAGCACGTCCTTGCGCACTGCGCGGACGGTTTCTCTGGCAATTATCTTGCCTCCTATAGCAGCCTGTATGGGTAGCTCGAACTGCTGGCGGGGTATTACCTCCTGAAGCTTCTCGGCTACGGCGCGGCCCTTGGCGTAAGCCTTATCCCGATGGACGATGGTTGACAGCGCATCGCAGATGTCGCCGTTGAGCAGAAAGTCCAGCTTCACGAGGTCGCTCTTTACATACTCCTTCAGTTCGTAATCAAACGAGGCGTAGCCGCGGCTCCGGGACTTGAGCTGATCGAAGAAGTCGTAGATTATCTCGTTAAGCGGCAGCTCATACTTGATATTTACCCTGTCCTCCTCGATGTAGGTCATGTCCTTGAACACGCCCCGCTTGTCCTGGCACAGCTCCATTATGGTGCCCACATATTCGGATGGGGTCATTATGTGCGCCTCTACCACGGGCTCCTCCATATACTCTATCTCAGCAACATTTGGCATATTGCTTGGATTATCCAGCAGCATTTCGCCGCCGTCCGTAAGCTTTACCTTATATATGACGCTTGGGCTTGTGGTAACAAGGTCCAAATCGAATTCCCGTTCAAGGCGTTCCTGAATTATTTCCATGTGCAGCAGGCCCAGAAAGCCGCAGCGGAAGCCAAAGCCCAGCGCCATGGAGGTTTCGGGCTCATAGGAAAGCGACGCATCGTTGAGCTTGAGCTTATCAAGGGCGTCGCGCAGGTTCTCATAGTCCGCGCCGTCGGCGGGATATATGCCGCAGAACACCATGGGGTTTGCCTGCTTATAGCCGGGCAGAGCTTCCTTGGCGGGGTTGTTCGCATCTGTTATGGTATCGCCCACCTTAGTCTCCGCCACGCTCTTTATGGAGGCGGATATATAGCCTACCTCGCCCGCCGTGAGCGAATCCGCAGGCAGCAGCCCCGGTGTGAACACGCCCACCTCGGTAACGTCGAACTCGCGCCCTGTCGCCATGTACCTTATACGCATGCCGGGCTTTATTGTGCCGTTCTTTACCCGCACATAGCTGAGAGCACCCTTGTAGTTATCGTATATGCTGTCGAATATGAGCGCCTGAAGCGGCGCCTCGGGATCGCCGCCGGGAGCCGGTATATTATCCACCACCTGCTGTAACACCTGATCTATGTTTATGCCGTTTTTGGCAGAGATGCGCGGTGCTTCCTCCGCGGGAAGGCCTATCACATCCTCTATCTCCTTTATGACAAACTCCGGCTGGGCGCTGGGCAGGTCTATTTTGTTTATTACCGGCACTATCTCAAGGTCGTTGTCCAGTGCAAGGTATACATTGGCAAGCGTCTGGGCTTCTATTCCCTGTGTGGCGTCCACCACCAGCACCGCGCCCTCGCATGCGGCAAGGCTGCGGGAGACTTCGTATGTGAAGTCCACATGGCCCGGGGTGTCGATCAGGTTGAGCATATACTTTTTGCCGTCGGTATGGGTATAGAACATTCTGACTGCGGTGGCCTTTATGGTTATGCCACGCTCCCGTTCTATCTCCATGGTATCCAGCATTTGTTCCTCCATATCCCTGACGGCCACGGTATCCGTAAGCTCCATCATGCGGTCCGCAAGGGTGGACTTGCCGTGATCGATGTGGGCGATTATGCAAAAGTTTCTTATAAGCTCGCGGCTGTATGCCATTGCTGTCCCTCCAGAGAAAAATAAAAGCCTTAAAAGCTTCCAGTAAAAATAATACTTTATGCGAAGGCAAATTGCAAGGGCGGCTGTGATGTGATACATTATTTATTGATCTTAAGATTCGAGGTGTACGCCATGTTCTGCAAAGACTACGATTCCTTTATATCCCTCCTCAGCCGCAGGAATTACACCGTGCATACCGCCAGGGATGGCGCGCAGGCCCGCGACATACTGCTTTCCCTCGTCCCGGAGGGCAGCACCGCGGGCTTCGGAGGCTCCATGACCGCCAAGGAGCTATGCCTTGCCGAGGCACTGCGCGGCAAGGGCTGCACCACTTATTTCCACTGGGAGGCGCCCGCCGAAGAGCGGGGCGAGGTGACCCGCAGGGCGGCCCGGGCGGACTGGTTCATAGCCTCCGCCAACGGCATAACCCGTTCCGGCAAAATAGTGAACATCGACGGCACCGGCAACAGAGTAGCCTCCATGATATTCGGGCCAAAGAACGTTGCCCTCATAATAGGCAAAAACAAGTTTGCGGAAACCATGGACGAGTGTATGGACAGAATAAAAGCTGTGGCCTGCGCAAGGAATGCACAGCGTCTCGGCCTGTCCACCCCCTGTGCCGTCGCCGGCCGATGTGTGGACTGTTTCTCCAAGGAGCGCATATGCAGCGTGACCACCATCATCGAAGCCAAGCCCGGCGCGATAAGCGAGATGCACCTCATACTGGTAGATGAGATGTTGGGCTACTGATGTACTTCGCCTATATCATGCGCTGTGCCGACGGCACCCTCTACACCGGCTATACAGATGACATAGCCCGGCGAGAGGCCGTACACAACTCCGGCCGCGGCGCAAAGTATACGCGCTCCCGTCTTCCCGTTAAAATGGTCTATCACGAGTCCTTCGCTACGAGATCCGAGGCTATGAAGCGGGAGTGCGCCATAAAACGGCTTTCACGGGAGCAGAAGCTGAAACTTATAGCAGATCATAGCAATACCGGGCAGGAATGACCTGCCCGACAGAGTGTCAAAAAAGTGGCTGAATGCCACTTTTTTGAGCTTTACGGGTTTTGCCTCTCGCATTCGCTCCCGGGCGGCAAAATCCGCAAAGTACGAAAACCTCTGGGTTTTCATCCGTTCTGACGCACACCCCCCAGGGGGCCTTCTCTTGCCCCAGCGGGGCAATTCACCTTGTGTCGTCAGAGCCGGATTAAACATAAGGGGCTGCGGCCCCTTATCAACCCTGGGGTTTTTTGACAGACTGCCGGGCAGGAATGACCTGCCCGATTCTTTTGCTGCGCTTATTATTTAATGCGAAGCAGGCTGAACAGCCGGTGCAGCGGCGGCATATCCCCGGTCTTTGGCACGAGCAATATAAACGGGCCTTCATAAAGCTCCGGCTGCCGCGGCTTTTCTGCTGCGATGCCGCTTTCGCTCCTTTGGAGTATTTCCGCCTGCTGCAGCAGCTCATTTTCAGGTTTCACCTCTGTCTGCCTCGGCTCGCTGCCATCCGTAAATCTGACGCTCCTGACGATCTCGCAGATGTTTTCTTCCTGCGCTTCCCGCTCGTCCTTCCATGGGTCCGGGCTTCCTTCGGTAACCGTAAACTTATATCCCTGCCTTGCCGACTCCACCGCCTTCATGCTGTCGTCAAGGTATTCGGCGTCCGGTTCAAAGTCGAAATAACCGCCGGATATGCTGACGCTGCCTCTGCTGTACATATACGAATAAAATCCGTCGGTGGGATCCGCATTACAAAGGCTCTTCTCCGGAACGCAGAACACCTCCCCGCCGATTATCTCTATGCTTTTGCCGACCGCATCGTAAAAGTCGCCGGCAAGCATGCCTCCCTCCTCCAGCTCTGCCATGGATATCCTTCCGCCCGTCATAAGAAAGCCTTTTCCGCCCTCGGTAAGGCTTACGGGTGCGCCGGCAAACACCATTCCGTCGCCGAAGTCGCAGTATTCTCCCCGAGAGGCGATACTGCCTCCCTCAAGCACGCACCTGCCCTCAGCCACAACTATTGCTACGGTATTGCCGATTATACTGCCGCTTTTATCCTCCGAGGAATCCCTGATGGTCAGCGTTCCGCCTTCTATATTCACGTTTACGGCGGCATGGACGTTATATGCGTTCTCGCCCCGCTCCTGGGCTATGGTCCTCCCATTCAGGTCTATGCATAGCTCCCGCTTTACGGTTATGCCGCTGGTATCCGCTCCGCAGTTGGCAAAGGTAACATCGCTTTTGAGCTTTATGCTCTTTTTAAGCTCATAAATGGCAGCCTCCGCACCGCATATCGCCTTCGTATCACACGCAACACACCTGTCAAGGTCGCCCACAACGTAATATGCGCCATTACCGTCATTGCCGCTGAGCCTTGCTATGCATTCCGTGTCAGTCGTTCTTTCGCTCCACTCTCCGTCAACAACGCAGATGATAACCGCTTTTCCCGCAACAGTTATGCTTTCCGCGTCATCTTCCTTGGAAACCTCTATTATTTCCCCATCCTTTGCCGCATCCACGGCCTCCTGCAGCCCGCCGTATTGCTCTTCGCCGATACCGGGATCCGCGTATGCCGGGACCAGCGAAAAAGCCAGCATCGCGGCAAGCAAAACAGCGGTCAACGTTCTTCTCATAGACCCTCCTCCTTGTATTTTTTTGAGATGATTAAGCAACGCATCTCGATGCGTATTTGAATTCCAAAGCTGTTTGAGAAAATCGGTTGATTTAAACGCGTATTATTTTGAGCTGAAATAAAAATGCCTGATTTGAACGGTATATGGTATTATGAATGCGCCCCCGCCGGAAGCTGCCCGGCGAGGGCAAATGTGTCTTTTAGAAATCTATTTCTTTCTGAATATAGCCTTCAAGCTCCGCTATGGGCATGCGAACCTGAGCCATGGTATCCCTGTCGCGTACGGTGACAGTCTCGTCCTCAAGGGTATCGAAGTCGATGGTTATGCACAGCGGAGTGCCTATCTCGTCCTGCCTGCGATAGCGCTTGCCTATGGCGCCGCTGTCGTCGAAATCCACCATAAAGTGCTTGGCCAGAAGCTCGTATACCTCTCTTGCCTTGTCGCCCAGCTTGTTTTTCTGCAGGGGCAGTATGGCCGCCTTGTAAGGAGCCAAGGCAGGGTGCAGATGCAGCACGTTGCGCACGTCGCCGTTTTCAAGAGTCTCCTCGTCATATGCGTCGCACAGGAAGGCCAGCGCTACGCGGTCCGCACCGAGGGAGGGCTCAACGCAGTAAGGAACGAACTTTTCGTTGGTGAAGGGGTCCATGTATTCCATGGACTTGCCGGAATGGTTCTGATGGGCCTTCAGGTCGTAATCTGTACGGCTCGCAACGCCCCAGAGCTCGCCCCAGCCGAAGGGGAACAGGAACTCTATATCGGTAGTGCCGTTAGAGTAGTGGCTGAGTTCCTCCTTGGCATGCTCGCGGAGGCGTATATGCTCCTCCTTCATGCCGAGGGAAAGCAGGAACTTATGGCAGTAATCCTTCCAGTATTCATACCATTTCATCTCGGTGCCGGGTTCACAGAAGAATTCCAGCTCCATCTGCTCGAACTCGCGGGTACGGAAGGTAAAGTTGCCGGGCGTTATCTCATTGCGGAAGGACTTGCCCACCTGAGCTATGCCGAAGGGCAGCTTCCTGCGGGTAGTGCGCTGTACGTTCTTAAAGTTTACAAAGATGCCCTGCGCGGTCTCGGGGCGGAGGTAGATCTGGCTGGCAGTGTCCTCATTTACGCCCTGGAAGGTCTTGAACATCATGTTGAACTTGCGAATGCCGGTAAAGTCGCTCTTTCCGCACTCCGGGCACTTTATGCCCTGCTCTGCAATATACTCGGACATTTTCTCGTTGGTCCAGCCGTCAGGGTGGATGTCGGTAAGGCCATGCTCGTTGGCATAGTCCTCTATGAGCTTGTCAGCCCTGAACCTGGCCTTGCAGGATTTACAGTCCATGAGGGGATCGTTGAAGTTTACAACGTGGCCGGAAGCTACCCAGGTCTCTGGGTTCATCAGAATTGCGCAATCCATGCCTACATTATATGGGCTCTCCTGAACAAACTTGCGCCACCAGGCCTTTTTTACGTTGTTCTTGAATTCAACGCCCAATGGGCCGTAATCCCATGTGTTGGCAAGGCCGCCGTATATATCCGAGCCCGGAAATATAAAGCCGCGGTTATTACACAGTGCAACTATCTTATCCATGGTAAGGTTTGTCATTATATATTTCTCCTTTCGGCAGGACTGCCAAAATTATTATTCGCTTTTTCAATAATAACACGGCCTTGCCTTTTCTTCAACCTGAAAAAAGCTGATATGCACACAAAATGGCTATTTTGCGTACTATATCGTAGAACGGCGCTAAGCGCCCGAAATTAAAGGAGGCAATATAATATGTGTAACTGGGGAAATAACAGTTGGTGGTGGATCATAATCCTCTTGCTGATCCTCGGCTGGGGCAATAATGGTTGTGGCTGCGGCTGTGACAACGGCTGCAACAGCGGCTGTGGCTATGACAACATTTGGTGGATCATCATACTGCTGCTCATTCTCGGCGGCGGCTTTAACAACTGCGGCTGCGACAACGGCTGTGGCAACAACGGCTGTGGCTGCGGCAACAACAACGGCTGCGGCTGCAACCCCAACCCCTGCTGCTGAGCGTGCATAAGAATAACGCCCCGTGTCCATCCGGACACGGGGCGCTTCTTTTTATCCCAGGATCCCCAGATGTTCCAGTAAAATCTTGGCTCCCAACAAAATCAAAATCACACCGCCGGTGATCTCCGCCCGCTTTTGATAGCGGGTGCCGAAGTAATTGCCGATAGCTACCCCCAGCAGGGAAATCACAAAGGTGGTCACACCGATCACAGCAGCGGCCTCCAGAATTACCACTTCCAAAAACGCGAAGGTCACACCGATGGCCAGAGCATCGATACTGGTAGCAATCGCCATGAGAAAAAGGCGCTTGAGATCCAGATGCTCTCCGGCGGAACAGCCGTCCTCCGCTTCCTCCTCCGGTGCAAACGCCTCCCGCACCATATTTCCGCCGATGATCAGCAGCAGGAAAAACGCCACCCAATGGTCAAAACTCTGGATGTATCCGGCAAACTGAGATCCCAGCAGCCAGCCGATCACAGGCATCAGAGCCTGAAAGCCGCCGAAAAACAGCGCAATGACGGAAGCGTGCCGCCAGTTGAGCCGCGGCATGCTCAATCCCTGACTCAGCGACACCGCAAAGGCGTCCATAGACAAGCTCACACCAATGAGCAGCAATTCCAAAATTCCCATATACTCCCCTGATTTCCTCTCACAAGATCACCGGAACCTCCCGCCGGATGGAAAGGCTCTCCGGCGTCACATCACAGTCCCAGGCACACACGTGCACTCCTGCAGCCGCTGCCTCCCGCAAAGCCTCACCGAAGGCGGGATGGGTGTCGTCATTGGGGGCCACACTGCGGACGTCTTTCATTTGTACCACAAAAAAGAGGGTAGCGTCAAGCCCGGAACGCACAGCCTTCTGCAGCTCCCGGATGTGCCGGACACCCCGCTCCGTAGGCGCATCCGGAAAGCGGGCAGCACCGTCCTCCTCCAGCGTTACCCCTTTGACCTCTACCAGATGCCTTCCATGGGCCGTCTCCACGCAGAAGTCCAGCCGGGAATCTCCCCAGCGCACCTCCCGCCGGACCGCCGTCACCTCCGGAGAAAAACCCCCGGGAACCCCCCCCCCGGTACTCCGGCCAAAGGGATCGGGTGTCCGGCAGGAAGCAGCCGGCAGCGGCCCATTCCGCAAACACCCGGTTGGGGGCCTGGGCGTCCATATTGATCAGGCGGCTGCCCTTTTCCACCGCTATGAGATCATATGCTGTTTTCCGGGCAGGATTGTCCCCTTTTGCCAGATATACCGTGGCTCCCGGCACCAGCAGTTCCCGGCACCTGCCTGTATTTTTGACATGGACTGTCTCGATTCCCGCCGCAGTCTCCACGTGGGCAATAAAGCGGTTGGGCCGGTCCAGAAATGACCCGCCAATGACATTCCGGTATCGCATGGCGCCCCTTTCCTCCGGGATTTCCCCGGCAATGTGATATCTGATAAAAGAATAGCATACATCAAGTCTTGCGGGTTGCCAAGATTGAACCGGTCAACTCCTCAATTTTCGCCCTTTTTCACAGTGGATATCCGTCGTCGGCTGGAATGTTAAAAAATAATGCACAAACATTTCGTTGATTTCATGGTGAAATATGTTAAAATATAACTAAAACTTGTAAAGGAGGCAGCTATGGACTACAGCAGCGCATTTGTATGCGTGATGGGTATGGGAACGGTGTTCTTCGGTCTGGTCTGTCTGATCGGTCTGACGAAACTCATGAGCGTGATATGCGGCAAAGGGAAAACGGCCCCTGCCGCCTGCCAGAGCCCACAGGCCCCGCCGCCGGAACCCATCCGACCGGAGATGGTAGCCGCCATTTCCGCCGCCATTGCGGAAGATCTGGGGACGGACGTCACCGGCATCCGCATCCGCTCTATCAAGCGGCTGTAACTGGAAACCAGGAAGGGATTGGAGAAAGGTCAATGAAAAAGTACAAAGTCACGGTCAATGGTGTCCCCTATGAGATCGAACTGGAGGAACTGACGGGATCCGCCCCGGCGTCCGCGGCTGCTTCCACCCCTGCCGGCGGTGAAACGGTAACGGCCCCTATGCCGGGAACCATCCTGTCCGTCAGCATTGCCCCGGGAGATCCGGTAAAGCGGGGACAGGTTTTGATGATCCTGGAGGCCATGAAGATGGAAAACGAGATCATGTGTCCCCGGGACGGCCGGGTAATATCCGTCAGCGCCGCCAAGGGTGCATCGGTGGAGTCCGGCACGGTGCTGTGCGTCATCCAGTGACAGACTGGAGGGCGGTATGGAAGCGATCCTGAATTTTATCAACAGTACAGGCTTTTACCAATTCACCCAGGAGGGCAACTGGAAATGTCTCATTATGATCGGTATTTCCTGCGTACTGCTGTACCTGGGTATCGTGAAGAAGTTCGAACCGCTGCTGCTGGTTCCCATCGCCTTCGGCATGCTCTTGACCAACCTGCCGGGGGCGGAGATGTACCACGAGATTCTCTTTGCCGGGGGGCATATCCACTGGGATCTCTTCGGCGGCGCTGAAATTACCCAGGCCTTTCTGGACGGCCTTGCGGCAGAGGGTGTTTCAGACGCGGTACTCGCCACCGTCACAGTAGGGCAGACCATCTCCGTGGGGCTCATTGACGTATTGTATCTGGGCGTGAAGCTGGGCATTTACCCCTGTCTCATCTTCATCGGTATCGGTGCGATGACCGATTTTGCTCCACTGATTGCCAACCCCAAGAGTCTGCTTCTGGGTGCTTCGGCACAGTTGGGCGTGTTCGTGGCCTTTGCCGGTGCTATATTCCTTGGATTCAACGCAATGGAGGCCGCAGCTATCGGTATTATCGGCGGTGCAGACGGACCTACAGCCATACTGGTGACGAAAACGCTGGCTCCCCATCTGCTTGGCGCCATTGCCGTTGCGGCATATTCCTATATGGCTCTTGTTCCGATTATACAGCGACCCGTAATAAAACTTATCACAACCAAGCACGAACGGCTTATCCGCATGGAATACGAACAGCGGGATGTTTCAAAGCTGACCCGAATTCTGTTCCCGATCGTTATCACATTTGTGGTCGGCATCGTTGCGCCGGGCGGTCTGCCGCTCATTGCCTGCCTGATGTTCGGAAATCTGCTTCGCGAATGCGGCGTTCTGAATGCACTTTCCGAAACGGCACAGAAGGTGCTTGCGAACCTTGTCACTCTCTTCCTCGGGCTTTCCATTGCAGCCACGATGAGCGCGGACAAATTCCTGCGTCCGCAGACGCTGCTTGTTCTGGGGCTTGGCCTTGTTGCATTCGTGTTTGACACGGTCGGCGGCGTTTTCTTTGCAAAGTTCATCAATCTGTTTGCAAAGAAAAAGATAAATCCAATGATCGGTGCGGCGGGTATTTCCGCTTTTCCGATGTCTGCAAGGGTTGTTCACAAGCTTGGGCAGGAAGAGGATAATCAGAATTTTCTGCTTATGCACGCTGTCGGCGCAAATGTTTCCGGTCAGATTGCGTCCGTCATTGCCGGCGGCTTGATTCTCAGCATCTTCGGTTCCATGCTCGGTTGACGGAAAGGAGCGAATATTATGACGTTATTCAGCACAAATTCACCCGTTATGAACGGATTCTTTGATTTCAGCAAGGATGGTTTCGGCTTTGTCGATTCGCTTAAGGTCATGCTGCTCGGGCTTATCATCATCTTTGTTGTTACGGGCGTTTTGATTCTTTGCGTTGCCGCACTCAACAAAATGAGCGCAAGGAGCAAGCGTTCCGCAGACAAAAGGAACGCGGGAAAGAATAAGTAAAATATATTTCCTGTTATTCTTGCAGCATACATCAATTCAATCGGAATAATCTCCCCCTTGTTCATGCGAAAAACTCCGCCGTTTATGCGGAGTTTTCATTTTGTTTTTATAATTGCTTTAATAATCTCGGTTTTAATTCGGTGCGGTTTCGCGGCAGGTTCAGCCCGGTGCCGCCCCAATTTCGGCGGATTTAACCGAAACCTCTGCAAGCCTGCCAATCCGCGCTCCGTTATGCAAACTCGAAAACGAGGCAGCCGCGCCGCCCCGTTTTCGAAAGGAGTCATCTGATTATGCAAAAAAAGCACGGAACCCCGCCTCTTTTATCAGCCTTTTGCTTCATCACCGTTTTCGGAGGAGCTCCGGGCCGCACTCGAACCGTGCGACCCGAAAAAACCTCCGTTTTGGGGTTGAATAATGTCGATTTCGGTGATACAATCAATATAGGGTATAACGTAACGTTACAGTCAAGCCCTTTCAAAAAATTTTTTGGACGCGCAATGTTTTCATGCCGAAAACATTCAGCCGCGGAAGGAGCCGCCGTGACAACAAAGGAATTTGCAAAGCTCTGCGGAGTTGAAAAGCGGACGCTGTTCTTTTATGATGAAATCGATTTGCTCAAGCCTGCGCGCATACTGCCCAACGGCTACCGTGAATACGATTTTTCGCAATTGCCGCGCATGGAATCCATCCGCCTGCTGCAATCGGCGGGGCTGAATCTTCGTGAAATCAAATCCATGCTGCTCTGCGAAAGCGGACATAATATCGACATTGTAAACGACTGCCGTCAGCGCGTCATGCAGCAAATGGCGGATATGCAGGCGGGACTTTGCTATATTGAGCGGAGAGTTGCCCTGCGCAAAAGTTATCTTGAGCACGCGCCCGGCGAGATTTTTACGGAAAATGCGCCCGCACTGCCAATCTCCGCAATAAACGCCGATGATGCCGGCAGCAATCATTCCCTCGGCATAAGTTACTTCTCCCTCGGTCATTATCTCGGGGTTGAAGAGGATGCCGAAGCCCTTCATCCGCGCCGTTTTTTTAAGCATTGCCGTTCGGAAACCGCCAATGAGTTCCTTCCCGCCGGGCAATATGCCTGCATGTTCCTGCACGAGGCGGACAATGAGCAGATTTTTTATATCTCGCCGTGGGTAAAACGCTTTATTGAGCTTGCAGAAGCAAAGGGTCTTTCCGTTGAACGCACGGTCTATGTTGAAGATTTGCCCGCGTGGCTGATTGACGAGCCTCGCAGCATGATTTTGCGTTTTGCGGCGCGTATTACGTCTTAGTCTGCAAAATATATCTTTGCGCGTAATATTTAATTTAAAGTAATTTATAAAATGAGGTTATAATCATGAAATCCAAATTCAAAAAGATTGCAATTATCTGTGCGAGCGAGCGTGAGCTTGCTCCGTTTCTTCCGTTGATTGAAAACCCGACAATTTCCGAACGGGCAATGCTGCGCATTCACGAGGGCAGGCTGAACGGGTTTGAAGTCGCGGCGGTTTATTGCGGCGTTTGCAAAGTTAATGCCGCCGCAGCCGCACAAATTATGATAGATTGTTACGGTGCGGACACCGTCATCAGTGCGGGAGCCTCCGGCGGAATGGCGGAAGACCTTCAGCTGTTCGACACCGTTGTTGCAGCCGAGGCCTGCTATCATGATGTTCACGAACGCATTTTGACCGATTATCACCCGTTTATGAAAACACAGTTCTTCCCCGCCTCTTCGGAGCTTGTTTCGGCAGCGAAAGCCGCAGCAAAACTCCTTGCCGAGCGCGGACAGCGGATATTTTTCGGGCGTACCGCAACAGGTGAAGCGTTCATTGCCGACGAGGGACGCGCGGATATTAATTCCCGCCTTGCACCGCTTGCGGTTGATATGGAATCCGCCGCGATTGCTCATGTCTGCTGTTTGAACGGCGTTCGCTTCATCGCGGTGCGCTGCATCACGGACACCGCAAAACACAGCGGAGTCGGCACATTTGAAGAAAACTGTTCCCGTGCTTCCGAAATTGCAAAGGATTTTGTTTGCGCAATGCTTAATGAGCTGTAATCAAAAGCTTTAGACCGCACGGGATTCGGAAAAGAGCCTGCTTTTTCGGCAGGCTCTTTAGTCTATGGTGTAGGAGGCATGAAGAAATATATTTTAAAATCAGTTTTTCTCTCTGACTGAGCCGGTGTTCGTTGTGTTCGGCTCGGAACTCGGCTCATCGCTCACCGTCGGCTC
>ERZ779840.417-NODE-417-length-50864-cov-7.182251_pt1 | contig 50864 bp, 35 predicted proteins | sample MGYA00511561_ERZ779840 | MGnify/ENA primary metagenome ERZ779840 (study PRJEB29588, sample SAMEA2162036) | human gut metagenome | biome: human gut; feature: human-associated habitat; material: faeces | place: Denmark | collected 2008/2010 ...
GACCGACGACCGGCTCGAACAAATGGGCATCCAGCGCACGATGTCGAGCATCGAACGGGCGCGGATCGTCATTCATATGGTCGACGCCTCGACGCTCACGGGTCCGGTTCCCGCCCCGGATTTTCCGCTCCGTCCCGGGCAGAAACTCCTGACCGTCGTCAACAAGACCGACAAGGCTCCGGCCGCATGGCGGCTTCCCGAAGGCGTTGTCGGCATTTCTGCCAAACACGGCGAGGGTATCGACGCCCTGTGCGACGCCCTGCGGGAGTCCGTCGACACCGAAGCGCTCTACCACGGTGATCCGGTCGTCTCGAACAGCCGCCATTACGAAGCGCTTTCGGCGGCCCGCGAAGCACTCGGCCAAGCCCTCGACGGTCTCGCCCACGGCCTTCCGACCGACCTTTTGAGCGAAGAAATCCGCCAGGTCATCACCCACCTCAGCGCCATCACGGGCCGCGGTGCCATCGCCCCCGACGAAATCCTGCAAAACATCTTCTCGAAATTCTGCATCGGTAAGTAGGATATTGTAATCAACTGCAACGAATTAGAACCAACTATAATGAAGCCGCTGATTTTCAGTGGCTTTTTTATTTGCCAAAAATCCAGCTATAAACAGTTGGATACTGTTGTTCACCATATTTTTCTACCGTATTTCTACCTCGGAACAATTAAGGGCTTTTGCCCGATGTCACACTGACGCATTTGTTGACGTGTGTTGACAATGGTTTACGTGAGTAGACAAAAAGGGAAATTATCCGAGCTGTAAAAAGCTCATGTTTCACTAAAATATGGAGAATACAAAAATGGAAGTAAAAAGAATCTGCCAGTGGTGCGGCAAGCCTTTCATGGCAAAAAAGACCACTACTAATTATTGTAGTCCGCAATGTTCCAAAAGAGGTTATAAACACCGGATGAAGGAACGTAGAATGGAAATGCGCGAATTTCAGGAAATGATGGAGGTAAAGAACAAACTGGAGAGCCAGGAATACTTTACCTTTTCTCAAGCAGCCAAACTAATGGGCGTTTCTCGCCAGTATGTCTATAAACTGGTAAAGGAGGAAAAACTTCGTGCATCAAGGCTGAGTTCAAGAATGTCGCTCATCAGAAGAGCCGACATCGAACTTATGCTGAAAACAAAACCTTATGAAGTTCTCAGACCAAAAGATGAATTTGACGTTACCGAGTATTATACCGCTGAACAGATTGCGGAAAAGTACAAAGTCAACGCCAAATGGGTGTGGACCTATACCCGGCAAAACAATGTTCCCAAAGTCAGAATCCGCCAGTTCAATTATTACAGTAAAAAGCACATAGATGCGGCATTTGCCAAATATAAAACGGATGATGCCTTGACCGAATGGTACACTCCGGAAGAAATCGAGAAAAACTATGGGATGACACGTGTAGCCATCCGTTCACATGTCTATCGCAACAACATCCCTTCAAAGAAAGAGCACGGCCAGATATTCTACTCAAAACTTCACTTCGATCTGTCCAAGAAGACAACCGAAGATGATTCTTCAGAATACTATACCGTACAGGAAGCCATGAAGAAGTATAGTCTCACACGGGATTCTGTTTACGGCATTCTGCAATTCCACGAAATAAAACGGGAGAAAAAAGGGCGCTTTGTGAGATTCCTGAAAGTGGAATTTGACCACATTATGGGCGCCAGATAATGAATCTGTACAGACAGATATACAGACTGGAAAATGATTTTATGCTGAATGCGGTCTGCATAAAGTCATTGTGCATCTTCACCGCAAAATTTAAGTCAACTAATAACATTTGTAACTATGTCAGAATGTAAAACTGTAACTTTGAGAACCCGCCCGTTAAAAAATGGTATGCTTTCCTTCTATCTGGACTATTATCCGGGCTACCGTGACCAGGAAACGATGAAGACTATCCGTCACGAAGGTTTGAACATTTATATCTATGCAAATCCGAAGAACCAGCGGGAACGTGACTTCAATGCAACCATGTCAGAGAAAGCAGAAGCCATCCGATGCCGTCGCTTTGAAGCTATCGTAAACGAACGATATGATTTCTTCGACAAGAGGAAATATAAGGCAGACTTTCTGGAATACTACCGTAAGCAACTTCCCAAGCACGACCAGAAATGGGAATTCGTTTATCAGCACTTCTATAACTTCGTCCATGGCAAATGTACTTTCGAAGAAATTGATGTGGAGCTGTGCAACAAGTTTCGTGAATATCTGCTCAATGCCAGACAGCTAAAACGGGATGGATATATTACACGAAACTCTGCGTCCGGCTACTGGTCCACATTCAGAGGATTCCTGAAAATTCTCTATCGCAATCGGCTGATCAAGGCAAACATAAATGATTTTCTGGAAAAGATTGAACCGGAAGATGTGGTAAAGGACTATCTGAGTGTTGAGGAATTGTACTGTCTGGCCGAAACACCATGCAAGATACCAGTTCTAAAAACCGCTTCCCTCTTTTCGTGCCTGACTAGTTTGAGACTCAGTGACATACTTACTCTCTGCTGGGAGGAAATCGTTGATTTTGCAGCAGGAGGAAAATGTGTACACACCATCACACAGAAAACAAAGACGGAAGACATTATCCCCATTAGTGATGAAGCCCTAAAGCTGATAGCATACTCACCTGAGAAGAAGGGTTTGGTATTCAAAGGTCTGAAAAGGTGCTGGACCCAAGTTCCCATGAAGGAATGGATTCGTTCTGCCGGAATCACAAAGAATATAACATTCCATTCGTATCGTAGAACATTCGCAACTCTGCAAGGGGCTGCAGGAACCGATATCCGTACCATACAAAGTATGATGGCTCACAAGAGCATAACCACGACTCAAAGATACATGAAAGTAGTGGACAGCAACAAGCGTGAAGCGAGCAATAAGATTACCCTAAAAAGGAAAGAATAGCAGTCTGTAGCCTATATAAATAATATGCCTAAAGTATGATTATAGTATGATTTAGAGTATGATTTTCGTACTTTAGGCTTATTTTTCTTAAAATCTCAACGATTATCTGTCACTAATTACAACTATTTGGAAATAGAAAATATATTTGCCATAAAAACTAATACATATAATTACAGAACATGACAAACAATATTAAATTATCGGCACGAAAGACAAGTTTCATACTTGCAGTAAGTTGTATCCTTTTTTCAGTAATTGCAACATATCTGTACATTAATCACCAGATAGATCTGACCAGATATACAACACCTATAATATTAGGAACTGTTGTAATAATCATAACGTGCGGAGGATTACAACGTGTATTCTATATATTCCTTACGGATGAATGTCCGCAGATCTTTTCTGATAATCAAAGAAATTCTATACCTGACAAGGTTATTCCCAAACCAGATATGATAATTGAAGAATGCAATGAACCAACTGTAGAAGTTTCAGATATAGAAATGATTGAAGTTAGCAATGCAACAGAAGTTATTTCAATGATTGAGTTACCGGAAAAGACAAAGAATACTGATACGACAGAAAATAAAGCTGTCAGCTCTGAAATCGTTACATCCATTACAATATCAGAACAGCATGATGATTCGAAAGAAATCAAAGTTTTGGAGCAACAACCTACTTCAGAAGTTAAACCCGAAGCTTTTTCATATCTCCAGGGATTCGAAAGCCGTATGGAAGAAATTCAGAAGGAAGAATTAGAGAGAAAAATAATGATTATAAATGCTATTCATGAATATACCACCTATTCTACCGCAAAATTTCTTACCAAAGAGAATCTGCTTATACTACATGAAAACATAGACCATTTGGCAAGTGGGCAATCAGATTTGTATAAACCCATTCGTTCAAAAATGGAAACTCCTCTTACATCACCTTCATTACGACATTTTGTCTGGAATATAGGCGAACGGTTAGGCATATCATTATCAGAAAGAGCCAATTTCATAAAAACCATATTTCCTAATGAATTAAAAAATGCAACTTTGGGATACCTTGTCAAGAATCTCAAAGATACCATACACAGTCAGATTCCTATTGACAGTCCAAAATATGATGATTTTAAATTTGATTATACTCTTATAAACAAAGCGCAATGTGAGAAAAAAATGAATTAATACAGACCGGAAAATGATTCTCGTCTCCTATTTTTCTGCATAATGTCATTGATTTAGTTTGTGGCGTATTTAAACACAACAAATAAAGACATTATGCATTTTAAAAATTTAACCTTTAACGATTTACCTACAGTCGTAGGTGAATTATGTAAGAGAATTGAAAATCTGGAAACTGTATTGAAAAACAGTCTGGCAGTCCAAAACAAGGTCAAAGAGAACCATCACGTTCCTATGACGGTGGATGAAGTATGTACCTACCTTGGCATATCCAAATCCTCATTTTATTATAAGGTCAAGCATGGGGGCATTCCTGTAATCAAACAAGGTAAACATCTTTTTGTCTATCGTGATGAATTGGACAAATGGCTTGAGACCGGAAGAAAGGTACAGGTCCCACTGACTTTTGAAGAAGAACAGACACAGATGCTTGCTTCCACCCGTCGTAAGGCTAACCCTAAAAACGTGTAAAGCCTATGGACAAGACAGACATTAGAATTCCTACTGACGAGGAATTGACCGCTTATATGGAGGAATCTGCTGTAAGTGCAAACGGAGCTTATGAACAGTCACCGGTTGTATTGATGGTAGATGATGCCGCAATCGGTACACTGGGGAACTTTAGTGCTTCTATAGGCAAGGCCAAAAGCAAGAAAACTTTTAACGTTACTGCCATTGCAGCATCGGCATTGAAAAACGGTACTGTGCTAAAATACCGTTCATTATTTCCAGAGGATAAGCGAACTGTTCTGTACATTGATACAGAACAGGGACGCCATCATTGCCAGAAGGTATTGAGAAGAATTCTGCGTCTTGCCGGACTCCCGGAGGACAAGAATCCAGACAATCTGATTATGCTGGCTTTGCGCAAGTACGCCCCTCCGATACGTCTAGCTATAGTCGAACAGGCTATCGGCACAATCCCCGATCTCGGACTGGTGATTATAGATGGCATCCGAGACTTTCTTTATGACATCAATTCCCCCAGTGAAGCGACCGATATTATTTCCAGATTCATGCAATGGACGGATGACCGCCAGATTCACATTCATACCATTCTCCATCAGAACAAGAATGACGAGAATGCCCGTGGTCACATCGGCACGGAACTGAACAACAAAGCTGAAACAGTCATGCAGGTAGAAGTGGACAAAATGGACAGGACAGTAAGTGTAGTAGAAGCCATTCATATCCGTGACCGGGAATTTGAGCCATTTGCTTTCCGTATAAACGATGAAGTCTTACCTGAACTGCTGGATTCCTATCAGCCCCAGGAGAAGAAAATCGGAAGACCTGCAAAAGAACCGTTTGATCCGTACAAGGAAATTTCTGAAAGTGTACATCGGGCAGCTCTGGACGCAGCTTTTACAAACGTCTGTATTACCAGTTATGACGATTATCTGGAACGGCTGAAGGAAGGATATGCCCTGCAGGACATTAAGCTGGGACATAACAAAGCGGTTAAAGTTGCCACCTTCCTCAGTAACAAAAGGATGGTCATAAAAGAGGGAAAGGAATATAAAATCAACCCAGAAAGCCATTATTGAATCCGGCTTTACTTTATTGGCAGGGTGTACATATTAGAATAAAGCAAAGGCATAAAGACGTTACAGGGAATATTCATCTTCTCCCCTCTTATTGGATAACCAGAATACTTATATCGTTTATGGTAGCAGTCGAAATGCCAATTTCATTTGTATATACGACACGGCTTGCCGTGCAGTTTCAACAGGTATCTGTTGCGAGATATGCCAAGGTATAACCTCCACTCCGTTATGGTTGTACATTGGCGCTCTCGCCGGCTCAGCCACTTCGCCGGTGCGGTACTCGCAGGCTCGCACCTTAACCCGTTATAATATTAGATTCTCATGGAAAAAGAAATAATAAAACAAACAGAACAGAACGAGACTCCGGACAACAGGAGAACCGTATTTATCGGGGCCAAAGTCAGCCCCCGACAGAAAGAACATATCAAGTCACTGGCCGAACAATGCGGAATGACCGTAAGCGATTATCTGCTTGCGCGGGCATATAATTATAAGCCAAAGGCAAGACTCTCCAAAGAAGAAGCTGCACTGCTGCAGAATCTGGACAACTGCCGTGCTGACCTAGTGAAATACACATCAGCCCTTCATGGTATGAGTGCAAGCCAACGGCATATGATGTTCAACCAGATTCCATTTATGGTGAACTGGCTGAAGGAGCTTGGCAATGTGGCAGAAAATGTCTGCCAGTTCCTAAATTCCGTAAAAGAACCGAACAGTATTCCAACCAATAATAAAACTGAAGAATCATGATCGCAAAGGCTAAAGCAATATCGCACGGCATAAATGACATCCGTTATATTACTGGCGAATCACATAATAAAAAACATCCGGAAAAAATCTATCGGGTATTGGACAATATGATGCCATCGGAACCAGATGCAATGGGTGTCTGGAATTCAATGCAACTTACTCTTTCCCGCTTCCGTTCGGTGAAGAACTCAGTCATCAGGATTGAACTTAGTCCGTCACCCGAACATACCAAGGACTTCACCATTGAAGACTGGCAAAAACTTTGGCAGGATTTCGCTACAGAGTTTGACAAACAAGTATTCAAAGACAAGGACGGGAAAGTACGAAACTGTCCGACCAATCTGGCCAACAGCAAATACACAGTCTGGCTCCATATGGAATCTAATAGCGGAGTTCCACATCTTCATGCTGCCGTCTGCCGGATGGATGAAGACGGACAGATCAACAACGACCACAATATACACCTTCGTGCTCAATGGGCAGCGGAAAGAGTGGCAAAGAAACGTGGATGGACAACAGCAAAACAGGTAAGAAATGTCAACATGCCATTTGTTACACGGGATTGTATGAATGTCCTTAAATCCATGTCATCATGGTCATGGGATGAATACAAAGCAGCATTGACAAAGAAGGGATATACCATACATGAGCGAAAGGACGATGATGGTATTCTTCACGGATATGCTATCATGAAAGGAAAGACGAAATACAAAGCTTCCGATCTGGGTATTGGTAGAAACCTGATGGTTTCAAAACTTCCTGCCACATGGGAGAAACTTCATTATAGGTCAGGCATTGCAGCAAACAACAAACCTAAAGACACTGATTCGAAACAGATTCAGAAGCCATCGGCATCCGCTGATTATACCAAATATAAGATCTACAATCAGAATACGGTTCCCTATACACTGAGTCACGAAGGTCAGGAACATCGGTTCTACATTCCAGAAAAGGTACTCAACCATTTTAACGATGAATTTGATTATCGTTTCGTCTCCAATTCACAGGAGTTAACCGATATGGCAGTAGCAATATTTGTCGGATTGCTGGAAGTTCCCAATGCACCAACCGGAGGTGGCGGTGGTTCACAAAGCGAATTGCCATGGAGAGATAAGGACGAGGATGATCTCTTATGGGCAAAAAGATGTGCCCGTGCTGCCATTCGTACCTTAGGCAAGAAACCGAAAACTGGATTAAAACGATGAGCTTATGAAAAAGAAATTTGATTTTACTGCTGAAATGAAGGAAGCGCAGATTACCAAAAGTACTCCTCAAAATGAATATCTTGAGGAAGAAAAACGTCTGCTTGGTATAAACGTAAAAGAACTTGCCGAGTTGAATGACAATGTGTATGGATTGAGGACGGATCTTACCGCATTGGTAGATTTATTAGGAAAATACAAACTGTCTATTACTCAGGATACGCAAGAGCAGGCTGTAAAATTTGGCAATACCGTTCTTGGCCAGTTTATTGACAAAATTGAGATCAAATGCACTGAGGCAGAACAAAGGATTGCTCAAATGGATAATCGTATTTCCCTATCACATAAGGCATTTTATATTTTGATTGTCATTCTAATAACCCTATTCTCTTTCTTGTTCTGTATGATCGTGGCGAATGTAGAATTTTTGCATTCCTGGTTAATTTGGAGGATGGTTGCTGCATGTGGGCTTATAGCGATCTTGGGAATTACGATGGTGATAGTAGTTCATAAGTTACTTGGGAATAAAACCTGATGAAAAAATATTAAACAATAGCTTTCTGTCCTAAAAAATGTGACAAGAATTATAGTTTTCAAGCTGTAACTCTTGTCACACATTTTATTTATTTTTTATTTTTAACTTTTCATTTCAAGCATAGCAAGCATTAACAAAATTGCAAATCGAGTACTTTATTAATTATAAATACTTTATGCCTACATTAGAATTATAATGAACTAAATCCTACACGAAAAACTCAAATTAGCGGGAAAAGAAAAGTTTTGACTTGCAGATAATATTATGTGGTTGGAAATTATTCAAGCTCGGTATATTCCCTATTCTTCAAAGAATCAAAATGTTTAAGTTCCCTATTCATTTCATCTTGATTTATCAAGAAAGAAGGACAAGATTTTGCTCTTGCAGTATCATGTTGCTCAAACCGGTCTATTCCTAAATATTTATACAAGCGGCATAGTTTTCCTGAGCCGTCATAGCTATCAACAAAATTTTTACAGTATAAACAATTCTTAATACCAAATCTTTTATATCCTTGATATTTAACCATTTCATATACTCCAAAAGCAACAGGTGTATGAATGCATATTTCCAAAAGAGATTGTTTCCTAACTTTAGCTATATTCTTACACAAAGATGTGTCTTGATAACATTGTGACTTACCGGATGCATATAGAATATAACGAGAAAATTCTATCTCTTGTGTAATATTTTTAGCATCATAGTCCTCCGACTTAAATCCCCAAAACGTTGTTTCACTTATATTTTCAGATTCTATTCCTTCTAGGAGCCTGCTATCGCATTTGGAGGATTCAATGAAACCATCATCGACAATTCTTTGAATGTCATTTTCAGATTCAATCTTAACTTCAATAATTTTACCACCATTATGCAATTTAGATACATCACTTGCATGAGTAACAAAAAATTCAATATATATAGGCGCCAATTGAGGCTTCTTAGACGAAAATATTTTCAAATCAGAGCGTCTGTTAATTGAATCATACTGTATTTCTTGTTCACATGAATCATAAAACTCTTTTAAATTGAATCTTTTATGAGTTGATATATAACAATTTCCATATCTAACGAATGCACATGTCTTTACATGTGGGCAATATGAACGATACTCAAAACCAACATTAAATACTTCTTTAGATAGAAATGCCTCTTGAACTCTTAATTTTGCCAACTGATGCAACATAGTCTCATATGCATTTTCACAATCTACTCCAGAAGCATGAGCAAAATGATGGACACGTTTCATTCCACCATTTTTCGCTACCAATTTTTCCTTACATAATGGACAATAACAATTACAAAGCTGCCCTGTGTCAACTTCGTCTATATAGACAAGATTACCAATTGAGTTTAATGCGTATGTTAGTAAACCTTTCTGATGCATAAGCAGTACTTCCTCTAAACCTTTTATTAAATTATTATGCTAATAATTGTATAGGTAATCACAGATTTTAATGAATATTTTGTGATCGTTAATTATATAGATGGAGTTCTTTATTTTATACCTTCATAATAAATATTTAGTGGCTATTCTAATCCCCAAAAGTAGTATAAAGTTTGAATATATTCCTTATCATAAGATCTCGCTACTTTTTCTTACTATCTGGTATCATAGAGTTCAACTCGCAAGTATTGCTCACGAGTTGGACTACATAAATTTTCAACTTGTGTTTTAGCCAACATCAAGAGTTTCATGTTTCAATCATTATTAATTCTTTTCTCTGTATCTATAGCCGTTAAATTTCATTTAGAACATTCTACTACTCAAACAATATACACTTGTAGGATTTTATTAATATTTTTACTTATAATACCCTTACTGCACTATCCGTTTTTATATAATATAGCCAATAAAGCATTTTAATAAATCATTATTATATACTATCTAGTCCTACTAGATTCTTAAAGAATCCGTATTCTTCATCTACTAGAGCTCGTCTGTCTAGTCCCATATTCTGATATTCACACGAAGTCTCAGAAACCATGGTACAACCAAAACATGATGCTCTATTTAAGCTATCTTCATTTTCCCAACATAAAGGATCTGAAGAACAATTTACTGCACGTTTCATTGCAGATTCAATAATACTACTAATAAGTCGAGGCTGTCCTTGCCATACAAGGCCTCCCATACTGCCTTCTGCTCCATCTGCTGTATAAATAAGCACGCCACACATTTTGTCTGAGTAATATAGCCGCTCACTCAAACTTGCAGTAGGGTAACCACAAGTAAATTCAAGTTCTTTCATTAACACATGGCTAAATGTATGAAGTAGATAAAATTTAGCTCTTCCGTAAAGAGAAATCTCCTGGTATAAAAATTCTCCTAATGCCCCATTATCAAGTTGACATTTATAATGATCATTTAAATCATTTTCTTCAGCCCACCTTTCAATAGTAGCCATATCAAATGCAAAAAACAAGCCTTCACCATATATTTGATTAGCAGGTAATACATATATGTCAGACGGTATTCCATCAAAAATGGGCTTCATCTCATCACCTGGTGCCACGATCTTCCCACTATCATCAAGTTTAGATGTTGGCATGTTTACTCGACCAAAGCCTAACTGTGTATTTGTAAGAGAAACTGTATTCACCTGTTTAATTGTTTTAAAATATGGCTGTAAAGAGTTAGGAATAATAATTTCATTAAACTCTAATCCTTTAGATTTTCGATTGGGTTCATGAATATCAGTGAGAACTTCAAATTCTGTTAATCGATATGTTGCAACAGGATCATTATCTTCGTCTTCTACAATTAATCCAAGAAACATATTTTTGATATTTTCATAATCAAAATCTGTCAGACTACACTGCCAGTTAAGATTTGCATCCTCAATAAATTCATCACAATCATTATACTTTTTTTTCCAAAATTCTTCTTGAGTCATTTCTGGCCTTCTAGTAACCATTGTATTATATTTCTCAGTTACTTTACTTAACATCATACGAGCCTGATCATTCAACTGCCCAGGCTTTAATGGAATAAAATCTTTAGGAATATATAAACTACTAAAACCACTTGCATAGTATATGCTATTACTAGTTACCATTGCTACTTGCATCTTAGTCTTTTGGCCAGTAGACAAGCATCGTTCATATGCATTATCTTTGTTAACCCATGGACGTTCACCTCGACAATAAGGTTTAATATTCATTATACCAGCTAATGAAACAGAATAACCGCATTTTGAACATTTTAGTGTGCCCCACGATTCTGCTTGGTTACGAGAATTAAGCCATTTAATATTATGCTTACCTCCACAACTACAATCTTCACAGTCGTAACCAAACAATTCGAAACCTGCATCATCATCCATTTTCTCATGTTTAAGAGACGCACAGAAGAACTTATACCATGGGATATCTGATATATGGCCATTTGGGCAAATAAGAATAAGTGGAACTGGTTTTAATAGACCATATTCTACATCATCATGTAAAACTTCAGCCTTTATTTTTCTATAAGTTTTCTTATTAGGATCGCGTGGAGGAACAAAATATGTCATTTTCCCATCATTACATTTACGAATTTGCCATTCTTTACGCCACTCATTAAGAGGTTTGATTTCAGAATTAGCAGAAATAAACCACTGAGGAAAATTAATAGCAGGGATATAAAACATATCTTCGCCTAATTCAGTTCCAAATCGCGCTTTAATAGATTCATAAAGTGGATTACCTTTACGTTGTATTTGATTAAATGAATTCAGTTGAATATGAGGTATTGCAACAAAACATTTTAATTGGGTAAACCCTTTTTTCACATTTAAAAAATCCACAAAACGCGGATCTTCAATCAATTCAACACCACATTCTTCTTGAATTTTTTGGATATTTAATGTTTGTGATTGTATCTCCTTTATTTTATTTGATACCACCTCCACAAATTTCCAGTTATTAATACTTAATGGCATAATAAAACCACCCCACTTGGTAGTAATAATAGATCCTACACCTGCAGCAGTAGACAAGATTTTATACTTGCCCATAGATTGATTATATTGATTCTCTTTACGTATATCCATAATATTATTTATTTAAAATGTGAAGGACAGCTTCAGGTTCAACTAATCTTAATGCGGATGGTACTATCCACTTGCTAGCAGCTTTTTGCTCCGAATAATCATCTGTAGAAACTAACAAAGATACCTCTTCAGCACCTTTTCGTCCAGCTGCATAATAGACTAGAGAATCACCATATTGTTCTGCTTTATTTACCCATTGGTCAAGACTTACATCTATCCATTCATATATGTAAGATAATTGCTCTTTTGTTATGATTTCGCGCTCTAGTGCATGTAATGTAGAATCAAGAGCCTGAGTCCTTGCGTAACGATTCTCAAAATACTTTTTCAGCTCAGATTTTAATTCTGTTGCGATTGGAATGGACATTTTATTTGCATCTTTGCGATCAGCAAGATTCTTGTATAAATGTCTAATTATAGTAGCCATATATAAAGGCATATACTTTTCTACAGCCTTTGGTGAAAAAGGAGTAATGGAGATTGGCTCAACATAATAATATAACTTTTCATGAAATTCTCTAAACCTTTCAAAATGAGACATATCTCGAGAACGAAAAGGATTATGTAACGTTAAGACTAATCCTTCTTTATCACGTGCGACACGAGAGCTTGCTTGAATGTACTCAGCGATATTTCTAGGCATAGAATTAATTATGATTGTATTAAAACGGCTTACATCAAGTCCCACTGATATCATATTTGTTGCTAAAATATAATCAGCAGGAAGAATTGCACTATTATATATATTTGTTTCACCTTCTTTTAAATATGGCAATCGTTTATTAGGATCCCATTTTATTGTTTGTACTTTTGTTAATTCTTTTACTGCATCACCACCAGATAAACGACCAGTCAACTCAGTCTTAGAGAATACTTCGTTATATGCATAAAAACATTCCAACATATCAGTAAATCGAAGTACTCGTTTAAATAAACGACGAGTATACTTAGTAAATTCAAGATAGAATTGAGCATCAGTTTTTCCTACCTCTTTTAATGAGTTGAAATAAGAAATTATCGAATAATAATAGTCTGCAGCCTCTATAAATGACTTATCATTAATCTCTAACAATGCTTTATTTTTACGTTCATACAGTGCTCGATGTACAAATAAAATTGCAGCTAAACGCATTTGAGTAGTCATCTGAGTACGTCCAGTAGGCATTATACCAATATATTTGCGTTTAGAAACGTACGACCAATTATCATTTTCTCCTTGTTTATCCCTTTTATAGAAAGCAAAAAACGAGTCATCATAATCTGTTCCATTTTTAGGAAAGATACAAATATCCCGATCATATAGAGCTCGCACTTGAAAACTGGTATTACGTGTGGTAGCTGTTGATGATATAATCTTAGGACGAATCACAAGCCCATCCTGCCTTTTGTATGAACACAACTGATCAATAGCTGCTTCAAACAAACTTACTGCAGAACCCAATGGACCTAATAACAAATGTAATTCATCTTGAATAATCAAATCTGGTGGATTGCATCCTGTACCATTTCCAAATAAACGTCTAGAATCTGCACACGCTTCATTTACATTAACTCGGCGTGCAAGTTGAGCAAATTTATCTACAGTCCCAAATAGTAATGTTGGCGGCTCTTCATATACATGGTCATCACAAAGTCTGACAGGCAGATAGTTTCGTTTTCCATATGTACATTTTTTGTTACTACATCCAAAATAATAATGATCAACAGATACTTCTTTCTCTCTAAGCAAAGAACCACACCAAGGACAACGATCTAGTGGTATTTGTCCATGTCCTCCATCAGAAACCCAGTTTTTTCGAATTTCTTCAGCTAGATTTTTATAATGATTAGGCAATGAACTTTCTCCAACAAATAGGCCAATAGAAATTTCTTTATCTCCTAAATTGTATTTATCCCATTTCCTAATCTGTTCTAATGCAAGAATAAGTCGTAACGCACGTTGAAATTGTTGAGTTGTAAGTAAGCGTAATGTATAGCGCATTATTGCAGCAACGCCATCGCCAGCTCCATTTTTAAGCAACAATCTACGATTTATTATGACTAATGCAATTATACCCAAATAAGACTCAGTCTTACCTCCACCGGTTGGAAACCATACAAGATCGACTAATTCATTGCGTTTTTCCCATTTTGGATCACACTTACTTTGGAAAATTCCATCAAGATTAAGCAAAATAAACGCAAGCTGGAAAGGTCGCCATGCAGCTACAACTCCAGGAAAAATTGTAGTATCTAGCGCTTTATCTTTATAATATTCAAAACTTAAAATTTTTTCATCCTTTAAGACTTGTTCTTGATTATTACTTTTACTATGCCAAAGCTGCATAAACATAGCAGTATTCATTAATCGAAAAATCTTCATCTTATCAGGATTTGTCAAGAATTCATCAATATTATTCTTTATTCTCTGATAGTCCTTCTCACATTTAGTAATATTCTCTCGTCCAATCGAGTTGCCAGCAGCATCTAATTGCTTTATCCATATTTGATATGAATCAGCAAATTTACGAAGGCCTTCAACAATCTCAGTATCTGTATTAGAAGAAAGGACAGAAAGCCACTTAAATTGAAGATATTGATTATCTTCTACATATTTCTTTGGTAAGAATTTGTTAGTCTTTTCATCAAAAACGTGTTTAGTCTTATCTCGTGGTTCTGGTTCTACATCAGGTGTTTCAACAGACGGCATAAACTCTGAACAAACGTGTATAATTCCATTATTATCATAGTACCAATTTGCAGAACAGATGTGGCCAATAGCATAATCTTCAATATTACGATAAAGATACTGCAAACTGCTTACTTCACAATCATCAAGTTCTGGATTTATTTCGTTTCTATATGGTATAATTTCAGAACTTGAGACGTCAATTTTAACTCCAAAAAATGTTAACTCATTAACCTTCTCTGCAACAATAGAATAGTAATGCTTAGTATCAACCTTAACCTTAGTAGAGTCATTAGCAAGCATTACTTTTAAATATGTCTTACCATTGATTCCCTTATAAATCTGTAACCATATGGACAAAGAAGCTTCGACTTCAGGAGTAAGAGTATACTTTACTATTCCTTTTGTAACACCTTCTTTAGGGGGGATTATGATCTTTCTCTTCCCTGATTCAAAATCAAAAGCAAATGCTGATAAATCAATTTCTTTACAAAAGTTTGTTCCTACCCAGAACCCGAATCCTTTAGAATCACATATGGATAGTATATCTTCAAAATAAGATAAAAAAGTTTCATATTGTTCTATTTTTGCAATACGAACTTTATGTTCTGCAACCTTATCCGGACTCAAATATTCACCTTCTCTGTTTACGTATTTTAGGGATTTAAATAGTCGCTCTTTATATGCACTTAAAAATTTGTTTTTATCTTGGAAAGAGCTATCTGTATAAATTGAATCATATTCTCCATTAGGATTTTTAGCTATAATTGAACAAAAATATTTATTAAGTTCTCGCATTTTATCGCGAAAATCCTTCAAGTCCTGTGCTTTATTTATAACTTTTAACAAACTTAGTTTTTTGTCTTGGTATCTGAAATTCTGAGAAAATAAATCTTTACATTTTTCTATAGAATATACTTTCTCAAAAAAACCATAATCTTCTATATTTACATATAAACGTGTTTTCTCAGATAATTTTTTATAATAACGTCCTGAAATTGTTATTTTAGTACTCGAAGTTAAAGATTTAATGTTTTTAACACAACAAGATATACCTATTCTATCAGGGAATCTACGACTTAGCGAATTAATATCTTCATCCTCTTCTTGATTTCCTAAATCCCTCATGTCATCTCCTTGTTCGTCCGAATCCTCATCTGATAAATTTTCATCACCAATATTTTCATCGTCGTTCATTTCGTATTTTAGATCAGACATAAGTAATGACTGATTATCTTTTCGTGGGAAAAGAATACCTGTACTATAAATAGAGCCTGGCGTTGTATTAAGTACTTCACATACAAGTTCTTTCTCATTTTCATTAGAAACATATACTCCAAAATTATTTCCGCAACCACCTGGACCTATTAACTGTTCCTTAATGAAAGATTCCAATGAATTTCTTTTATCTTTGATCATAACTTATGGATTTAATTAGTCTAAAATTTATAGTGCCGTCTTTTATAAGATCTAAAATAATCTTAATATCATTTTCACTACCAATATTAAGATAATCAAGAACTTCATTACTTAACTCTTTATAGGCTTTCTTCATGTCAGTTTCAAGTAAACAGTGAATTAAAAATGTCCTGAAAATTATATTTTTACCTTCAGTATTTGTACTTATTCTTGACTTTCTATGTCTTAACATTCGAGTATATAATCCCTCTATTTGAAGATATTCTTCAATCACTCTCTTTTGCATACGTCTACTACGAGGAAGTACTGAATTTTCAGATGTGTCTAACCATCGTTTAAATGAAATAAATTGTATCCTTTCAGCTGGAAGAAGTGGTTTCATTATATCATTATAAACAACTTGTTCTCCATATTGTGCTACTCGATGCCCTAAAAGGATCTTCCACATTTCTCGGCTTGATAGTTTCTCTTCATCAGTTAAGCAATACTTTGGATTATTTCGTATCATTAATTCACCTTCACCTGCTCTACGCTCCTCATTATCAAGAAGATCTTCAAGTGGTTGATAAAAATCTGTCAATGGTTGAATTGAAATAACTGTTGGGTCTTCAAAATCACGTAAAACATCTAGAATTGTACAAATTGAAATTTCATCCATATATTTACATAAAACAAAATCATATTCATCTAACACTTTATGCTGACGTGGTCCAAATGAAACTTTCACTCTGTTTTGTTCAACTCCTGATTGCCTGTCACGAACATTTTGTTCATCTTCATCTTCTTTGGGCTCAATACCTATTTTTATCGGTTTATCAGGAAGCTGTATACCGTTTTTCACGTATCTAACACGATAGTTTGAATTTAGAAGTAATCTTAATTGTTCTTCATAGCGATAAGAATACCAACTATAACGAGGATCAAATACAATCTTATTATTTATTTGTAGAACACTTTGTCCAGGATTAAGATGATACTGATCAAAAGAGTTTGGATATATTGCCCAACTCCGTCCCGTACAATGATTAAGCATTGATAGAACAAGGATCTTTTGTTCATGTATTGAATTTAAGAAAACTAAGCCATCTTTATGAGCTTTAAAATTCTTAAATGTATAAAAATTAACCGAAGATGCACCACATTTAGACTGTAAGAAGAATTTTAATTGTTTTTTATAATACACATCTATGTTGTAATCCAAAACTACTGCAATCTCATGGAATTTTATCCAGTTATATAAGATTTCTGTAAGTTCTGTTTTGTATTTATTATAAATAAGTTGTAAAAAATAATCTGTATACTCTTCATTTACCTCAGAATTAAGGTTTAGAATCTCCTCTTTTATCTTTGATAAACTTTGATCTGTAAAACAAATCGCCAATTCATTCCGTAGTTTTACTTCATGAGCAATATCTTGAATCATAAAATCAAATGTATTCTTTATTTGGTATTCTTCTGCATTTATTTCACATCCTAATTCATAGAAATCAATACATGGTTCTTGACGTTCAAATAAGTAATCCATTTCTGCTTTTGTGAATGATATAAAATCACGCGTTTCAGCAAATTTTTCACGTTGCCAGCGTTCTACTAAACTGTGTTTATTTTCGTATATCCTCTGTAGTCTATAAGGTTTTTGCGAAAATAAAAATGCTATAACATTATGAATACCAGCATCATAGTCTTCATTATATTCTTTAATTGTTGAGCGTTGCATTTTCATACATAATTGAATGTTACGCCCATCAATATTTTTCTGAAGAAAAAGGAATATATGGGGGATTTTAAACCTCCCATCATTTTGTTCTATTTTTTTATATACTTCATCCTCATCTCCATTTAAAATGATTAGAGATTTTTCTGTTGAAAAAGAATCTCCAACTACATCTTGAATAAAATGATAATGTCCTTTAGTCTTTAATGAGAGATTATATTCATCAGATAAAGTACGACTATAAAAGAAACATTTCTCATTTGCGTTGGAAGGCATATCTAAAATGTCATCTGTTAAGTATTTTGCAACATCCCGTTTAAATCTAAAATGTTTAGAACATGCTTCACGCTCCTTTTTATTAACTTTTTCTGGCAAATATATAAATGGCTTTGACTTATATGAGGAAAGTATATTTGTACGAGTGCTTTTACCCCAAAGTAACGACATCTTTAATGCAACAAATTCCTCACATAACATCTGAGCCCAATCTTCACATAATGGGAAATATACTATAGGCATTTTGACATCATCACTATATTCCACTTCTCTGTTAATGTAATAATCAATAATATTATTCAGAACACACAACAACTTTCTACCTTCTTTAGTATGTAAATTAAGAGAAGATAGTATATTCAAAAGAGCCTTGAATTCATGGCTTTCCTGTTTTGCTGTTTTTATAAAGTTGTCGTGTAACATATTAATTAGATTTGAGAATAATAATGTCCAAATTCATGATTGCCCGTGTCATACCGACATAAATTTCGAATAGAAAATTATCCCATGAACTCTTGATCTTTGAAGCTGGGATGACAAGTATTATATTGTTATCCTCTAAACCCTTATATTTAAGTATCGTTGTAAAGGCTAACAATTCCTTAGACTTCCTTTCTATAGTTTTTTCAGATAAAACTTCAAGAAATGACTCCATTTCTGCTATTATATCATATACTGAATCATCATCTTCATTTTCTTTATATTTAAAATCAGAATGTATCAGCAATGTTGTAGAAGAAATTTCTCCGCAATATTGAAATAGATGTTTGGTGTGTTCTTTAATAGTTTTCTTTACTTCTCTTACATTATCATGGAAAGATATTGTAAGTCCTGCTATATCATTTCCTTTAAGAGAATCTAAATATAACTCAAAAGCTTCCTGGCAATGTTCAACTGACAATACTTTATTGGCATATTCTACAATAAGTTTATTTGTAGGAACACGTTTGTTCTCATCAAGTATGAAGCATGCTGCGTATTTTGCTATTTTATTAATATTTTCATTCAAATTTCGACTAACATTATTATATCCTTGTTCAAGATCATAAAATACTAGATATCGTCCTTGTTTAAGACCATTGTGTTGTGAACTTAATAGTTCATTGAGCACAATATCAACACCTTTATCAATGACATCTTGTGCTTCATCAATAATAATATAGTCATAATCTACCTTAGTAATTTTACTGAGTTCTTTGCTTAAAAGTTTGTAAACATCATATTGGCTATTCTCACTTTTAATATTAAGTTCTATATTTGTTATTTCCTTGATATAATTATTGAATATTTTGACAGTACATGAACTTAATCGTTCTTTATCTAAATCAAGCCGAACCTTACTTGCTAGCAGTCCTGTCCAACATAGATATAACCCCTTAAGACCACTATGTCTTTTAATAAATGCTTTAGCCATAGTGGTTTTTCCTGTTCCTGGTCCACCCTCAATTAATATTCTAGGATTTTTTCTCAAACCTTCTAGAATACTTAGATTGTCAATCTGTAACCAATCCAAAACTTCGCGAAGCGAAGTTAGTGAATATTTATAACGATCTTCAATTGATGGAGCAAGTGAGTTTACAATAGACTGTAATTCTGTCTTTGATATTATACGTTTAGAGCGTTTATTTTTACGAATTACACTTAAACAGAAGTCTGCAAAAGAATTATCACTATCTTGATCTAACTTATTCCAAAGTTTATGAGAAAGGTTGATTTGAGAAGAGTCACGTGATATGTCAAGAGTACTATGAGGGAAAGCACATACATAATCAACAAATATTTGATCCTTATTTAATATCCCATTATTTAACAATGCCCATTTATAATCATGAGCTTGCTTAAATGGTGTTCTACTCATTTCTCTTAAGACCCCTTTATAGCTATAATAAAAGAACCCCCTTATCAACTCAATTATACCACCTTTAACTTCAACAATAATTGCACCTTCTTGGCATATAAGGAGAAAATCAATCTGTATTTCATTTTGACCTCCATATGGTATGTTGAAAGTTTTATCATACCACATATACCATGTCAAAGGACTTGCTTCACAATCTCGTACAATACGTTCATACATATCTTTTTCTCCCTGAAGTACATTACCACTATTGTAATTAATACCAATAGTAGAGTCAATTAGAAGAGTATCTTTATGAGATTTAATAATGATTGCCATATTGTTGTGAGTTATTTATAATTTGATTACTTCCAAAGATTTTCGTCTACAAGTTCGGACATTGAATAGTTAAACATGTCTATCAATTCTGCCCTATGATTAGGAAACATTTCTAGAACTTTTATTAGAGACTTTAATGATAAACACATTTTGACTCTATCGTAATATCCATCTCTTATATCTTGTTCAAATTCATCGAATGTTTTTAGCTTTGGCCGTGTAGTTATTTTTAATGTCTTTTCTTCCCAATAAGATTGATTTCTATAACAAAATTGCCAAAAAGACATTTTTTTGTAAAACTGCTGCTGGTTACACCATCTGGCAATTTGGACATAAAAATTTGATACTGGGGCATTATGATAGTCTTCATGCCTCATCACATATCCAACACATCCATATTGCATGAGTATTTTAATTCTTTGAAATAATTCCCAAATGTCTTTATAAAATATATCTACTTTTGTTGGAGACTGTTTAAAACCACAAAACAAATAGAACTTTGTACCTTTCTTTGGATTGTAACGTTTCCAGATTTTAAGTGATTTTTCAATTATCTCATGATCTTTCCAATTATCAAAAGCAAAAATAAAATCACCATGATAACGCGACCGTGATAACATTTCTGCCATTTCTTCGCCATAAGGACTTTCTGCTAACATGCGTTCATCAAGACCTTGCCGGAATTGAAATGGGCGTTTAGTTTCTATAAGTTGCTTCAGTAGTGGTCTCCAAATAGATGGGTCAGAAGCAAGAAAATTGTCATCCCATAAATAGATATATGGCCGAACAAGTTTTCCGTTTTTATCTTTCTCATCATCCAAGAACCATTGTAATTTAGAATATGGTAATATACAATTCTCTAGTTTGTTAACACAGAATGGACAATGTCTTACACAACCACGGGTTAAAAAACCTATTGAATATTTTTGATAATCTTTAAATTTTTCTCGTTTAAAACCTTTCTTAACTTGTTGATTAATAAATTGATCATATAAATGATAGTAAGGCATCTGACGAGACATGCTAATCCCATACTCTTTACCTCCATGAAAGTTTCTAAGAGTATTTAGGAATTCATCATGTTCTAATTGGTTCATATCTTGTTCACGTTTTCTACGATATTCCATTACACTTACTTCATTGGCATAAAATCCAGTTCCTCCACATTTAAACTTCTTTTCTTCCGGTGTTCCTTTTGATCGTATATATAGTTCTGGTAATTTGGTAAACGTAAAGACACAAGACAAATATATTCTTGTATAATGTAAAGTATTTGCCTGAGGATCAAGAATTAATTCAAATGGAATTCCATTATCATGGAAAAATCCTGCCAATTTTAGTAATACAAGATTTGGGTGACGCGTACCATTATCAAGTAGATCCGCATCAATTAGTCCTATTATTTCTTGTTTTTTTGACATATTATTCATTCATTGATTTTATAAAGGCTTTGCCTTTCTCTGTCAATACATAACCGCCTGTTTTACGCGAACCTTGATACTCAATCAAATTAAGATCTTCTGAAATAAGCTGCTTAAGGATTCTATCAATAGTAGGCATTGATATTTTTATTGCATCATGCAAGTCTTTTCTTTTAGCTATTCCTAGTTCTGAAATCTTTAACAGGACACTTTTTATCTTATCATTTATCTTATCATTTATCTTATCATCATCTGAGGAAATAAAATCATCCCCAATCAAGACTCTATCACCAAAACCTTCTCTACAAGGAATCTCAATCAAGAAATAACTTCTCTCTTCATTTGTCTCAATCACAGCAGGATCAGAGCCATTTCTTCTTAATTCGTCTTGTATGGTTGGGATACCGGTTCCTCTACCTTCGGACAACTGAAGTTCTTTGAGATAATCGCCCAAACGACGATTACGGTAGCGGCGTGACTTCAGACGTTCAGCCTTTTGGATAGCATCAATGCTGATGGAACGGTCCGGACCGGCATAACTAAGAATGGAAATCTTTTCTGGCTCAATCGTAATCTCAACCGGTTCTCGTTCTTGATAATCTCTATGATACAAAGCATTAACGACTGCCTCTTCAATTGCTTGATAAGGATAGTTGAAGAAGATTATAGATTCAGCCTTGTCTTTCTGCTTAATGATACGTTTCTTGATAACATTCGTTTTGATATAGTCCAATGCCTGTTTTATCATATCGGGAACAGGGCCAACAATCTTTGGAACCTCAATCATGTTATTGGGATTCTTAATGCAGCCCTCGGGAAAGATAACAATATCTACTTGTGTTGTCGGGAAAAATTTGGCAGGATTCTTACAGAACATCATAGCGGCCACATTCTTGACTAGTTGACGTTCAACGGGCCCTACCAGCAGGTCCATTTGCGACAACAACTCGAACAGGGACAGCTTTTCGAAATCAGCAACCAAACGACTGTTGACTGTTTGCAAGTAATCCAGAACCAAGGCTCTTGAAATATCTGTTATCTCTATACTCTCATTACCTCTTTCATCAAATGGAGTACGATTCGCCATCTCACGCAATTCATCCAAGACTTCACCTCTCGCCTCAATAGTATTGGTTCCACTACGAACATACCACTTACATGGCGACTGATTACTTGCTGTAACTCGTTCACGTACATTATAAGGACGGTTCACTCCAGCTGGCACCCAAATAAGCAAAACGTATTTCCCGTCAATCTCCTGCATGTCGATTCGTGGCAAATAGAATGGCTCAATCTTATGATTGAACCCAACCATATCACGTTGTATCTTATCAAGTTCCTCTATAGGAATACCTGTCACTGGCCGTTTTGCGATACCTGTGTTTTCTTCTTCTTGAACACCTACGATGATGTATCCTCCGCCAATGTTATCAAAATCATTAGCGAAAGCACAGATGGTGCGATAAATTTTATCTGGATTCCATCCTGTTTTAAACTCAATACGGGTGGATTCTATTTTACGCTTATGAAGCAAGTCTTCTATGTTTACCGGAATAGCCATCTTGATATACTTATTTAGATTTATCCTTTTCTACATGAAGCAATTTTCTTACATCAACATCCAAAAGTTCCGCTATGCGAAATAATGTTTCCAAATCTGGTTGTGAAGCATTAGTACACCAACGAGAAACAGATGTCACATTCCTACCAACTTGCTCAGAGAGCCATTTAGCCGTTTTATTCTTTTCAACAAGGACTATTTTAATCCTATTCAATTGCTTCATAATTGAAATAATTTGTAGTTTAATGCAAATATATCAAAATTCAATGTGAAAAGCTAATATTATTCAATTTATTTTGATGAAATAACAGATAACAATCAGTGAGTATCAAGAGAACAAGTAGTTTTGTAACTTCAGAGATCCATACCAGGACGGTTAGTTCATACATGAAAAATTAATATTCATATTGCAATAAAAAGTACATAGCCCTTGCTTAAGTAATAAATAGACCAGGTAAGGGTTTTGAAACTTTCTGTTAACTGTTCTTCCTAGTAGCTTTGCGGTCGCGTTTTTCTTTTATGGCAAGGTATATTGGATACATGGCCGATTTCTCAACAATACACTTAACATCAAAACGATTTTTCAGTACATCATCTACATACTTCGGATCATTTATCTTGCTTGTATCAAACATCATCATTCTCGGGACGAAGCCATCGCCAATTTGCTGAACCATAATCGATTCTCCATTACTATGTTCTATTCTTTTGTAGTATGGTAACATATGATATTGAAAACTTTTATAATTATACGCTTCGTGAATCATTGTAACATACTTTATATCGTCTGATATTACTTTATCAGCTATCTCGTTGACTTTTCGATATGCTGTTGTTCTAATCGATGAATCAAATGGGATAGTTTTACATATGTTATTGCCATAAACAACAAATATTACAGGCATCAAGTGTCTTCCCTGTTTTTGATATATTGCAAGATGCAGTTTCGCAAGAAATTTCATAAACTCCTTAGAGTCATATGAAGGATATTTTACACCATAGCTTTCTAGCATTTTTCGGACATCAACATTATTACATGGCAATTCTGGGATAAGCCTGTCTCCTTTTTCAAAAATGTCTTTATCAGCGTAATATACATAATCATCAACAAAGATAATTTCACTCTTAAGAATCTTTCTCTCAAGTTCCTCTATCTTTATAATAAGATCATCACATAACTCAGTACAATCCCCAATGGTTGAATACATATCTTTCAGCATATTCGTCATTATAATGATAGCTGCACAAATATCATTATATAAATCCGCGTTATCATCAGCTTTTCTAAATCGAAAATCAAGTGAGAAATGTACTTCTACTGTGTTTATCTTTTTCAGTTCATCCTTTAAAGATTCGACAAGTGTTTGATATTCAACATCGTTTTCTACCGTAAAGGTCTCACTTTTGAGAATCATTGCGGATACAGGCGTATATATAGTAACATACACTTGTTTCAACAAATCAAATGGATGTTGTTTTTCCACTTCATTCCTTGTCTCTACCATCCATTTACAAACACGATTCTCCTTTAAATACTTCTGTCGGAACTTATCATACAATGGTTCATATTCAGTATGTGCTAAAGCACACTGTAGAACAAAAGATGTTGATCTGAAGCTGGAGAAAAAATCATCTAAACAAACTACATTATCTATTAGATTATTGGCAGATGCAAACTTATCGAGATTACTTAATGCCCCATAAAATCTTTGGAGTGCCGTAAACATTATTCCTTTATTATTCATAGTCTATTAATCAAGTTCACAATAAACTCACAGCAACATATTGTTATATGTACTAATTTAAATAGGATGTCAAATATCTTTAAATTTATAATCAAAGAAGATATACATATAAAAAAGACCTTGGGAGTTTACCAAAGCTCCCAAGGATTTTTTTGAAGACCTTATTGATTAATGAGGTTCCTTATATCGGGTATCAAACCGATAATATCTGTTACTACTGAAATTGCCCCAAAAGGTGTAGGAGCTGCAAGAAACTACGCAACATCCACAATTAGGATTACTACATTAACAATAACATTCCACGTAAGGTGAATGGTCTTGGTAGAACTTGCCTTCTTATTAAAAAGGCAAATCTACACTCCAGTTTTTTTGATGTTAAAAACCTTTATCATATAAATATCATTTTTAATAAGCATCACTTAAGTTTAACGTCATTGATCCGCTTTTTTGGACGAAGACTTTATTTGGCAGTTTCCTACTCTCCCGATTTCTCAGTACCATTGGCGTAACTGTGCTTAACTTCTCTGTTCGAAAAGGGAAGAGGTGGAACCACAGCACTATTACCACCGAAAGTCTTTTATTTACAGGCTCACTTTAGTGATGATTTCACACAATTACACCTGCTATATTATTAAACTTTATTCGTCAATACGTTTATAGAAGCTACCAATTTGACCATCTGGCAAAATGTCAATATCATAATAATCTCCATTATAGTAATACGCCATGGTTCCTTTACGAAAAAATCTGTTGTTTGGATGTTCATCTTTATATGCTTGATACTCATCATTCAAAGCACCAAGAACAAGATCCATGGTTGCTTTTAAATCTTTCTCCGCCAATTGAAACTTACTTCTTTCTCCGAACTGATTGTCAACAGCTAACTCTTTTACATGACGAAGGTAAATGTGGAGAAACGATTCAAAGCTCATATAAAGTAAATGCTTACCTACTATATTGTAGCGATGCTCCCTAAAATTAAGAATCCTTGAAAACAATAGAGCTGCCTTCTCCGGATATTTCTTTGCCAATTTTTCAAAACTTAACCCCATATTTTGAAGTTCTTTATTCGCTAATTCTAAACGAACTGCAATTCTATTTTGAGTTAACAGCTTTAAATCTGCTTCATTCTTCTCTGTCAGTTTACCAACCGCTTTCTTAAATAATAACCAAAAATAGCCAACTTCCTGATTAATAATTACTCCATTCTCGTCAAATATTTCCTTTTTTTCTTTTTCTGTCAATTTCTCGCGTTCCAGTAAAATCTTATAGGCAAGGTACTCATTATGTTCTTCTGGAGTCAATCCGATTCCATCAGAAATAAAATGAGATAAGGCCCCATACATAAAAAAAATATCGAAACCGTTTCCTTCACTCTCAATGGGAATTTCCAGTACTTTAGGCTTACGCAAGAGAGAACTAGCATAGGTATTATTCTCCTCTGACGGTGGCCCCACCAGCATTTCAACAATTTCATTTGTTGGAATCCCATCTTTAAGAAGTTTAGCATGCAAAATATCGTCTAATTCCCCCAAAAGTTCTTTCGCTTTAACATTGGGAATATCATTAAGAGCTGTTTTATCTTTTTCAAGAGCGATCCTATCTTTTTGATAATAAACGAAAGTTACTGTCAATGACTCTCCATACTCCTTAGCAGATTCTTGAGTTAAAGTCAATGTTGCGACACAATCCTTTGCACCTGCATAATCGTATATTTCCTCTTGGGTAAAACCGTCTGCAGATTTGTATATCTTCATACCGAATCTTTCTGCCATTTGGCTTTCAAGAGAATCTTTTTCTTGTTTTAGCAAAGATAAAAACTCTTCAAATGTAATTTGTTTATTGCCGTCAGTATCCATTTTAAACTATTATATTTTTTATGTAACAAAGATACCTTAAAAAAACAGAAAATATAATATCAAAATACTGTTTTTATAAATAAATCATGATTTATTTATAATGTGTTTAAATCGAAATTTTATTTTTCATAGGTTTACTTTACTCCTGTATTCATATATACGTCTATTAAAATAAAGTCAAATAAAGGGAAAAGAGAAAATAGTTCACCTTCTTCCCTCTGTTAAGCAAAACGATATACGCGAAATTCTCTTGCATTTAGTTGACATACTTGGCGAAAAACTCACGTATTATTTGTACCTTTGTAAATAGATAGAAAACTAGTGAACTTCAGTTGGAAAATTTAGATTTTTCACGGTTCTAATTTTATGTTGAAGAATAAACGTAGGAACAGTAAATTCTGGTTCAAAAACAACCCAGTATGGCCTAAAAAATACTTTTCTACCGTTTAAAATATAAGTTTTTGATTATCAATTATATCTACATGTTGCATAGGTAAGTAACCATTTGATTATCAAATAGTTAAATTGATTATAATCGATTAATATGGCGCTCTTTACGGGCGCCTTTTTTGTTGCTCAAGTATCGTTGATAATCGTTGCTAAGCCTTTTTACGCCATTTTTTGTACCTCCTGTGTACCTCACAAGCCCAAAGTCGGGTTTACTGTCTGCCAAATGGTGGACAACCTGGAACGCCTTGGAACGCTGTGGTACGCAATGAAACAGATTTGGCGAACTAAAAAGATAATTAAAATGGCTAGTAACATTGAAATTCAAAAGAAATGCGAGTGGTGTGGCACTATTTTTACCGCCCACAAGATCACTACCGCATACTGTTCACACAGGTGCGCAAACCTCGCATACAAAGATCGAGTTAGAAAAAAACGAATTCAAGAATTCCACTTGAAACATGATGCAGAATTAAAACCCAATTCTGAAAAAGAGTTCTTAACCCCTACTGAAGTTGCCGCATTTTTAGGTGTAGGCCGTACCTCAATTTATCGGTATATCAAAAATGCGAAAATCAAAGCGGTCAGATTTGATGGGAAAACTCTTGTACGGCGTTCGGATATTGATAAGATGTTCGACTACATTATTATTTCCGATAATGAGAATAAGCCCAAAGAGAAAACTCCAATATCAGATTTCTACACCACAGCTGAAGTTAAGGAAAAGTATGGCGTAAAGGATTCCTGGATATTTCACATCGCTAAGGAACATAATATTCCACGAACCTTTCACCGTGGGAAAACCTATTGGAGCAAAAAGCATATTGATGATTACTTTGCAAAGAAAGCTCCCGATCCCGAAATCAAGGAATGGTACAGCACGCAGGACATGCAAGAGAAGTTCGGCATGACACTAACGGCCATCTATTCTTTTGTATCAAAGAATGCCATTCCCAAAAAGAAAGTCGGCATTATGGTGTACTACTCCAAAAAACATGTGGACATTGCCAAAGGTCTCATAGCTCCAGAAGAGCCCAAATACTACACCATTGCCGAAGCGATGGAGCGATTCAATCTGACACGAGACCAACTCTACCATTATGTGAAATACCATAATATTCCCCGTATCAAGGTCGGTAAATATACCAAGATCCTGCGGGTAGAGCTGGACAAGTTCTTTGAGCCTCCAAAGATAGAATGAGCCGAAAGTTATTTTCCGGTGATAAATACCACCATTAGAACACCTATTTTATTTGCAACAAAAACAAGTATTAATCAAAAAACAATATAGCTATGACACTTACATGTACCAACGTAACTTTGAGACAAAAGCCATTGCGTAACGACCGCATATCTCTTTATCTGGATTATTATCCGGCCATCCGCAATCCTTACACGATGAAGATGAGTCGCCGGGAATTTCTCGGCATCTACATCTATGCCAAGCCAAAGAACGAGCAGCAAAGAATGTTCAATCAGGATATGCTGAACAAGGCAGAGGCAATCCGCTGTATCCGTGTCCAGTCGCTTATCAATGAAGAATTCGGGTTCCTGGACAAGAACAAGCAAAAGGTAGATTTCCTCGCCTACTTCCGGACAAAGGCACGGGAGAAGTATGAGAAATGGGATTGCGTTTACAACCACTTCGAGAAATTTGTCGGTGGCAAATGCACCTTTGGCGATGTCACCGTAGAACTGTGCGAGAAGTTCAGGGATTACCTGCTCAAATGCAAACAGATCAATCATCCCAATGCTTACATCTCACGAAATTCGGCAGCCGGCTATTATTCAACTTTCCGAGCCTTGTTGAAGATAGCCTACAAAGAGAAGATGCTGCGTGAGAACTTGAACGACTTTCTGGAAAAAATCGAATGGAAAGAGGTCAAGAAAGAATATCTGACACTTGATGAAGTCAAGAAACTGGCGGCTACGCCATGCAAGATTCCAGTCTTAAAACAAGCCTCCCTGTTTGCTTGCATGACCGGTCTCCGTATCAGTGATATTCTGAAGCTGGACTGGCGTGATTTTGAAGTCGGCCCGGATCAAGGCTACTATATTCGTATCTGTACCGAAAAGACAGAAACCGAGGCCACCCTTCCCATCAGTCAGGAAGCACTGGAGTTGTGTGGCGAATGGGGCACCGGAAAAGTCTTCAAAGGCTTAACCCGCTCCATGACCCATCATCCCTTGAAACAATGGATTTCCGAAGCCGGAATCAGAAAGCACATAACCTTCCACTGCTTTCGTCATTCATACGCCGTCATCCAAATCTCTTTAGGTACAGACATTTACACAGTATCGAAGATGTTGACACATAAGAATGTCACCACTACTCAAATCTATGCTGATTTGGTCAATTCCAAGAAGCGAGAGACGGCGAATAAGATTTCGCTGAAATAAGTATAAAGTTCTGTAACGTAAGAAGAGTCCGACATGGGGTTAAAAACTAGTCGGACTCTTCTTTTTTATTCTATTGTGGCATAGATGGTATAGAAATAAGTACCATATCGAGGACAAATGCTGCCACTTTCCTGGATTTATAACATGGTATCTATGAAATGACATATATTTGCGCACAAACAATTAGCAAATATCACTATGAATCAGAAAAGTATAGAACATATAGCACTCTATTCCCTTGTATTGGTAGGTACTCTTGTTGTTGGCGTTTTAGCTCGGCAGTTTGTTTTATCCAAAGGTGTTGACGATTTCAGTAGCAGTGTTGCATTTTTTGCAACAGTAATTGTCTTGATGGCGATCTATGCCAGTTTACAGACAACTTTCAATCAGTTTCTGCTGCCACGTATAGAAGTTTTTCTATTGCGTTTCTCTGCTTTTCAAAAGATGAAAAATAACAATGATACTATTTCTGTTCCGGAAGCCCCTACAATCAAAGATTCAAACCAAGCTACGCTTGATGTCATTAAGTCTGCTCCTACCGCTGAAGGAACAATCTCTGGACCTTCAGAATATGAAGTCATGCGAACCAACGCTATCACAAAACAGAATCATGCTATTCAAACTAAATTAGAAAAGGTCATTAGCTATACGAAGCAAACAATGGTTGCCTATATGAGTGAAGAGGATCTCAACCGCCTATGCGCATACATTACTGAATATAGTACAGGCGATACCTTACAAAAGATATCGCCCGTAAAGGTGGATTCACAACTTAAAAGCATTGATATTATGCATTTTGGTTGGAACATTGGCAAGGCTTTTGGTATAAAGCGCATTCACACAGCCACATTCATCAAGAATGTCTTTGCCCATACCCTTCGTGACCTGGAAATCTCTACGATTGAACGTAAAATGTCACATACAGAATCTGAATGTAAAATTAAGCTCAATTACATATTTCAACAAGAAATGTCTATGACATAATTTTATAGATGAAGTAATTAAACTAACTAGAAAAGATTATCATTTGTTAAAAGTAAAAAAACTTTCAAGTCGTTTTTCTTTTTCATCTTGGATTTGATGTAATATAGAAGGATTCCAATCATTGAGAGATAATAAATCAAGAGCATCTTGAACTTTTGAGTCTCTATAATAATCTTTTTTACGATTAAAAAATTCATTTTTTGCATTAATATTCAGCCTATATTCTAACGGAATAAGATTTCCTAATGAATTCAAATCGTTACTCCATGTCTCTTCATTCCACCCATCATAATTATTCCATTTCTTAGGAAGAATGTGTTCTATATGATGTGTTTCAATAAGAAAATCATCAAAATCATCCATATTCTGTTTTGGATTCAAGTATGCAGCCAAAAGGACTAATCCACGTAAATAACGTCCATATTGTTTATTCTTAATTCGTTGATTAAAACTAATAATATCCTCTTTAGATACTTTGGAATACTCTTCAAGATAATCTTTCTCTGCTTCAATTGCTACACAAGTTTTAAATACAGCATCTTTGACATAGTTGACAGAATTATATACAACCCCTTTGACAAAGAAGTATTTTACAGTAAATTCTAGTAACTGAAGGAACTCATCATTGCGTTCTTCTGGCAATTCAAATGATTCGCCATCAAAATCGCCATATTTATGTAAAAATACATATAAGGGAAAGTTCCAATAATAATTAGGGTATGTATATAATATATTCCATAATATATTAATCTGTGCATTTGGTGCCCAATTTTGTTCTATATCATAAATCAGTTTTAGGCTATTCATTACAGATTTCCAATCGGAAAATCTATTTTTTGTACTATTTGTAAAATAAGCTCTTAATCCTATTTCCTTAGTTGAATCCCCCTCTTTTGCCCTAAAAATATGCATCAATATTCTAAATAGCCATTCATGATCTTCAAGAGATTTCCACTCTTTGACAAATTCATCTTTACTATTTCCTGAAGCATGATGTAACTTAGCCTTAAATATGTCGGCATCAGTTAAGGACATTCCCCTATTATTTATGGTTTCAAAGATAGTTAATGCATCATCTTCTGATCCACAATGAATAGGTAATAATACAATTTGATCCAAAAAGCACAAAATTAAGCTATTAAGACGATCTGCACTATATTCATTCAATTTCCACCATTCATCTATTTTCTGACAAAGATCTACATAATTAGATTTTAAATGGCAATCTGATGTATTATCACCATTATTAAATACAATATCATAAAGGTTCTTTTTATCATCCTCAATTACATGTGAATCTAATCTTAATTCATTTGTTAATTTAGATGTTAGTGGATCTTTAATTCTTAAACATTCTTCTAATACGACAGCCGTACCTGCTTTTGAATGAAATGCTTTAATAAGCAGTAATAATGTGGTTAATCTCTGCTGTCCATCAATTACAGAAAAAGCATCACCTAATGGATGTATGACAATATTACCTAGAAAATATTTATCATCTTTAGATGATTGATTCTCATAAAAATCAATAAGGTCCTCCCATAATTTATCACATTGTTCTTTTTCCCAAGAATAAGGACGTTGAAAATCAGGAATAATATATTTCTCAGAAAATATTTTTCTTATTTCTTTAGGATCTGCATGTATTGCTTTCATATTCTATTATTTTAGTATTGTACAAAAGTAATAAAACACTTATAATATAACGACTAATCATCACCAAAAGTTATTCATCAGTTATATTCCGGTGATGTTTCCCACCATCAAAACACCAATTTCCTTTGCCAGCGAACAATTAAAAACGAGTACGTATGGCAAACGAACAAATCACTTTTGATAAGCTGCCGCAGGCGGTAGGTTATCTTACAGAACAGATGGAACAAATCCGGCAGATGGTGGCGGCATTGCAACCGCAGGCTTCTTCCGACAAGCATCGTCTTATTGAAATTGACGAAGCCTGTAAAATCACACGAAAGGCAAAGCCTACCATTTACACGCTTGCGCGTAAAGGAGAGATTCCGGCTTACAAACGAGGTAAGAAACTCTACTTCTATGAAGATGAATTGCTGCAATGGATTGAGTCCGGGCGCAAGCAGATGCAGGCAATGTCGCTCCAGGAACAGGCTGCGGAAATAGTACATGGAGCGAAACGCAAACCAAAGGGAGGTTATAACTTTTGATCTGCACGGCTATGGAAACCTCCAAATTAACAGCAGAAGGTATCATCGGCGAGGCTGTACGCATCGGAGCCAAAATGTCCGGCGGTGAATTCCCAATAGAGGTCTTTCCTATCAGGATTCAGCGTATCATTAGCAGTTTGCACGATTGTCAGGGCTATCCCGTAGATTATGTTGCTGCGGCTATTCTTGCGGCCATTGCCGTGGGGATTGGTAACTCCCATCTGGTACAGGTGAAGCGCAACTGGCTGGAAAGTCCCATCCTGTACATGGCACTGATTGGACGCCCCGGAGCGAATAAGAGTCATCCGCTGAGTTTCGCTTTCCAGCCGTTCATTGAGCACGACTATTGTCAGAATCAGGAATATCAGAAGCTGTATGCCGAGTATGAACGCACTATGTCCATGAGCAAAAAGGAACGCATTGATGCTGGTTTGGATGAATTTCCGCAGGCTCCCATGCGTAGACGCTTTCTTGTTTCGGATATTACTCCCGAAGGATTGAGCCTGATACATGCCCAAAATCCCAGAGGACTCTGCCTTTGGTCGGACGAGCTATCTGCCTGGTTCAAAAACTTCAACCGCTATAATAACGGTTCGGAAGAACAGTTCTGGCTTTCGGTGTTCAATGCCAAGCCCACGATTTCCGACCGCAAGAGTACGCAAAGTTCCATTTTTATCAGACGTCCTTACATCTCCGTTATCGGTACCATTCAAAAGAAGATTCTGGGCGAACTGGTCAAGGGCGAGCGTTCGAGTAACGGTTTCATTGACCGTATTCTTTTCGTGATGCCTGAATCTGTCTTGAAAAGCAGATGGAACGACCGGGAAACTCCTGAAGAACTTGAAATCCAGTGGCAACAGATTATAGACAAGCTGATCGCACAGGATTGTCCGTATGACGAAAATAATGAATTGCAGCCTCAATGCCTGCCATTCGATGAAGATGCCAAGCAACGACTTTACGGTTGGCAGCACGAAAATGCCCGCCAATGTGATATGGAAACCAATGATGCGTTGGTAGGTATTTACTGCAAACTGGAAATCTATATTATCCGATTTTGTCTGATTATCCAGCTTGCCCGATGGACTTGCGGAGAGTGCGACAAGCATACGATTGACCTTGAAAGCGTGAATCGTGCCATCCTGCTGACTGAATATTTTCGAACAACAGCCGTAAAAGTGCAGACTGCCGTCAGTCAGGAACAATTGAGCGAATTGCACCGCAACATCTACCTGAATCTGCCTCAGAGATTTACAACGGCAGAAGGTATCGGCATTGCTGAAAGCTACGGGATGAAGGAGCATGCTTTCAAGATGTTTCTAAAACGCCACATCGGAACATTATTCAGAAAAGAGAATCATGGAGAATACAGTAAATAAACCTGTTACTATGCACATTTTCGCAACCGAGGGGTTTGTGAAGTTGCGAAAATGTGCATAGTAACATCCAAACAGAAAGAAAAATGAGCTACAGATTCACATTAGAACCATACAAAGGTGTCAGCACCCGGCACACATGCCCGAACTGCCACCGCAAAAGTTGTTTCGCCAAATACATCGATACGGAAAAGCAAATCAGCTTTCCTGATTATGTAGGGCGATGCAACCATGAACAGAAGTGCGGCTATAACTATACGCCCAAAATGTACTTCGACGAAAACCCGATTGCCAAAGAGCGATTGAGCGAAGAATTTGTGCCGGTGTCAAAGCCTCGCATCAGTCTGCCTCCTGCGCCATCCTTCATTGAGCCCGAAATTATGAGGCAATCCCTGAAGCTTTATCACACGAACAAGCTGTTTCAGTTCCTGAGTTTCCATTTCGGACAGGAGGCTACCGAAGAACTGATGTTGCGCTACCATGTGGGAACTTCGAAGCATTGGCCGGGTGCCACGGTCTTCTGGCAGGTAGATATTTCCGGACGTGTACGCACCGGAAAAGTGATGCTCTACAATCCTGAAAACGGAAGACGGATTAAAAAGCCGCACAACTACATCACGTGGGTACATTCCCTTTTGAAGAAAGAGAATTTCAACCTCCGGCAATGCCTTTTTGGTGAGCACCTTTTGTCCTCCGACCAGCAGCGTCCGGTTGCCCTTGTGGAGAGTGAGAAAAGTGCTTTGATATCCAGTTTCTATCTGCCGCAATACCTCTGGATTGCTTCGGGCGGAAAGAATGGAGCGTTCAATCGGGATGCCATGTGCGTATTGAGAAATCGCCGTGTCCTGCTCTTCCCCGATCTGGGGGCGACCGACTATTGGAACAGTAAAATGGAGATGATCCGGAGCCTGGGAATAGAGGTTTCTCTCTTCGATTTTATGGAAAGAAACGCAACAAAAGAAGAACGTGATGCGGGTTATGACATTGCAGATTTTCTGCTGAGAGAAGAGACAAAAGAGGCTATTCTTAATCGTCTTATCACGCTGAATCCGGCTTTGAAAACACTGGTCGAAACTTTCGATTTACAGCTTGTCAATGTGGAGAAAGTACCGCTTTCAGCAACGGTTCAACATACCCGGAAAGGACTTTTCAAACGATGATTGTCAGATGTCTGATTCACTTCTTTTTCACTGGAGCAAGTTTATGCCGGTGTATTACATTTCCCGGCCACTTGCTCACCTCAAAAGACGGTGAGACGGCTCCCGATGGTCACAATTATTAATCTCAAAAACAAATATTATGGACAAGAAAAATACAGTTACAATCCGTCTTACAGACGAACAATTCGGCTGGCTCAGAGCACTTAGCCGACGCAGTAAACGCAGCCAAAGCGAAGTAGTGCGTTCACTCATCGAACACGGTACGGTGCGCGAACGAATTACGAGGGAAAATCTTGACATCATCCGTAAACTGATTGGAGAAAGCACAAACCTGAATCAGCTTGCCAGACGAGCCAATGCTTACGGTTTTTATCGTGTGGCCGATGAGTGCAGTACCGCCGTTCAACAGATTTCACAACTCATAAAACAGCTCAAGGATGATCGGTAAAATTGTCAAGGGCACATCGTTTTCCGGGTGCGTAAACTATGTGCTGAAAGAAGATAAATCGCGTCTGCTTAAAGCGGTTGGTGTCTACGGTTCGCCCGAAGAAATAGCGGAGCAATTCGAGTTGCAGACTTTACTGAACGACAAGGTCAAGAACAAGGTCGGCCATATATCATTGAGCTTTTCCGCAGAAGACGGGGACCGCATCCGTGACGATGACGGACTGATGCTGAAAATCGCCCACGACTATATGAAACTGATGGGAATCGAGAACACGCAGTTCATCATCGCCCGGCATATCGACCGTGACCATCCGCATTGTCATATCGTTTACAACCGGGTAGATAATAACGGCCATACCATCAGCGACAAGAACGACCGTTACCGGAACGAAAAGGTCTGCAAGATGCTGACAGCCCGTTACCGTTTGCATTTTTCCGAAGGAAAAGAGCATGTCAATTTCATGCGGTTACGTCATCATGACAAGGTAAAGTATTTTATCTATCATACCTTAAAACGAGAGGTTCCGAACGCCCGAAGCTGGAGTGAGCTGCGACTGGCCTTACGGAAGTACGGAATTGATACGCAATGGAAGCAAAGTCGCACGACCGGAGAGATGCAAGGTGTCAAGTTCACATGTGACCAACTGACCTTTAGCGGTTCAAAGATTGATCGCCAGTTCAGTTTCCTGAACATCGACCAGGAATTGAGATATAACGCTCTTTCCGCTACCATGAACCAGCGTCAGGTACAGGCAGCAACCATACGCGAGGAACCTCGGCATGAATACCAGCAGGAGAATCATTCCGGCATCAGTCTGGGATTGTTCACTCCCTCTCCTACGGATTATGATACAGAGGAAGCAATACAGGCCAACCGGCTTAAAAAGAAGAAAAAGAAACCGAAACGTAGGCGAGGTTTCAGTCTATAATCAATTTTTTATTAACCATCAAAATTCAAATTATTATGAACTATTCCGATTTTATTTACGATTTCAATCTCTATTTGTGTGAGAGATTTGGTTACAGAAACTGCTGTTCCGTTATGCACAACGCCAACGGCATTTGCGTTTCTGTCCATGTGGGTGAAATGGATTTATACATCCGTTTCTGGGAATACAGTTGTGGTGTTGGCAGCATCCCCGACTGGAGCATTATCATTGTACGCAGCAACTTCAAACGAAACCAACAGGAAAACCTGAAAGACCTTGCCCGTTTCTTCAAGGAGTACGCCCCGCGCTATGGTTACAAATACCTCTGTACCGAAGATGACGATTACAAGTATTATCAGACCCTTGGCCTGAAACTTATCCACAGAGGATTTTTCAGACAATATAATTATGGGTTGCCGCTGAAGGAGTTGGAGGTGTAACGTAGATTTCTTTATGAAGGAGAGGGAATCCTCTCCTTTTTATTTCCTTTTCATTTTTTTGCTACAATATTTATTATTCCTTCCCATTCTGTTCTTCATACCATTTTAGCACCTCTTTTTCTTGTTTTATACACTCTTTTTCAAATGTCTCTGCAATATTATTTAATACTCTAATTTCTGATTCATCAAACATGTCATTCGACTCTATATAAGTAAATTGATTATTGATTTTAATTCTAGAAATATACGCTCCACCCTTGAATGGCACATTAAAATACTTTTCCGTTTTACTTAATAAATCATTATAATATGTTTCCCCTATTACCATATCTGAATGTAATGGCTTCACCTCTGAACAATAATGAAAACAACCGGCAATATATACTTGCGGAATTTTTATTGATGACATTATAATTGCTACTGCAATTCTATCTGTAAATGATAATAAATGTATTTGCGCTAAAATGTCATTAATTTTATTCCTATCTATTATTTGCCAATGAATAATATTATAAACTGCTTCATTTTGTTTTTCTTGAGACATCAGCCATTCTTTATAATCTTGATAAATTTCTGTTTGTTTGTATAATTCAATATTTTCAAGACCAATATATTTATCAACAAATTCTTTTGAATATGGTTCTGTCATAAAATCGCCGGAACATGTCATTAATTCTGCATCCATTAATATAATAGGCAATGGATCTATTGCTAAGCGATATACGGCAACAGCTCCAATTGCAACTTTAAGAGTTTTTTCGAAGTCAGCAACAATCTTATTATAAATTTTCTCTTCTCGATGATCAGACCAAGACAATCGTTGTGTGGTATAAAAAGAGAAAAAGCCTTGTTTGTGTACATACTTATTCGTCTTTTTCTGGATAGCATGAATATTGTCAAAAAAAGTAGACATTTTGGTTCGGATTTCTTTAAAAACAGGTTCATGCTCTCGTAAGAAATTAGCCATTTTCCCCGATTCAAAGCCTGGTTCTAATTTCTTCCATTCATTCATCTTTTCCGGATTTGCAGTTAAATACAGAGTCCCAATTGAAATTTCTATAGATTGACGTAATGAATAAAATGCGGCATCAAAAAAACCTTCTTGAAAAAGGTATATTGAATTAGCTATCATCTGAGATGCTTCATCAAAAAATCTATTTGACCCAAAAGCATTGATTAAACCAGTCTCAGCCCATCTGATATTATCAATATCCCAAAGATATTCAGACGCATTTGGCAAAACGAATTTTCGAACTTTCCAAACTCCAGTCTCAAAATCCTCATGCAAATTCTCTAATGTATGTAGCTCCATTTTCGTAAGTAAACCCAGTTTTTATTAATAAACACAACTATACCATCCTACAAAGATAATAAAACATAGTATTTCTATATACAATATTGAACTAATTCGCAATTTATATTGCAAATAGTCTTATTGAAATGATGAAAAATAGATAGGCTTTCTTATCTTTGCATGGAACGAAAGAAAATCCTTATGGAAAAAGAAAAAGATATAAACCGCATCAAGGTTGTGCTTGTGGAGAAGAAGCGGACCAACAAATGGTTGGCCGAACAATTGGGCAAGGACCCTGCCACGGTATCAAAGTGGTGTACAAACACATCACAACCCGGACTAGAAACACTGTTGGAGATAGCACGTGTTCTGGATGTAGATATTAAAGAACTGCTGAACTCTACACGCGACGATGTTCAGTTAGTCAGAATTCAAAAACAGTAAAGCCAAGTAATGTTATGAACAGTAATGATAGAGCCAATCTTATAAAACGTATCAACACTTTAGAAGGACTGACCGATAAGGAACGTAGTGCCCTGTTAGGTTTGCTACGAGAGAATAAAACTTATGGTCTGGTATGGGAAGATAAGCCAGAGGACGTAGAAGAACGTCTTCGCGATGAACTGCCCATCTTGACAGAGGTGCCGGAACGTGCCATAATTAGTAATGATAAAAATGCCCCTAACCATATTCTGATTGAAGGAGATAACTTGGAAGCTCTTGCTACCTTGGCTTATACACATGAAGGGAAAATCGATGTAATCTATATCGATCCTCCATATAATACAGGAAATAAAGATTTTATCTATAACGACAGTTATGTGGATAAAGAAGATTCTTATCGCCATTCTAAGTGGTTGTCGTTTATGAGCCGACGGCTAAAAATAGCAAAGAAGTTGTTGTCTGAACATGGGGTAATTTTTATTTCTATTGATGATAATGAACAGGCACAATTAAAATTACTATGTGATGAGATCTTTAATAACAATTTTGTTGGTATGATTTCTAGAGCAACTGGAACAACAACAGGTCAAGATACAGGAAGTTTAGGTAAAGCTTGTGATTACATATTAGTGTATTCATCAAAAAACAACTATGTTATTAGTGGCATTCCGCTTACAGAAAAAGATCTTGAAAGATATTCATTATCAGATGAAAGAGGCTTCTTTTCGATCTTACAATTAAGAAGAACAGGTGGAGAAGATAGAAGAGAAGATAGGCCTACAATGTTTTTCCCTATTATTGCTCCAGATGGAAGTGAGGTTTTTCCTTATGGGCCTACAGGTTATGAAAGTAGATGGAGAGTAGGACCTAAGAAAGTAGAACAAATGAAGAAAGATAATCTCCTATATTTTAAAAAAGATAAAAATAACGAATGGAAGGTATATTACAAATTTTATTCAGAAAATAAAGTTAAAAGACCATCAAATTTCTGGCAAGATATTGAAGGGAACAAAAAAGCTCAAATAGAACTCAAAAACATCTTAGAGTCAAAAAAATTTGACACACCTAAGCCAACAGATTTAATACGTAAAATACTAGGGCTTGCAAATAGTAGTCACTCAATTATACTTGATTTCTTCGCAGGTAGCGGAACAACTCTCCACGCCACTATGCAACTGAATGTAGAAGATGGAGGCCATCGCCAATGTATTCTTGTTACTAATAATGAAAACAATATCTGTGAAGAAGTTACTTACGAACGAAACAAACGAGTGATCCAAGGTTATACAAACTCAAAAGGCGAAGAGGTAACTGGTTTAACAAAGAATAATCTCCGTTACTATCGTACCGGATTTGTTGGTCGCAACCGCTCTATGCAAAATATGCGAAAACTGGTAAATCTTGCTACAGATATGCTTTGTATCAAAGAAGACCTTTATACGGAACAAAATACCTTTGGAGGTCAGAAAACCTATAAAGGTATCTTCCGCTATTTCGATAATGGGAAAAAACAGATGCTTGTAATTTATCGTGAAGAAGCCATCGATGAGTTGGTTGATATAATCTATGATTTGGATATAACCCAACCAATAAAGGTTTATGTGTTCTCACCCAGTGAAGACCCTTGGGAAGGTTCGTTTGACGACGTCAGCGATAAAGTAGAACTCTGCGCTCTGCCACAAGCTATCTACAATACTTACCGCAGAATTTTGCCCAAGAAAAAGGATGCCGTCGTTATGCCGGAAGAAGATGCACTGGCAACCCTTGAAGAAGATAAAGACCTGTTTGATGGAATGTTGAACTTTACAGATGAAGAGGAAGCATGAATGGACATCAGATAATTGGTTTCCGGTGGAAATGGAAAAATCTGGTAGAAATATCGAGAATAAAATGAAAATAAACAATGAAAAATATACCATATCAACAGAATGCCATCAATGAACTGACCGATAAAACAATCCGTCTGTTAAATCTCGGTGGCAAACGACATAAAATAGTGTTTGAAGCGCCAACTGGTGCAGGAAAAACGGTCATGACTTGTCAGGCTTTGGCAAATATAACCGATGAATTGAAGGAACGTGGTGACAGCCGTTATCAGGAAGTTGCCTATATTTGGTTTGCACCTCGTAAACTTCACCTGCAAAGTTATGCCAGTCTAAAGAATGCCTTTGGTGAAACACGGAAACTTCGGCCTGTAATGTTTGACGAGATTGACCAAAGTGAAGGCATACAACCCGGAGAAATATTGTTTATCAACTGGGAAAGTGTGAACAAAGAAAGTAATGTCTTGGTACGCGAAAACGAAAGCTTTGCTTCTTTGTATGAAATTGCACGACGGACACAAGAAGAATACGATTTGCCCATTGTGGCCATCATTGATGAGGAACACATGTTCTGGTCAAAAACTGCCGATAAATCGGCTGCGGTGCTGGAACGTATCAATCCGGCTGTGGAATTGCGTATTTCAGCCACACCCAAAACACTTCATCCTGATGAAAAAGTAAAAGTTTACCGGCAGGACGTTATTGCAGCTGAAATGATAAAGAAAGAAGTTGTGCTGAATCCGGATATAGAACTGGATTTCAGTGAAGAACGTACACTGAACGAAAATCTGATTAAGGCGGCATTGGCAAAACGTAATCAGTTGGCAGAGCTTTATCAGGAATTGGATGTCAAAATCAATCCCTTATTACTTATCCAGCTGCCCAACGATGTGAAGGAATCCATGACGTCGGAAGATCAGGCTATAGCAGAACAGGTGAAGACTTATTTGGAAGCCATATGTGGGATAACAGCCGAAAATGGATTATTGGCCGTATGGCTCGCCAACGAAAAAGAGAATCTTGCTGGATTAGAACGTCCCGATAATATGACGCAAGTATTGCTATTCAAAGAAGCAATTGCTTTGGGTTGGGACTGCCCTCGTGCAGCTGTACTGCTAATCTTCAGAAAATTGCAAAGCGATCAGTTTACGATACAAACTGTCGGACGTATTTTAAGAATGCCTGAACAGAAACATTATCCGAAAGAACAGCTTAATATCGGTTATGTTTATACTGATATTGCAAAAGATAAAATTCAGATTGTCACAGCCGATTCAGACTATATCTTGAAAAATACGATTACGGCATGCAGACGTGAAAATCTTGAGAATGTATCTCTACCGGCTTATTATTCAGAACGTCCTAATGTGGAACGAAATTATTTGGGGCCAGACTTCAAGAAAACATTGTATGAAGTGGCTGATGAATTCTGGAAGCTGGAAAGAGGTGCCGGATTGTTTTCTATCGCGGAATTGGCCGCCTTAAGAAATGATAATGATGAATTTACTCCGTTACCGGAAAGTGATGACGATTTAGTAAATGAAAACAGAAGACGGGTAAAGAATTCAATTCGTTTGGATGTCAAGACAATAAATGTGGAGATTCCAAAGGATGTTCACTTCCAAAATGAAGAACAGATATTGAAGGTAGATCAAGTCCGCTTTGCCCGTAAAGCATCTGAAATAGATCGCGTATTTATGGCATATATAAGTGGTAAAGGACATCAATTTGAAAGTAAAGGTAGAGCTGATAAAATAGCCAACTACCTGCTTGAAATGCTCGCCGACTATTTTGGAATTTTCGATACAGATGCCAAGAAGGTCGTTCTTTATTATGATAACAGACCCAAATTTGACCGTTTACTGGACACGGCCTTAGAAACATACGCCCGTAAAAGAGAGCGGGCTAAGAAAAGATCGGCGGCAGCCAGAGAATTAAAACAATATAATTGGGAAGTTCCGGAAGAAAGAGTCTATGACAGTGAAACGAATCATATTGAGACTGCAAAAAATCATGCTTTGCTGCCATTCGTACAACTGAACGAAGCTTCTAATCCGGAGAAGGAATTTGTGAAATATTTGGAAGAACATTCACAATGGATTGACTGGTGGTATAAGAATGGGGATAAAGGAAAACAATATTACGCCATTGCATACGGAAAATCTTTATTTTATGTTGATTTTGTTATCCGTATGAAGAATGGACATGTATATCTTTTCGATACGAAAAGTGCTGGAAGTGATGTAACTGCTCCGGAGAAACATAATGCCTTGTTGCAATATATCCAGGAATATTCAACTAAAGATACACCTCTTTATGGAGGAGTTATCATTCAAGATGGAAGTAACTGGCTATATTCCAAACTACCGATTGAGAATACAACTGATTTGTTAAACTGGGATGCTTTTTATCCTGAAAACGCATAAAGATTATGGCTAAAGGTATAGATCCGAAATTTGTTCACTACGGCATCCGCAAAGATGATTTAGCTATGATAGAAGCAATCTGTGAAGCGGAAGGTGTAGATTTTGACTGGTTAAGTGAAGATATTCTGAAGGCCTATCATGCCAAGAAGGTTGACGTGATAGAAATGAGTGATAATGAAACGGAAGACATCATCCGTAATGCAATCCAAAAAATACGTCAATAAATACGATTATGCTGATACAGAGAATTAAAATAAGCAATTATAAGACTTACTTGTCACTTGATCTGGATTTGACAGTCGATGATGATCGCCCGATTATTTTGATTGGCGGTGCAAATGGTGGCGGTAAGACTACTTTATTCGAGGCCATAAGTGGAGCTCTTTATGGTTTGAAAATTGAAAACAAAGAGCATTTCATGGAATTGCTCAATCAGGGAGCCTTAAACACAGCCAAGCCTGAGATTTCCTTACAGATAACATTTGTAGGGAAAGTACTCGGCCAGCAACAGAAGTACATATTAAAGCGTGTTTATCAGTTAAATCCGCAAGGAAAGCCATTGGAAAGCGTATCGCTGAACATGAACGGGAACATGTATGTTTACGGTACGATGACTGCTCCCAAAGACCGGGTAAAAGCAGAACAGGTAATCAATAAAATCATCAAAGCCAATCTGCCTCAGGAACTGAGTCAGTATTTCCTGTTTGATGCAATGCAATCGAGTGAACTGCTGAAGAAAAATGTATTTGCCCAAACCATTCGTGATAATTTTGAGAATGTATTGGGCTTCAAAAAATACCTTCAGTTAAAGCGTGCCGCTGAAAAACTACAACAGGAATGGGCTCAACAACGTCTTGAAGCAGAAAAAGAAGCTCAGGAATATAATGAGCTGTGCGCACAAAAGGATAAGCTGACCGCAGACTTAAATACTTGTATAGCAGAACAAGATACAAAATATAAGTATCTTGCGTCGGTAGAAGTGGAATATAAACGGGCAAAAGACGGTGCCCAAGAAGCTTCTGCCCTTAACAAAAAGATACAGGAGCTTGCCAGTAAAATTGACGATATTGTAAAACGTGCAGCAACTTATGCTGAGGACTTGAAAGCATTTGTTGACAATATAGAAATTGATTTATTCTTACCTAAATTAGCTTCGAACCTGGCACAAGAAATCAATAATATCCTGCACATAAAGGAACAACTTCAGAAAGAGAATACAGGTGCCTATCCGTTGGAAACATTGAAAGATGTGACAAACAAAATTATAACTTACTTAAAAGATTTGTCACTGTGCAGTGAATCTGTGGATGAAGAACAGGTTGTATCTCATATTGTAGCTATCCAAAATAGCACTAATAAAGAAGATCCTTTTGGTTATCTTGACGAAGCGGAAGTAACCGCTTTATCTAATTTGGTAAAACGAACTGGCTCTAATCAGTTCATTGCACTTGACCGCCAGCGCCAGGAACTGGAGATTCAACTTTCGACGTTGGATAACTTACGTTCTCAAAAACAGACCTTGGAACAAACGCAAGCTGGTGGTAACGAATATCTAATTCAAAATTATGAAGCCGCTCAAAAACAGATAGAGAAACTGAAAGGTCAGGAAGCGACTCTGAAAGCAGACATTCAACGTCTTGAGAAACGGATTCATCAGTTTGATGTACAAATTCAGCAAGAACCTGATATTAAATTCGACACTTTGGTCAAGCTCAAGCCTCTGTTTGAAAAGATTGCAGACAGTTTGCTGAAGAAGAAAAAAGCCCAGATTGAAAGTGAAATGCAGCAACAGCTCAACAAGTTACTTGTTTCATACAAAGGTCATGTAGCCAAAGTTGAGTTGTCCGACAGCATTGAACAATTCAATATAAAACTATATCATACTGCCGGAAATGAGATTTCATTGAATCAGCTTAATGCTGCATCCAAACAAATCTTTATCCAAGTTTTATTGAAAGTATTGCGAAACCTGGGAGATTATAATCCACCTGTAATGATTGATACAGTAATGGGGGTTCTTGACAATGCAAGTCGTGATGCCTTGATGGAAGAATATTTTCCACAATTGGCAGAACAAACTATTTTGCTTTGTACGACCTCTGAAATCAGAACAGACAGCGACTACATCAAACTGGAACCGTTTATTTCCAGAACCTATACACTTCATCGCAATGTAGAAGCACAGAATACTACGGTTGAAGACGGTTATTTTGGTTTAACTCTTAAGCAGTAAAAGAAATGAGCATCATAAATTTTTCAAATACGCGCCAAATGGAAGGATTGTTTGATGCAATCAATCCAATCAAGGAACTGATTGAATCAAAAATCAATCTTTCGAGAACGGCTGATCGGGAGAAACGTATAAACTTGAATCAGAATAAGGTAATGCGTATCTGCTTCATCGTGGGACTAAGTTTGCCTACAAAGCGTTCCATGGATGATTACAAGGACATACAATTGTCTGTATCATCCATAAGAATTACTCCCAGTTTTTTCACAATGCATGATTTAAGCACCTTATATTCAGCATTGTTAAAACTAAGATACGCAGACTTGAACATTGATTGGACTCAAAACGCCACCCTTTCTCGAATTATCGCAGCAGAAATGCTTCGTGGACGTGACTATCTGATGGCTGACAACAATCTGGATTCCTTCTTATACGCCATAAACAACAAAGTAGCCATGGCAAAAGATATTCCAGTTCTGAATCTTCTGATTGGTAATTATGGTGATGAAGAAATGGAAGCAACTTTGGATATAAACAGTCGTTCCATTACCAACTCACAGATTATTATTGCGGGAGCCACAGGTTCCGGAAAGACCAATTTGCTGGCAGTCTTGATTCAGCAATTTAGAATGTTATCCACAGAATCACAATATCCCGTGAATTTCCTTTTGTTTGATTACAAAGGAGAGTTCAGCGATATACAGAATAACCATTGGTTGGCACTCTTCGATGTGGACCGTTCTTGTATTCTGGATCCATTGACACAGCCATTGCCTTTTACTCCATTTAAGGATTTCACTGGACGCTCTATCAATGAAATTAATCTGTACTCTACAGAAATGTCTTCTGCTTTATGTTCTATAGACCGAGTAAGTGCGAGTGCCAACATGAACAACCGTCTTAGTGAAGCTATTGTAGAAGCCTACAAATCGACAAATGGCGCCCCTATTTCATTTGAATTAATGCTGAAATGCTATCAATCACGAATGAAAGATGCAAATAATGATGATAGTATTTCTTCTGTTCTGAAACAATTGGTTAATGCGCATATCTTTGAATCAGAAGATAAAGTTTCCTTGATTGATGACAGCTACATCATTAAAATGGATGGATATCCCAAAGATGGCCCTATTGCCAAAGCTATTGTGTATTTCTTGATGTCTAAACTTAACAACATTTATGAGCTACTGGATAAGCAAGCAGTAAATGACGAAGTTGTACAAATACGTCATTTTTCTATTATTGATGAAGCTCACTATATGCTTGACTTTGACAATCGCCCTCTTCGTAATCTAATTGCTGTAGGCCGAAATAAAGGTCTGAGTATTATCCTTGCTACTCAGAATATGAGCAGTTTCAAATCAAAAGGTTTTGACTTTTATGCCAATGCTCAGTATCCTCTGATTATGAAGCAGCAGACTATTGACGATAAGGTCATCAAAGACTTGTTTGGCGTGAGTGGTCAGGAACTTCAAGAAATCAGGACAGCAATAGCAGGGCTTCAAAAAGGTGAATTGATTATTAAAGACCAGATGGCTTTTGCCCTTGGTATGGGGAATAAGTATAAGAAAATTAATGTGACACATCTGATATAAATATTTTGACAATGATAAAATTACCTTTTAAAATTATTAGACTTTTGTGGAGCTGTGGAAACAATAGAGTTGAACATCTGGAGGGATTTGCTAAAGAGTTTAGTGATGTTACATTCGATATTGTTACCACATCGCCCTTTGTTATACGGGCAAATAATACTAATATACTTCTTACACGAGATGAAAATGACCCTAATATTGAGAATTATCAATATGCAGTATTAACAAACAAGAAACCTCGTAAAAATGAAGTTGTCAAAGGGAATATTTTATCAATTAGGTGGCTCAAACATCCAAAATTCAAGAATCTACGACCAGATGAGATCACCGCTTCTTGGAGAGGTAAATTCTTTTATAAGAAGGAAAATATTCAAGAATCTATCTTAGGACTCCGAGCCCCACAACTTGGAGCTATATATGCTTTTATGTCTAAAGCCCAAATTCATCATGGTAGGAATATTATAGTCATGCCGACTGGAACAGGTAAGACAGAAACGATGTTAAGTATTCTAATCGCTAATCAATGTTCCAAAGTACTTATAACTGTTCCATCGGATGCTTTGAGAGACCAAATATCAAATAAATTTCTCACATTAGGTATACTTCCAAAATTCAAAATTGTTGCTAGTGATTGCAATTATCCAATTGTGGGGGTCGTTAAAGAAGGTATGGATTATAATAGTTGGTATTCACTAATTGAAAAATCCAATGTTATTATCACAACTATGCCCCTCATTACAAATTGTAAATCAGCTATCATAGATTTATTCAAAGAAAAAATTAGTCATCTATTTGTTGATGAAGCCCATCATTCTGAAGCTAAAACATGGAGTGAGTTTATTGATTCTTTTGATGATGAGAAGGTTACACTTTTTACAGCGACACCTTTTCGGAATGATAACCGAAGATTACGAGGAGAATTTATATATAATTTTTCTCTAAAAGAAGCACAGTCTCAAGGATATTATAAGCCTATAAAATTTATTCCAATTAGAGAGTATGATCTAGTTAAGGCTGATAGACATATTGCAGAAGTTGCTGTAAATCAACTACGTTCTGATATAGGAAACGGATATGATCATGTTCTTATGGCCCGATGTAGTACAAAACAAAGAGCTAAAGAAATAATGGAAATATACCAGCAATATTCTGATTTGAATCCAGTGCTAGTTTTTAGCTCGATGCCTAATCAAAAAATAATTTTAAACAACATAAAAAACAAAAAGCATAAAATTATCGTTTGTGTCAATATGTTGGGAGAAGGATTTGATATGCCCGAATTAAAAATCGCAGCGATCCATGATGCAAAACAAAGTTTGCCAATTACATTACAGTTTATAGGTCGATTTACACGAACCTCATATGACTCTAATCTTGGGAATGCAAGTTTTATTACAAACATTGCGTATCCACCTATATTGGAAGAACTCGAAGAATTATATGCAAAAGATGCTGACTGGAATAGTTTGCTGCCACCTCTAAATGACGGAACCACTGAGCAAGAAAAAGATTTTAATCAATTCATTCAATCATTTGGAAATTTAGAATTATCAAAAATTCCATTTCAAAGTATAAATATTCCATTAAGTGCCATAATTTATAGAACTTCTAATACGTGGAATCCAAAAGCATGGGAAAATATACTATCTCCTGAAATCTATAATTATCGTTTTGGAAGTAGCACTGCTGATGGAGATACATTAGTTGTAATCGGTGGAAGTATTGAAAATGTTGATTGGGGTAATGTTGAATGTGTACAGAACTTACTTTGGAACATCCTTGTCATTCATAGATATTGTACACCCAATTATAATCACGCCTATGTATTCAGTACGTTGAAAGAAGCAGACGAGATTGTAAAAGCTATCTTTGGAGATGAAAATGTCAATAAAATTTCAGGAAATTGCGTATTTCGTGTTTTTCACGATGTAAGGCGTTTTGCTATTGTTAATTTTGGCGGCAGAAAAGCTCGAATGGGGAATGTTTCATTTAAGTCATATTATGGAAAAGATGTTCAAGAAGGTATATCTATGACTGAGCAAAAGCAATTAACTGCCAATAATTTATTTGGAAATGGTTATAGAAATGGAGAAAGAATTAGTGTAGGATGTTCGGTAAAAGGGAAGATATGGAGTCACACAAGAGGGAATTTACTTGAATATACGAAATGGACCAGAATGATTGGAAAGTTAGTTGAAGACGAAAATATTGATCCAGATTCTTTTATAAAAAACACCTTAAGAGTTCATTCAATTTCAGAATTACCCCAAATTATGCCTATTGCAATTGATTGGGATCCTGAACTATACAGAGATTATCCTGAGCATGGAATCTATTTAACATATAATGCTATAGACTATCAATTATGGTATGCTACTATTGAATTAACGGAGTACGAAATAAAAAACAATATCACGTTTAATATCATAATAGATAATTTTAAATTTACTTATATAATTGAATATTACGAAAAAAATAATCACAAGACATATCATGTCAAGCAAATAAGTGGTGATAGGCTAAGAATGAGATATGGAACTCGAATTTATAACGATATTTGCGATTATTTTAATAATAATGATGCTGTCCCTGTTATCTATTTTGCAGATGGATCTTGTCTTTATGCAAATAATCTGGTATGTGTAAATTCTGATATCATACCATTCTCACAAGAAAATCTAATAGGCATAGATTGGGCTGATACCAAAATTGAGAATGAATCACAACATGTAGAACCTTATGAGACGGATTCAATTCAATATTTCTTTTCAAAATATATTTGGGATAAATTTGACCTGATTTATGATGATGATGGTAGTGGAGAAATTGCAGACTTAATTGGATTCAAAAATGAAAACAATGCAATACACATACACCTATTTCATCTCAAATATGCACATGAAGGAAGAGTAAGCAATATGATATCAAATTTTTATGAAGTTTGTGGACAAGCTCAGAAATGTTTAAAATGGAATGATAGAGATAAGAGTCGCCAATTATTCAATCGTCTTTTTGCGCGTAAAATCAAAAAATATCAAGGAAGAGAATGTTCAAGAATACTCAAAGGTTCTGAGGAAGAACTCGAACAACTAAGTTCGCAAGTTAATTGGAAAAAAGATTTGATTATGCATATAAACATAGTTCAACCTGGATTAAGCTGCTCAAATCCAAGTCAAGATATACTTAATCTATTAGGTTGTGTCGCCTCGTATATTAAAGATGTTTCTAATATTGATCTACACGTATATTGTAATCTTTAGCCTCGATTGATATTTATGAAATTTATACACAATAAAGCATGATAATATAAATTAAACTGTGTCTAAGAATAAAATATTAACTTCACAGACACAGTTTAATTTATATCATCTTGGGAAATATTTACTGAATGTCTTAATAGACAATATAACTAAACATTAAAATACCATTTTTGAGTATATGCTTCTTCTATTGTTTGTAAACGATATCCACGAGGGGCAGCCATTCCTTTTTTTACAAGGTCATTAAAATCCTCAATGGAATTTTCAAACTTCTTAAGAGAATCTTTATCCATCTTCGTCTCTTGTTGCTTTATTGTTTCCAATAATTGTTTCTCAATATCTTTCATCTTAAATAAATTTTCTAGTATGAACAAAAATGGAATTTCTCATATTGTAAGTATCAAGATAATTAAGTAGTAATTTATAATAATTTCTAAT
>ERZ779840.421-NODE-421-length-50418-cov-6.029327_pt1 | contig 50418 bp, 48 predicted proteins | sample MGYA00511561_ERZ779840 | MGnify/ENA primary metagenome ERZ779840 (study PRJEB29588, sample SAMEA2162036) | human gut metagenome | biome: human gut; feature: human-associated habitat; material: faeces | place: Denmark | collected 2008/2010 ...
CTGCCACAGGCGCTTTCGCGCCTGCAATAATCGCCTTGACTGCCGCAATCGTCGCTTTCACCGCTGCCTTAATGCCTGCTGCCGTTGCCTTTGCTGCAGCTTTGGCAGCTTGTGCAGCTTTCTGTGATGTTTTAACCGTAGCCTGTGCGGTTTTAGCCGCCGTCCTTTCGGCGGTCATTATGGTTTTCTTGCCTGCGGAGCTGACGGATTGCTTTATGGTTTAGCCTCCCCTGCTTTGTTTGTCCGTCAGGATCAAATACATCGCATAGCCGGCTGCCAGTACGACCAATGACGCAGACACCATGATTTCGCGCTGCGGCGTGAGCGCAGTGCGGTCTGCAAAAACGCTCAAAAGATTTAAAACGCCGTGCGTCGCGATGCACGCAAGCAGGCTCCCCGTGCGCTCGAACAGCAGCACGAACAAAAATCCGACCGCCACGGCGTAGCACACCTGAAGCAGCGTGGAAAACGCCGTCTCGCTGCTTCCGTTGAACAGATTCACAAGATGTCCGACCCCGAAGGTCAGGCTGGAGACGATCATCGCCGCCGTCTTGTTCCTTCTGCACATTGCGCGGTACAGCAGGCCGCGGAAAATCACTTCCTCCGCAAAGCCCACGCAGAGCATGCTCAAGGCGTAGAGCACGGATTCGGTCAGGCTATCGTTCCACGCTGCCCCAAACCAGAGATTGACCGACGCAATCGCAGCCAATGGCACATAAAACAGCAGTTTTTTGGCCGGGACGCGGGAGCGGCACAGGCCATACATCTCCGTCAGGTTATTTTTGCGCAGGAACAGGTACAGTCCTGCCGAGAACAGCAGCAGTGCCGGGAGCGTGACCAGCTTTTCCGTGCCGAGAAGCTCGCTCGCGCGGTCTGCGGCGCTTGCAAGAACGCAATAGGCCACAATCCATGCGACAGCAAAGAGCACTCCGTTTTTCCGATAGAGTTTTTCCAGCATTGCCGTTCTCTTACTGTGCCGCGCGAACGGTCACGTCCCCGCTGACGCTTTCAAACTTGAACTCCGCAGAGCCGTCGCCGCAGACATAGGTCTTACCGCTGACCGTGGCTGCAAAGCCCTCGATCTTCACGTCTCCGCTGACGCCGCTCTGTTTGAGCGTAAAGCTCGCATCGGCCGGAAGCGTGAGCAGCGTATCGCCGCTGACGGTGTCCACATCCACCTTCTCTGGCGTCTTGTCCGTCTCGACGGTCAGGTTGCCGGAAGCCGTATCCATATTCAATTCGCGCACACTGCCGTGCAGCTTTGCCGAGCCGGAGGCACTGTCCATGGAGAATTCTCCGAGAACGCAGTCCGTCGTCTTGCAGTCGCCGCTTGCAGAATCGATGTCCAATTTCTGCGTTTCGCAGCCCTGCAATTCCACATTGCCGGAGGCCGTGTCGATCTCAAGCTCCTGCACGGTCAGATTTTCCAGATACACCCGCGCGGACGCACCGTCAACCTCGAGCTTTGCCAGCGTTTTGGCCTGTTTTTCGGGAATCAGAAGCTCAAGCGATTTATTCAGGGTCTTGACGCTCAGGCCGCTCTTATGCTCATGAACCGTGAGCTTGCCGTTTTCCAGCTTCCAGCGCAGACGTTCGGACGCAGCGCTGCGCTCGGTCTCGCGCAGAACGACGGTCGTGCCGTCGTAAGCCTTCACCGTCACATTGCCGGAGGCCCAATTTAGATCGATCTCGCGCACGGTATCGGTCAGCTCCGCACTGCCGATGCTGTAATTTGATTCGTCAAATGTTCCGAAATTCAAAACACCGTCAAAGGGGAAATCCAGTCCGTCCGAACGCAGGGACGAGAACACACCCTTTGCCAACAAGCTGCCCGCCAGCACTGCGATCAGCACAGCGGCCACGACCGAGCAAATAACGATTTTTACGATTGCCTTACCTTTCATTCCTTACCTCCTGTTGCAAGCGTGAAAATTCCGCCGATCACGCCGGTCAAAGCGGCATAGATCGGGAAAATCAGCCAAGTAACCGCCCACGCGCCGGTATGCGCCGTGAGCCTCAGATACACCGCGACCGCGACCAGAAGCAGCGCTCCGCAGAGGAATTTGCGCATGCCGCGCTTCCCTCTTGCCATATAGACAATGCCGCCGACAATGTCGGACAGTCCGGCCGCCGCAAGGAAAATGACCCATGCGACATGCCAGTAGCCGCGGAAGCCCGCCCAGAGAAACAGCAGTGTCGCACCCACCCATAAAAGCGGCGTGAATACGGCGCGCAGCGTGCGGGCAGACGTGCTTTCGGGCTGCACAGGTTCTGCGGCAACCGGCTGCGCCTCCTGCGGCGCTGCACGTCTCGGTTCGCTTCTTCTGCCGCCGGACAGCACGATCAGTGCCGTCGCCACGGCGATGAACACAAACATCAGGCAAAGTCCCAGCACATCCGGCCAGCCCAAGGCGCTGCACACGAACAGCGGCACCACACACAGAATGTACAGCGCCACAGCAATGGCGACAAACGCACGGCGAGAGCCGCGCTTTTCTTTTTTCGGTGCACGGTAGTCGGCCAGCAATTCGTCCACATCGCCTATGCTCATGACAGCGACGTTGTAGGCCACCGTTTCCGAAACGCCCTTGGCACATTCCTCGTCATACCGGTCGAGCGTATTCTGCAATATTTCCTCCCTGAGCTGACTGAGCTGCGGCGAATCCGGCAAACCCTCAAAGATACTCTCCACATAACAAATCAATTTATTTCGCATCCTGCGTCCCCTCCAATTCTATCAGTTTATCGATGATCTCCTTCGCGGTGTCCCACGCCTGCACCTGCTGATGATAGGCCGTGCGGCCTGCGTCGGTGATGCGGTAATAGCGCCGCCGCGCACCCGTGGCCTCCTGTCCCCAGTAGGACGTGATCTGGCCGGTCTCCTCCAGCCGCTTGAACGCCGTGTAAAGCGTTGCTTCCTTTAACTCATAGCGGTCTTGGGAAATCGCGCGGATCGTCTTATTGATCTCGTAGCCATAGCTGTCGCGCTGCATAAGCTGCGCGAGGATGATCGTTTCCGTATGGCCGCGGATCAGGTCAGCCGCAATCAACATCTGCACACCTCCGTTTCTGCCCGCGATCCCGGGCGGTTTGCTTTTGTTGCATTATAATAGCACGAGATACCTCGTCTGTCAAGGTATCTCGTGCTATAATTTACAAAAATTTTTGAGGTAAGCGCAATGCAGCTTCAAGGCACGGATTTCGCCGTCTGTATAATCCGTGCATCAAAGCAAAAAAGTGTCCCGCACAGTCCGGGGACTGTACGGGACGAGGAGAAAGGGAGAAAATCATGAAACTGCAAATCTATTAAATCATCCGCATTACGGCAAGATGTTCCACGGGAAGCCCCAGCCGCTGCTGCCGCCGCTCTGCTGATCGCCCTGCTGACCGCCTTGCTGGTTTTCGCTTGGCTGCTGCGCGGAATTATCGCTCGCGGTGGTCGTGGTCTGCGGCTTTTCGTCGAAGGTCACGGTCATCTGCATGGTCTTTCCGGAGCGGTAGACCTCCAGTGTGGCGGTGTCGCCTGCACGGTAGGACTTGAGCGCTGCGGAAAGCTCGTCAAGGCTCTTGATCGTCGTATTGTCAATGCCGGTGATGATGTCATAACGGCGCAGGCCGGCCTTTTCGCCGCAGCTACCGGACTCCACAGAGTTGACCAGCACACCCTGCGGGAAGCCGTAGTTCTCGGAATCCGAGGAGGAAACGTTGCTTGCGGTGATGCCGATGTAGGCGCGGTTCGTCACACGGCCATTCGTGCGCAGATCATCAAGGATGCTCGTCACGTCGTCGATGGGGATGGCAAAGCCAATGCCCTCGATGGTCGTGCCGGAATTGGTCGTGCCGGAGTATTTCGCGGTAGTAATGCCAACGACGTTACCGTTCATGTCGAACAGCGGGCCGCCGGAGTTGCCGGAGTTGATGGCGGCGTCGATCTGCATCATGTTGATGGGCGAGCCGTCGGTATTGATATAGCGGTCAAGTGCGCTGACATAACCAACCGTCATGGTGTTGGTCAGTTCGCCAAGCGGGTTGCCGATGGCGGCGACTTCATCGCCCACGCGCAGGGCGGAGGACTTGCCGAGAGACACGGGCGTCAAGCCGGTAGCATCAATCTTGATGAGGGCAACGTCATTGTCCTCCTCGTAGCCGATGACGGTAGCGTTGTAGCTTTCGCCATTGTTCATGGTGACGGTCAGCTTGCTTGCGTTCTTGACGACGTGGTAGTTCGTCAGGATCTCGCCATCTGCGGAGATGACGAAGCCGGTGCCGGAGCTGGCCGTCGCGGTAACCTGACCAAACACGTTCGTCGTCGCTTCATTGGAGATACTCACAACGGCGGAAACATTCTGTGCATAGATCTCGGCGGGCGTGAGCTGACCGCTGGACGGTTGTCTGGTCTGCACGACCTGCGAGGTCGATTCGGACGGCGTGGCCGCGGGCTGCGAGGTTGAAGGCTGCTGGCTCATCGAAGTGTCGTTCTTATAAATGTTGTGCATCACGCTGCCGACGATCGCGCCGCCTGCCGCGCTGCCAACCAGCGCGCAGCACAGTGCGACGACTGCAACGCGCAGACCCCAGCGCTTCTTCTTCGGTTCCTTTTTGTGCTGCACGGGCGGCTGGGGGTTGGGATTGGGATTGTAATGATACTGATACTGCTGATAGGGATTATATTGGTGTACCTCGGGTTCGGAATGAGCCGGCTGCTGTTCAGGCTGCTCGGCCTGCGGTTCCTGCTCGGTGTGCTCCGTTTCAAAGCTCTGATACTCGTCGTTCATGGTGTTCAGCTCCTTTGGTGTTTCGCTTTTGATGGTTTCATCTTAAGGTCTGGATGTTACCAAACTATGACGTTCAGGAAAACGAATTTGAAACAATCACGGGCTGCGTAATTGCAGCCCGTTTGATTTAGTTCAGATACCGCGCCTTCAGCGTTGCGACCATGTCCGTATATTGCGCAAAGCACGCCTCGGGCTGCGCATTTTGCAGCGCATCATAGCAGGGCGCAAGCCAGCGCTCGCGAATTTCGCGGTAGCATGCAGCGGAATCGTCGCAGTATTCCACACACGCAACGATGGCGGGCGCAATGGCATAGTATTCCGCGATCATCGCCTCGCCCTGCGGCTGTGCGCGCAGCCAGCCGTCGCGGAATGCACGGAAGGCGGTCAGCTCGGCGCAGTCGTCAGGCTTGCCTTCGCTCAGGCAGGTTGCCGTAGTGATAAAGCAGAATTTGAAGCGCTTGAAGCCGCCGATGAGCGTTTCATAATTGCCAGGCTTCCACGGCTCCTTCGGGTAGCGCTCGAGCCAGAGATCGTTAAGCATCCGGCAGAACGGCTCAGCCACGCGCAATTCCAGCTTGCGCACGCACGTCGTCAGAAAAATCGCCAGCACGACCTTCTGTTCAAAAAACACCTCGCTGCGGCGCGTCTTTTTCTCCCAGCGCGGGTCGGCCTGCATGTGCGCATCAACATCGTCGAGCAGCTCGGTGCAGACCTCGCGGAGATATTCCCTGCACTCCGAGGGCTGCTCCGGTGCGCAGGCTTCCAGCCGTTCAAAAACCGCACGATTTTCGGTCTCATAGGTCTCAAAAGCCGAAAAAAACTCCTGTTTTCCCAAGCGTTTATGATAATCCGGGTAATTATTCGCAGCAGCCGCCAGTTTTTCGCGCAGGTATTGCCGATCCTCCGGTGAGCACTCCGCGCGGCGCGCGGGTGCAAGCAGCACGGCGGTGCGCATTCGCTCGCCGCAATACATGCAGGAAAATTCCTCCAATTCTGCGGGGATCTCCAGTGGCTTTCCGCAGTGCGGGCAAGTTCCTTTGATCGTTTCAGCCATGGTCAACACTCCTCCATTTGGATATGCGTCTATTTTTTCACATTTTTCGCGTGCTGTCAACCAAAACACAGAACTTTTTCTCCGCTGCACACATTTTTTTGCCGGCCATGGAAATACTAGCGAGGAAATGAGGTGAGAACCATGGATACTTTTGTTTGCGCGACGCGGCTGTGTTTCGGGCAGAACGCGCTTCAGGCGCTAGGCACCCTGGCGGCAAAGCGCGTGCTTCTGGTCACGGACCCGTTTTTTGTGCAGAACGGCACGGCGCAGCGCGTACTTTCCCACCTCTCCGGTGCAGAAACGGAAATTTTTGACCGCGTCAAGGGCGAGCCATCGCTTGCGCTCGTGGCCGAGGGCGTGGAGGTCTTTCGCAAAGCGCAGCCGGACACCGTCCTCGCACTGGGCGGCGGCTCCGCGCTCGACTGCGCCAAGGGCATCGTCTCCATGTCCGGCGCAAGTGTGCGGCTCGTCGCGATTCCGACGACCTCCGGCACCGGCTCGGAGGTGACCTCCTTTGCGATTCTGACCCACGGCGGCGTGAAGCATCCGCTCATCGACGAAGCATTGCGGCCCGAACTGGCGATTCTGGACGCATCCCTGTTGGAAAAGCTGCCAAGGGGCATCATTGCCGACGCCGGAATGGACGTGCTGACGCACTGCTTAGAAGCGTTTGTCTCGAAAAACGCGACGCTGTTCACCTCCGCCTTGGCGGCCACGGCCTTCCGCACTGCACTCGAGCATCTGCCCGCCTCCTATGCCGGAGACGCCGGCGTGCGCGGTGAGATTCATCAGGCAGCGACCATGGCTGGCATCGCCTTTGACAACGCCGGCCTCGGCGTGTGCCACGCGCTGTCGCACGCGCTGGGCGGGCGATTCCATCTGGCGCACGGACGGCTGAACGCAATTCTGCTTCCGCATATCGTAAGATTCAACGCAGCCTGCGCCGCATCCGCCTATGCCGCGTTGGCCGCACAATGCAAGCTCTCCGGCGTGCCGGGGCTGTGCTTCGCACTGACGCGTCTGCGCAGAAGGCTGGAGCTGCCCGAAAACCTCAGCGCCGCCGGTCTTGACCGCGCTGAGGTTCTGGCCGAGTTCGATGTGCTCTGCCGCGCGGCGCTGGCCGACCCCTGCCTTGCCGCAAACCCGCGTGAGGTGAGCCTAAGCGACCTGCATGGGCTATTGGAGGCGGTGTTATGAGCAGCATTCTCTCCGTCGGCATCGACATCGGTACGACCACCACACAGCTCATCTTTTCGCGTCTGACCATCCAAAACGAGGGCACGGCTTACAGCGTGCCGCGCTTTGCCATCACGAACAAAGAAATTCTCTATCGCAGCCGCATCCACTTCACGCCGCTGCTCTCGGACACCGTGATCGATGCCGAGGGCGTGCGGAAGATCATCGACGCGGAATACACCGCCTCCGGCTTCGACCGCACGGACATTCAGACCGGCGCAATTATTATAACCGGCGAGACCGCACGTAAGGAAAACGCCCGCGATGTCTTAAATGCGCTGTCCGGCTATGCAGGCGACTTTGTGGTAGCGACCGCCGGGCAGGCACTGGAGAGCGTTCTGGCCGGAAAAGGCTCCGGCAGTCAGGACTATTCCGAGGAGCACGCCTGCGCGGTGCTCAATCTCGACATCGGCGGCGGTACGACAAACCTTGCGCTGTTTGAAAACGGCATACTGCGCGACACGGGCTGTCTGAACGTCGGCGGGCGTCTTATGAAATTCGACACCCGCGGCCGACTTGAATATCTTTCCCCCGTTTTAAAGCCCTTTTTCGACTTTCCGATCGGCAGCACGCCGGGCGAAGCCGACCTTGCACGCGTGACCGCTCTGCTTGTGCGCGTGCTGGAGGAGGCCGTCGGCCTGCGCGAAAAAAGCGAACTACTGCAGCAATTCATCACGGATAAGCTGCCAACACTTCCCATGCGCCCGCTGCTCTCCTTCTCCGGTGGCGTAGCTGATCTGATCGCAAGCGAAGAAGCGGACATTTTCCGTTACGGCGACCTCGGCGTGCTGCTCGGCCGCGCAATTTCCGTCTCTGCGCTCTGCAAGGAGCACTATCTTCGTGCAAAGGAGACCATCCGCGCAACGGTGATCGGCGCGGGCAGCCACACGACCGAGCTTTCCGGCAGCACGATCTTTTATGACCGTGTCGCCTTTCCCCTGAAAAATCTCCCCGTAGCTGCGCTGACGCCGCAGGAGGAAGCGCTCGAGCCTGCAGAATTAGCTGAAACCGTGCAGAAAAAGCTCTCGCTTTTTTCGCCCGAGGGCACGCCCGTGGCAGGCGTGCTGGCATTGCACGGGACGCAGAACACAAAGTTTTCTGAATTATGTAAACTTGCAGACGGAATTGCGCTCGGTCTGCGTCCGCAGGTCAAGGCCGGACTTCCCCTCATTCTTGCAACGGCAGCGGACATGGGTAAGGCGCTCGGGCAAGCGGTGGGCAGCCTCCTGCCGCGTGCGTCGCTCGTGAGCCTCGACGGCGTAGAGCTGCCCGAAGGCGCATATCTGGACATCGGCGCGCCGGTCGCGGGCGGGCAGGCGCTGCCCGTGGTCATCAAGACTTTAATACTGTAAAGGAGTGCTGGCATGAAGCTGAAAACGCTGCTGCTTGGAAAAACCTATGCCTTCCGCGACCTCAAGGACGTCCTTGCCAAAGCCAACGAAGAAAAATCCGGCGATAAGCTCGCGGGACTTGCCGCCGAGAGCGCCGAGGAGCGCGTCGCGGCCAAGGTCGTTTTGTCCGAGGTCTTATTGCAGGAGCTGCGGGAAAACCCTGTCGTTCCCTACGAGGACGACGAGGTCACGCGCATCATTCAGGACGACCTGAACGAGCGTATTTACGGCGAGATCAAGAGCTGGACGGTCAGCCGCCTGCGCGAATGGCTGCTGGACGAAAATACGACCTGTGCACAGATCCGCCGCATTTCGCGCGGCCTGACGAGTGAAATGATCGCCGCCGTTTGCAAGCTCATGAGCAATCTCGACCTCATCACCGCCGCGAAGAAAATTACTGTCACCGCGCACTGCAACACGACCATCGGTCTGCCCGGCACGCTCTCGTGTCGCTTGCAGCCGAACCATCCGACGGACGACATTGACGGCATTACCGCCTCCCTGCTTGAAGGACTGACCTATGGCGCAGGCGACGCCGTACTTGGCCTGAATCCCGCAGGCGACAGCGCCGAGAGCGTCAAGCGCATCTTACAGCGCTTTGAGGAAATCAAGCAAAAGCACGCCATTCCCACGCAGACCTGTGTTCTGGCACACGTCACCACGCAGATGCGTGCGATTGAATCCGGGGCGCCTGCCGACCTGATCTTCCAGTCCATCGCCGGTTCACAGAAGGGCAACGAAGCCTTTGGCTTCTCCGGCAAGACCCTGGAGGACGCCCGTGCGCTTGCTCTGACACAGGGCACGGCCGAGGGGCCGAACGTGATGTATTTCGAGACCGGCCAAGGCTCCGAGCTTTCCAGTGAGGCGCACCATGGTGCAGATCAGGTCACGATGGAGGCCCGCTGCTACGGCTTCGCACGGCGGTATGCGCCGTTTCTGGTCAACACGGTCGTCGGCTTCATCGGCCCGGAATATCTCTATGATGCGCGTCAGGTCATCCGAGCAGGACTTGAAGATCACTTCATGGGCAAGCTGACCGGCATCCCCATGGGCTGTGACGCCTGCTACACCAACCACATGAAGGCCGACCAGAATGACATTGAAAACCTCTCCGTCCTGCTCACGGCGGCGGGCTGCAACTACTTCATGGGCATTCCGCACGGCGACGACGTCATGCTCAACTACCAGACGACAGGCTTCCATGAGACTGCGACCCTGCGCGAGGTGTTCGGCCTGACGGCCATCCCACCCTTCCAGCGCTGGCTGGAGCGTATGGGATTCGTGGAAAACGGAAAGTTGACAGCCAAGGCCGGCGACGGCTCCGTGCTGCTTTAAGGAGGCGAAGGCATTGAACAAGGAAGAATTACAGGCGCTCGTCGCGCAGATGCTGAACGAGCTGCACGCCCCTGAGCCGAAACCGGCTGCGCACAAAACGCCGGCGGCGGACTCCGGCATTCTGCCCGACATTGCAGCGATTGATCTGCGGCAGCAGTATCTGGTCGAGCATCCGCATGACGCACGTGCCTTTCTCGCCCTGAAGCAAAAAACACCCGCACGCATCGGCCTCGGCCGCGCCGGAACACGCTATAAGACGGAGACGCTCCTGCGCTTCCGCGCCGACCACGCCGCCGCGCAGGACAGCGTATTTTCTCTGGTGGACGAGTCGTTTTATAAGAATAACGGTCTCGTCTTTGTCAAGACCGAGTGCCGCAGCAAGGACGAGTATTTGACGCGGCCCGACCTCGGGCGGCGATTTGACGCAGAAAATCAGGAGATCATCAAAAAGACCTGTGCCGGGCAGCGCGTGCTGCTGCTCATCGGGGATGGACTGTCCTCGGCAGCGATCGAAGCCAACGCGCTCGACTGTGCCGCCTCTATCCGTCAGGGTCTGAAGGCCAACGGGATTGAGGTCGGTCCGTCGCTGTTCATCCAGTTCTGCCGCGTCGGCGCGGGCGACCACATCGGAGACCTGACCGGCTGCGAGGTGGTGTGCCTGCTCGTGGGCGAGCGCCCGGGACTGGTGACGAACGAATCCATGTCCGCCTACCTCACCTACAAGCCGCACCGCGGAATCTCGGAATCCAAGCGCACGGTCGTCTCGAACATTCACCGGCAGGGGGTTCCTGCCGTCGAGGCGGGTGCGCACATCGCCGCGCTCATTGTCCGCATTTTACGGCAAAAGGCCTCCGGCATTGATCTTGTGCAGGAGGGCAATTCATGAAGGGCGAACAAATACCAGTCAAAATTCTCTCGCTGCGCATGATCGCCAACGTCTCTCCCGCACTGCGCAGCGCACTGGGACTGAACGTGCGGCATCGGGCACTTGGCCTGATCTCTGCCGACAGTGACGACGCGACCTATCTCGCCCTTGACGAGGCGACCAAGGCTGCAAACGTGGATGTTGTCTACGCGCGCAGTCTCTATGCCGGTGCAGCCAACGCCACCACGCGTCTGGCGGGCGAGGTCATCGGCATTCTTGGCGGTGAGAATCCCTCAGACATTCTGAGCGCACTGCGCAGTGCGCAGGCGTTTCTTTCCGGCAGCGTCGGCTTTCGCAGCGCAGACGACGCAAATGGCGTAGTGTATCTGGCGCACTGCGTGGCAAGCTGCGGCAGCTATCTCGCCTCCGTCGCACACGTTCCCATCGGACAGGCGCTGGCCTATCTCATCGCGCCGCCGGTCGAGGCCGTGCTGGCGCTGGACGCGGCATTAAAGGTCTCGGATGTGGAGCTTGCGGAATTTTTCGCACCGCCGAGCGAGACGAACTTTGCCGGTGCGCTGCTCACGGGCACGCAGTCGGCGTGCAAGGCGGCCTGCGACGCCTTTGCCGCGGCGGTCTGTGCCGTCGCAGAGAAACCGATCGAATTGGGAGGATGGAATTATGGAGCTTGACCGCGACCTTCTCTCGCGTCAGCAGACGCGCCGCTTGATCGAGCGCGCTGCGCAGGCAGCGGAGGAGCTGAAGCATTTTGACCAGGCAAAAATCGACCGCATCGTCGCAGCAATTGCCGATGCCGGTGAGAAAAACGCAGAGAAGCTCGCACGCATGGCCTGCGAGGAAACCGGCTTCGGCAACGTACCGGATAAAACGGCCAAAAATCTCTTTGCCTCGCGCCGTGTGTTTGAAGCCGTCAGCGGCATGAAAACCGTCGGCATTCTGCGCGAGGACAGAGAGCGCCGCGTCTGGGACGTGGGCGTGCCGGTGGGGGTAATTGCAGGCATCGTTCCCTCGACGAACCCGACCTCGACCGTCCTGTACAAGTCCCTGATCTCGATCAAGGCAGGCAGCGCCATCGTCTTTTCCCCGCACCCGAACGCGGTCAAGTGTACCGGCGCAGCGGCGGCATTGGCGGCAGAAGCCGCAGAGGCAGCAGGCTGTCCAAAGGGCGCGATTGCCTGCATCCCCACGCCGACCATGGATGCCGTAAACGAACTGATGCACCACGAAGAAACAAAGCTCATCCTCGCAACGGGCGGCGGCGCAATGGTCCACGCGGCCTATTCCTCCGGTAACCCCGCCATTGGCGTGGGTGCCGGCAACGGCCCGGCTTATATCCACAAGTCGGCGGACATTCCCAAGGCCGTTTCCGACATCATCCGCTCGAAAGCCTTTGACAACGGCACGGTCTGCGCCTCAGAGCAGAGCGTGATTCTTGAAAAGTGCTGCGCTGACCGCGTGCGTGAGGAATTCAAGCAGCGTGGCTGCTATTTCCTGAACACCGAAGAAGCCGCCAAAATCGCAAAGCTCCTGCTGCGCCCAAACGGTACGATGAACCCCAAGGTCGTCGGCAGAACCGCGCACGAGATTGCCGCAATGGCCGGACTTTCCGGCGTGCCGGAAAATACGCCCGTGCTCATCGCACGCGAGACCGAGGCCGGGCCGACGCGCCCCTATTCGCGCGAAAAGCTCTGCCCGATCCTCGCCTTCTTCATTGAGGAGGACGAGCATACGATTCTCAAGCGTGTCTGCGAGGTTCTCTACGGCGAGGGTGCAGGGCATACCTTTGCCATTCACGCCACGGACGAAGCCGTCATTCGGCGTTTTGCACTTGAGGTCCCCGTCTCGCGCTTTCTGGTCAACACACCCGCTTCTCTCGGCGGCATCGGCGCAAGCACGAATCTGTTTCCCGCGCTCACGCTGGGCTGTGGAGCTGTGGGCGGAAGCTCGTCGTCCAACAACATCGGCCCTCTGGATCTCATCAATCTCCGCCGCGTGGCGTGGGGCGTGCGTGAAATCGCGAAAAGCGGGCAAACTAAGCCCGAATCCGCACCGGATCAGGCGCTGATCGACGCGCTGACGGAAAAAATTCTGCAAAAATTACTGTAATCGGAGGAAACAATCATGGTCAATACAAACGCTCTCGGCATGGTGGAAACGCGCGGCCTCGTCGCCGCAATCGAAGCAGCGGACGCAATGGTCAAGGCGGCAAACGTCCAGCTCGTCGGCAAGGAGCAGGTTGGCGGCGGCCTTGTGACCGTCATGGTGCGCGGCGACGTCGGCGCAGTCAAGGCCGCAACGGACGCAGGCGCTGCCGCCGCGGAAAAGGTCGGCGAGCTGATCTCCGTACACGTCATTCCCCGCCCGCACACCGAGGTGGACGTCATTCTTCCCAAGGGACGCGAGGGCGCCCGGACTGAGGGCTGATGCTGCACACGGAGGAGGCTGTCCGCGCCGCAGTCCGCGTCAGGGACGGCGCACGCGTATATTATCTTCCCGAGGGCGACCGTCTCACACCCTCGGCGCGGGACTGGCTGCGCAGCGAGAATATCCGCATTCTGACGCCGCAGGACGCGCCTAAGACCTATACAACGCTCTTTGGCGCCACGCTCACGGAAAAGCCGGAGCACATGACGCATCTGCATGGCAACGTGCTGGTGTTTAAGAGTCACCCGCGCATCGCGTTCCGCGGCATGATCGACGCGCTCGAGGCCGAGATTCTGCTGTGTCAAAAGACGGCGGAGCGCGAAAGGCACACACAGACCGTCGCGGATTTACAGGAAATTCTGGATTTTGTCCGCAATCTCATCCGCGCGGACGTGCTGGGCGAGCCGGTGCGCAATCTCAAGCTCTGCGGTCTGGACGCAGATGCGCTGCGCGAGCGCAGCCATCATCCGGAAAAGTACTATGGCCAGCCGCATTTTATGCCGTCGTACACCGACGGTGAAACACTCTTGCAGCTCAACCGCGTGCGCACGCTGGTACGCCGCACCGAGTTGAGCTGCTACCGTGCCTTTTCGGATCCCGATGGCGCGGTCACGCGTGAGGACATGATCCTTGCGCTCAATCGGCTGTCAAGCCTCTGCTGGATTCTGATGATCCGTCTGAAGGCCGGACAGCACTGAAGGAGGAAGTATCATGGACTCGCAGCGCATCGTGCAGGCACTCATGCAGCGTCTTTTCATCGAGCTGGAGGCCTCCGGCCGCCATGTTCACCTTACGCGAGAGGCGGCGTTTACCCTGTTCGGGCACGGCCTGACGGAAAAGCGTCCGCTTTCGCAGCCGGGGCAGTTTGTCTGCAACGAGCGCGTAAGCCTCGTCACGCCGCGCGGACGGTTTGAAAACGTCGCCGTGCTTGGTCCGGAGCGCAAGGAATGTCAGGTAGAGCTGTCATTGACGGACTGCGTCGCTCTCGGAGTAAAAGCGCCCGTTCGCCTGAGCGGGCACACGGACGGCACGCCGGGCATCACGCTCGAAGCGGGCAATGCACGCCTGCAGCTTTCCACCGGCGTGATCGTCGCACAGCGGCACATTCACATGACCCCGCAGGATGCAGCGCAGCGCGGTGTGACCGACGGTCAGGCGGTGCGTCTGCGCGTGTTTACCGCGCGGCCGCTGACTTTTGACGATGTCATCGTGCGCGTCAGCCCGGACTTCCACACCTTCGCCCATCTGGACTACGACGAGGCCAACGCCTGCGGCTTCCGGAAGGGCGACCTGGGGAGGATACTGCCATGACCCGGGCACTGCTGATCGGAAAGGAACCGGCGGCGGAGCTGGGGTATGATTACGTGATGGAAGCGCCCTACGACGCGGTGGTCATCGGCTCGCTGACCCTGTCCCAGCTGCTTCGGTTCCGGGAGGAGCGGGTGCTTTCCGCTCTGGCGGAGGGAAAGCCGGTCTATCTCTACACACCGGGTCTGCCGGAAGCGCCGAAAAACCGGATGCTGTCGGGAAGTCTGGCCTCCGCCCAGCGGGAGCTGAAAAACTGGGGCGTGCTGTTTACGGACGGCGGGCGGAAAAAGCTCATCACGGCGGAGGAAGCCCGCGGGCTTCGGGCGGCGGGGAAACTGCCAAGTCCCGGCGCGGTGCTGACGCCGCTGGCGAAGGAAATTATGGAGGGGAAGAAATGAAGGTAGGAAAAGTGGTAGGCGCCATCTGGGCGACGCGGAAGGCGGCGTGCCTGCAGGGGCAGACCTTCCTCGTGGTGGAGAGCAATGGAGAGAAAATCGTAGCGGCCGATCAGGTAGGTGCGGGAACGGGGGACAAGGTGCTGCTCGCCACGGGGACGGTTGCCAGCAAATACTGCATGGACGCCCCGGTGGACGCCGCCGTTGTGGCCATCGTGGACGAAAAGCAGTAATCCAAACGTCCTGAGACAAAACGCCGTTCTCGGGACAATCCATAGTAAGGGAGAGAGGACAATGTCATTTCATGAGATCCTCATAGCGGTTATGGCGGCTTTCGCGGTGGCCGGCGCCATTGACCGGATTTTTGGGAACCGCTGGGGACTGGGAAAGGAATTTGAAGCGGGAATCTTTGCCATGGGTTCTCTGGCGCTGGCCATGGTGGGGATCGTCTGCCTTGCACCGGTGCTTGCAAGCCTGCTCAAGCCGGTGATCGTGCCGGTGTTCGCCTTTCTGGGCGCTGACCCCGCCATGTTTGCCGGAACGATTCTCGCCTGCGACATGGGCGGCGGTGCGCTGGCGGTGGAGCTGGCGGCAAGCCATCAGGCGGCCATGCTGGGCGGCGTGCTGACCGGCTCCATGCTGGGGGCGACCGTGGTGTTCACCATCCCCGTCGCTATGGGAATTCTGGAGGAAAAGGACAGGCCGGTCATGGCGCAGGGAATCCTCTGCGGCATCGTCACCATCCCGCTGGGCGTTCTCGCGGGCGGCCTTACGGCGGGATTCCCCATCGGGATGGTGCTGCGCAACCTGATCCCCATTGTCATCATCGCTGCGCTGATTGCTCTGGGACTGTGGCGGGCGGAAAACGCCATGGTCAGGGGCTTCGAGGTGTTCGGCAAGCTGGTGGTGGCCGTTGTGACCGTAGGACTGGCGGCGGCCATCGTGGAGGCGCTGACGGGATTCGTCATCATCCCCGGCATGGCGCCCATTTCGGATGGCTTTGAAACGGTGGGCACCATCGCTATCGTTCTGGCGGGGGCGTTCCCGCTGGTGTTCGTGATCACGAAGCTGCTGCGAAAGCCGCTGATGGCGGCGGGGCGGTGGCTGGGCATCAACGATGCCGCGGCGGCGGGACTGATCGCCAGCCTTGCCAACTCCATTGCCACCTTCGGCATGGTGGGGGACATGAACCGGCGGGGCAAGGTGGTCAACATTGCCTTCGCGGTTTCGGCGGCCTTCGTCTTCGGCGACCATTTGGGCTTCACGGCGGGCTTCGCTCCGGAGATGATCGGCCCAATGATCGTGGGAAAGCTGGTGGGCGGCGTCAGCGCCATCGCGGTGGCCATGTGGCTGACAGGGAAGGAAGAAAAGTCGTAACGATCAGCGTTTCCCGACAAAAATCGGAAATTCCCGGTGCAGGGTGTTGACAAAACCCCCTGCACCGGGATATAATGGCGCTGTATATTTCAGAAGCTGTGAAGAGAAGAGTACGCTTTTTCTCCTGCGAAAGAGAGCCCCGGAAGGTGCGAGGGGGTGCGGCGAGGGGAGCGGAACATGGTCTCGGAGCTGAGCCGTCGAGCGGGGATTCTCCCCAGGCAGACGGTTCCGGGTCGTCCCGTTACAGGCGTTTGAGGTACGGACAGAATGCCCGTGCGAATCAAGGTGGTACCGCGTCAGTTTTTGTCGCCCTTGGATGATTCCAGGGGTGCTTTTTTATTTAGGAGGATTCTTTATGTGCGAAAAATGCAGAGGTAATTATTACATTACCACCCCCATCTATTACCCGTCCGCCAAGCTCCACATCGGCCACGCCTACTGCACAGTGGCGACGGACACCATGGCGCGCTTCAAGCGGCTTCAGGGCTATAACGTCATGTTCCTCACCGGAACCGACGAGCATGGCCAGAAGATCGAGGACAAGGCCAAGGCCGCAGGCGTGACCCCCCAGCAGTTCGTGGACAACATCGTCACCGGCGAACGGGGCGTGCTGGATCTGTGGAAGCTGATGAACATTTCCTACGACCGGTTCATCCGCACCACCGACGACTACCATGTGGCGGCTATCCAGAGAATTTTTAAGAAGATGCACGACAACGGCGACATCTACAAGGGCGTCTACAAGGGCAAGTACTGCAAGCCCTGCGAGTCCTTCTGGACGGAGAGCCAGCTGAAGGACGGCAAATGCCCCGACTGCGGCCGCGAGGTGCAGGACGCGGAGGAGGAAGCCTATTTCTTCCGCCTGTCCAAATATGCTGACCGGGTGCAGGACCTGCTGGAAAACACCGATTTTCTGGAGCCCCGCAGCCGGGTCAACGAGATGGTCAACAACTTCATCAAGCCCGGCCTCGAAGACCTGTGTGTCTCCCGCACCAGCTTCACCTGGGGCGTGCCGGTGGACTTTGACCCCGGCCATGTGGTCTACGTGTGGATCGACGCCCTGTTCAACTACATGACGGCGCTGGGCTTTGAGAACGACAAATACCACGATCTGGAAGCCTTCTGGCCTGCCGACGTCCACTTCGTGGGCAAGGAGATCGTCCGTTTCCACTCCATCATCTGGCCGGCCATGCTCATGAGCCTGAACCTGCCCCTGCCGAAGAAGGTCTACGGCCACGGCTGGCTGCTGCTGGACGGCGGCAAGATGTCCAAGTCCAAGGGCAACGTGGTGGATCCCTACGTGCTGGCGGAGCGCTTCGGTGTAGACGCCCTGCGCTTCTTCCTGCTGCGCTCCTTCCCCTTCGGCTCCGACGGCAATTTCTCCAACGAAGCGCTGATCAACACCATCAACGTAGACCTTGCCAACGATCTTGGCAATCTGGTCTCCCGGACGGTGGCCATGGCGCAGAAGTACTTCGGCGAGCGCCTGCCCGCGGTGCAGACGGCGGACGAGGAAAAGGACGCCGAGCTGATCGCCATGGTGTCCTCCCTCCGGGATAAGTACGAGGAACAGATGGAGAAGTACGCCTTCCAGAATGCTCTGGCGGAGGTGTTCAAGGTCATTTCCCGTGCCAACAAGTATATCGACGAGAACGCCCCATGGGTGCTGGCCAAGAGCGAGGACAGCAAGCCCCGTCTGGCGAAGGTGCTGTACAACCTGCTGGAGACCATCCGCGTCTGCGGCGGTCTGCTGAAGCCCTTTATGCCCGACACCGCGGCGGAGATCGCCCGCCGCTTGGGCGATGCCCGGACGGACTGGGACAGCCTGACGGGCTTCGGCATTCTGCCCGCTGACGTTGCCACCGTGGCCGGCCCCGCCCTGTTCCCCAGAATCGACGTGGAGAAGGAGCTGGCCGCGCTGGAGGAGCTGAACAAGCCCCCCGTCCCGGCGCTTCAGATCGAGCCTTACAGCGAGGAAAAAGTGGATTTCGACACCTTCTGCAAGTCCGACCTGCGGGCGGTGAAGGTCAAGGACTGCCAGCCGGTGAAGAAGAGCGACAAGCTGCTGTGCTTCACGCTGGACGACGGCACCGGCACCGACCGTCAGATTCTCTCCGGCATTGCGAAATACTATAAGCCCGAGGAACTGGTGGGAAAGACCCTGGTGGCCATCACCAACCTGCCCCCCCGGAAGATGATGGGCAAGGAGAGTAGCGGTATGCTCCTGTCCGCCATCCACACGGAGAAGGGCGAGGAGAAGCTGAATCTGGTAATGGTCAGCGACGCCATCCCCGCCGGCGCGAAGCTGTGCTGAGAGGATAAGTTGAATATGCAAACGGCGTGACCGCAAAGGTCACGCCGTTGATGTTTATGGGGATGGCAGAAATGTGGTGCCGTTCCTGTCTGTTCTGCAAACTGGAATTTATAAAACAAAATGTTTCTTCATTTGTGCATACAATATTTGCCTGTCATCATCAGGTAATAAACTCTCTTTTTTCAAAGCATAGTGATGCGCGAATTCTGCATCTGTGTATGAGTGATTGTTGATTACAACGGCATTTTTATATCGCGGCCTCACATGGATATGTAAATGAGGGTTTGGTATTGCTTCCTTGTAAAAGTTATTCAACAAACAACTCCAGTTGCTTAATTCGGCCCCTAATACTTCTCTAAAGATACACTCCAATCTATCTATAATGGTTTTCAATTCAATCCACTCAGAAATATCCAATTCTGGAAGACTGCCGCAATGTCTATTCAACACCAAAATACATCTGCCGACATAATCCTGTATATCGGCCAGATAGACAGACCAATGTAATGATTGATATAGCAACCATTCATTTTCTTTATAATCGCACCATTTGCAGCCATTCATCACATATCTCCACCAATTCCAATTTCTAATTCTGATCTTATCATATCACGAACCAAAAAACAAGACTGCTCAGCCGCGTCCGTTCACAGGTATTCCTCACTCCGCCATCTCCCGAAAGGGCAGGTATTCCATAAACCTCTGGACCGCCGGGGTCAGATGTTCCCGGTTTTTCATGGCAAGCCCAAGCTTCCCCATGCTGTACCATGCGTTCCCCCGCTCCTGGGTCGTGACAATTCTGCTGGTCAACAGCGGATTTTTGCGGAAAGGGACATAAAGCTGCCGCATAGTCCCACATACCATCAGGCTGTGCTGCCGGACAGAACCTGGAAATCGTTCCTTTTCCAAAGAAAATGCGGGGAAAGGCATTCGCCTTTCCCCGCTCGGTTAAAAACTCAGTTCGCAGCGGAAACGGAAGTGATGTGGGGGTTGACGCCCTCGTACCAGTAGAGGAACCCTTCGGCGTTGATCACGTCGCCGATCTGCAGTGCTTCAACAGCCTGATAGACCTCGGTATCCTGACCGCACAGGTAGGACTCCACGCAGAAGTTGTAGGTCTGGCCGTTCACGGTGACGTTGAAGTACAGGTCGTTGCCCTTCTCGCCGGAGCCGTCCCAGTTGTACAGGAAAGCAGCCTCGTTGCCGTTGGCGTCGGTGCTGGGAGCCACGGTCAGGCCGGTGAAGGAAACGAACTCGTTCTGATGGTCGATCAGCGTGTCGGTGCCCAGCAGGTCGGTAACGTCCAGAGGCTCGGCAATGTAGGAATCGCCCTTGACAAATTCAAAGGTGCCATCCGTGATCTCCACTTCGCCGGACCATTCGCTCTTGTAGCCGGTGACACGAATCTTGGTGCCGGGAACCAGCTTGGCGGCGTCCTCTTCGGAGCAGGCCAGCTCGTACAGGAAGTAAGCGCCGTCGGGGCTCTGGCAGTAAACGGTGACCTTGTTGTCCCACCAGGACTGATGGGCCTGGACGTAGGTCTCGACCACAACCTCGGTTTCGTTGTCGGCGGCCACATAGTCGGCATGGCTCATTGCGGTGACAACGGGAGTGGGGTCGCTTGCCTCGGTTTCAGCCGCGGGGGTGGGGTCAGCAGCCGCAGTGGTGACGGCAGCGACAGTGGGAGTGACAGTGTCCTGCTTGGCACAGGCGGCGAAGGACAGAACCATTGTCAGAACCAGAAGCATGGCAATCAGCTTTTTCATGTTTCAAAACTCCTTTTTCATATATCGTACCATGGGGTACGGCCCCATTATACTACAGGATTTATGGAAATCAATCTTTTTTACGGCGTTTTTTCAGCTTTTCACTGAGAACATAGGTACCCATCCCGACCCAGCAGACCGCAAGACCGATCAGCAGCGCCTTGGAAACGCCGGGCAGCGGCCCTAAGCCGCTGGCAGACACCTGAATCTGGTCCAAGCGGTACAGGGAGGAAACGTCGCTGTAAAGAGACGAAAGATATTCGGCGTTGACCGTCTGGCGGCGGCGCACGGACTTGTTCACGTCCTCGATCAGCTGCCCTGCGGCGTTGCGCAGAGACGCAGAGCCGTTGAACACGGGGGTAACGAAGGTGCAGTCCGTGTAGCGCATCAGCAGCTGGGCGGCCTCGATCTTGGCGCGGTAGTGGGTGGTGTTATCCTCGCCGCAGCGGCTTAAATAGTCCTGATAGGCGGGGCTTTCCTGGGCTTTGGACGTGACGGGGATGTACCCCTCCGTCTGGGAATAGGCGATCTGCACGTTATTGGTCAGCAGATACTGGGCGAACAGCCAGCTCGCCAGTACTTCCTGCGGATCGGACTTGTTGAACACGCACACCGACGGCCCCTGAGAGATCATCCGGGGCTGCTCCGGGTCAAACTGGGGAACCGGCAGCACTGCCAGCTCAAAGGGAATCAGCTTTTCCTCGGCAATGTCGATGAGGGGGGCGTCGGCGCCCATCCATGTCGCGCCGGCAGTGGAGTCGATGGCGAAAATGCACTGCCCGGCGTTGAGGAAATTGGCGGGGTAGCCTGCCAGCTTGAAGGTGTTGAACGCCCCGGAGGCGGCGTGCTTGGCAATTGTTGTGAGGATTTCGCCCGTGGTGTCGTTGAACAGCTGCACCTCGCCGCTGCTCGTAGAGTAGCCCGCACCCTGCTGCTTCAGCATCTGGATCATCATGTTGTCCGTGGATTTGTCGATGAAGGGGATCAGCACCTTCTGACCGTTGAGCAGGAAATTCCCGGCGCTGTCCTTCGCCATGGCGGCTTCGGAGATCTCCCACACAAAGTCCCATGTCAGGACGTCGGGGAGGGTGTAGCCCAGCTTTTCCACGTAGGTCTTGTTGACGTAGCAGGCTTCCGTGGAGCGCATGTAGGGGATGGCGTAATAGTGGCCGTTGATGGCGCATTCCGACAGAAACTGATGGATAATTTCCGCCTGGGTGGGGGAATCGAAGCGCACCTCGCTGCCCCCAAGGCCGTATTTTTCATCGGCGAACAGGTCGTCCAGAGGAACCACCGTGTCTTCGCCGGTGAGATAGGTCGCGATGTGGTCGGGGTAGGTGATGCAGACGTTGGGGGTGGTGTCCGTGGCGATGTTGGTAATGACGTCGTTGTAGATTTTGCCGTAGTCCGTATACAGCCGGAGATTCACGGTGATGTTGGGATACAGCGCTTCAAAGTCCGCAATGGCCTGCTTGTAGATGTTCACCTGAGCCATGTTGGTGTCGTTTTTTGCCCAGAAGGTGACCTCATACCGCCGGGAGGTGTCAAACTCATCGGGAACCGGATAGGAACTGGAAGCGGCGGGATTCTCCCCGGAGGCCAGCGTACCGTGGCAGCCGGTGAAGGAAAGGGTCAGCGCAAGGGCAAGCAACAAGGCAAGCAGCTTTTTCATCCCTTCACGCCTCCTCTCGAAACGCCCTCCATGATCTTCTTCCGGAAAATCAGGAACAGAACGATCAGCGGCAGGGAAATGGCCACCACCGCCGCCATCATGGCGGGGATGTTCTCCCGGCCAAAGCCGTTTTCCCGAATCTCCTGAATGCCGTTGGACACCAGAAAATAGGACTGATCGTCGGTAATCAGCCGCGGCCAGACGTAGGAGTTCCAGCACTCGATGACTTTCAGAATGGTGATGGTGACGACGGTGGGGCGGCAGATGGGGATCATCACCTTGAACAGGTATTTGAGATCGGAGGTGCCGTCCACCTTGGCAGCGTAGTAAAGCTCATCGGGAACCTGAGAGAAGGTTTCTTTCAGCAGGTAGATGTAAAATACCGACGTTACGGAGGGCAGAATCAGGCCGGTGAAGGTGTTGCGCAGATTCAGGTCGGTGATGGTGACGAAGTTGGTGATGACCACCAGCTCCGTGGGAATCATCATCAGGGACAGAAACAGGGCGAATACCAGGTCTTTGCCCTTGAAATTCAGCCGGGCAAAGCCATACGCCGCCAGCACCGTGACAATGAGCATCAGGCCGGTGGTGATGACGGTGAAGACAATGGTGTTGAGGAAGTACCCCCCCAGCGGCACCTGCGTGAAGGCGTCAACGTAGTTTTGCAGGGTGGGGGACAGGGTGTACAGCTTGGGAATCCACTCGGAATTGTAAGCGCCGTAGCTTTTGACGGAGGTAAGCACCATCCAGTAAAAGGGAAACAGCACCAGAATGCCCCAGACGGTCAGAAAGAAATAGGTAATTGTTTTTCTGACCCGATCCCGGAGACGGGCGTTCTTCTCGATCTTTTCGTAATCCACGTTCGCCGCCTCCTTTTAGTAGTGGACGTGCTTCTTGCTCACCAGCAGGTTGATGCAGGTGATGGTCAGCACGATGGCGAAGAGCGCAATGGCCGCGGCAGAGGCGTAGGAGGGGTAGCCGCCGGAGTCGCCGTAGAGCATATCGTAGATGTAGCCCACGATGGTGTTCATCCCGGCGGCGTTCAGATTGGTACCGAACAGGGCGACGGCGTCGGAGTAGGCCTTGAACGCGCCGATAAAGCCCGTGATGACCAGATAGAACACGGTGGGGGAAATCATGGGCAGGGTAATCCTGGTGAAAATGCGCCACCGGGGGGTGCCGTCCACCTTGGCGGCGTTGTAATAGGTCTGGTCAACGGAGGCCAGCGCCCCGGTGAGGATCAGGATTTTAAAGGGCAGAACGACCCAGATGGTGTAGAAGCACAGCACAAACATCTTCGCCCAGTAAGGACCGTCGATGAAGTCCACCGGCCCCGCGCCGAACCAGCTTAAGACCAGATTGACAAGACCGTCGGAGTAGGGCGTCCGCTTGAAAAAGATCATGAACACCAGACCCACTGCCAGCGTGTTGGTCACGTAGGGCAGGAAGTAAACGGTCTGGTAAAGCTCCCGCAGCTTCTGAATGGAGCCGAGTCCCACGGAGATCAGCATGGCCAGAGAAGTGGAAAGGGGAACGGTGATCAGCACCAGCAGGAGCGTATTTTTCAGCGCCTGTAAAAAATAAGGGTCGCGCAGGACGTAGTGGTAGTTGTAAAGTCCGGTGCCGAAATAGGTCTGGGACGCAAAATTATATCCTTCCTCAAAGGAATAGGTCAGCACGTCAATAAGGGGATACACCAGAAACAGCCCCAGAAACACGGAGGCGGGAAGCAGATACAGCCAGCCTTTCCAGTTGTTCTTTTCCATAGGCTTTCCTCCGCTTTAGCCGAAATCGATCCGCGCGCCGGATTCTTTCTGGAACAGGAATACCTTATTGGGCTTCAGGTCAAAGCGCACCTTTTGGGACGCCGTGTTGACGGCGTTTTCCGCACTGATGATGGAGCGGATGGTCACGTTCTGGGACTTGGGATGGGTGGAGACGACACTGATATCCCGCCCCATGACCTCCACCCGGGACAGATCGCAGCTCAACGTGCCGGTCTCCGACAGGGTAAAGCCCTCGGGGCGGATGGCGGCGGTGACGCTCTGGTTGGCCACACCGGGGACGGCCAGCACGGCTTCCTCGCCGATGTACAGCTGCCCGTCCTTCACCTCACCGTCAAAGACGTTGATGGGCGGCGTGCCCAGAAATTTTGCCACAAAAAGATTCACGGGAGAATCGTAAACCGCCTGAGGCTTGCCGATTTGCTGTACCACGCCGTCCTTCATGACCACGATCAGGTCGGAGATGGACATGGCTTCCTCCTGATCGTGGGTGACGAATACGGTGGTGATGCCGGTGGCCTTCTGGATGCGGCGGATCTCCTCCCGGGTCTGGAGCCGCAGGCGGGCGTCCAGATTGGAAAGGGGCTCGTCCAGCAGCAGAATTCTCGGCATTTTCACCAGCGCCCGGGCAATGGCCACGCGCTGCTGCTGGCCACCGGACAGCTCCTTGGGCTTGCGGTCCATCAGCTCCTCAATCTGCACCAGCTTCGCCGCCTCCAGCGCCATGTCGGCCATCTGCTGACGGGTGAGCTTGTCCTTGCCCGTCCGGTTTTCCAGAGGGAAAGTAATATTCTGCCGTACTGTCAGATGGGGATACAGGGCATAATTCTGGAACACCAGCCCCACGCCCCGGTTCTCCGCAGGCAGGTCGGTAACGTCGTCGTCTCCAAAGAAGATACGGCCGGAGGTAGGCTTCTGCAATCCGGAGAGCAGGTTCAGCGTGGTGGACTTGCCGCAGCCCGAAGGGCCGAGCAGACCCAGCAGCACGCCGTCGGGGATCTCAAAGGTGAAGTCGTTCACGGCGATCACGTCGACGGGCTGCTTTTTGTTGCGGCTGGGGAACTTTTTCGTCAGATTTTGCAGCGTTACTTTCATGGAACCACAGTCCTTTCAAAGCGTTGTCTCCATTATATTCCACAAAGCTACGCATTTCAAGAAAAAAGAATCATCTGAACTGTAAAACAGCAATTTCTTCATTGGGGCCAGAACTCAGGCGTGTAATATGCCGCCGCTGATGCCGAAGGAGGAGGTTGTACCATAAAAAAGTTCTTGAAGATATGCGGTGTATGACATATTATCAGGAATGTCAGGAGAATGTGGGAGCAACACCCCACGCAGCAAGGAACAAAAAGTCGAACTGCAAAAAGGAAGGATAGAAATGGGAGATAAATGAAAGGCTGCCCGTCAGGCTGCAGGCATGACCCAGGGACAGCTTGCCGAGGCCATCGGATGCCGGGTCAAGGATATCAGCCGCTGGGAAAACGGTCACGTAGAACCCGGTGTGCTGACCGTCAAGAAAATAGCGCAGGTATTGGGGTGCAGCATGGACGAGCTTGTTTGACGACGCACGAAAAGGAGTTTGGATTGCAAAAGAACCCCGCGGCTGCCCTCTTCGGGCTGCCGCGGGGCGAATCTTTTCCTGCTTTGCAGTCAACGGCAAATCTGCCAGTAGAGTCCATATTGGTGCGCTCGTGAGACTTTGCAGAAGACTGACCGTTGACATATTCCAATTTCATCCACATCCCTACGGGATGCGCCTGAAATTGGAGGGACTCTCCCACTTATCTTAAAACAGTCCGCCGGACTGTTTGTTGCGGCAGCGTTGCTGCCGCCGCCCTTTCGAGTCCTAAAACAGAAATAATCCGAACCCGTCTCTCACCAAGAACAGGTTCGGATCATTCTTCTCTGGTACGGGTGTTCTTATAGGACTTTTTGAAAAACCCTGTCATACCAACGTTTTTTTGGATTTCAGAGCATCAAATTTCCTATTTTTTCACTTCACATAGGCATCTTTTTCAAATCGACCGGGATACAACATGAACCTTGGTAATGATGTCCCGCAATCTATCATCGCCAACCATGTATTCCAGCGCCTCATCCGCCGTCTCACATACTTTCTCAGTTTCTGGTTTATTTGCTGCGTAGATTGTTATTTTCCCATCGGTACCATATCTGATGATATTAAACACAGCCCCATTCCACTCAAATTCAATCTCAGCACCCCAGTTGATGCTGCGCTTAAATTCACTGATGGTTTCAAAATTCATACTGCCATATGGAACAATTATTTCCTTCATGCAAAACACCTCGCTGAAGTTCTTAAATTCTGGTGCACCATTCGGATAATTGATCGGCGGACCTGGAACCGGATGTTCATCTGGATTATCCCAGCTAATTCTGTGGTCATGTGGGTTCGTATGCTTATCTCCACGGTTGTGATTTGTCTCATGCCGTTCCATTTCCGCCCGCCCATCAGGCCCCATTTTTGTCTTGTAAACATCACCGTTATTCATTATCGTTCTTTTGATTTCTCCGGGATTTCCCAGATAGCGCTGGTCTTGCGGCTTATTGGGATTTGGTCTCCATTTTCCACCATAAGCGCTTCCACCGCCTTTACCGATCATGTATGCGTCCATTGTATCACAAAACGTGTGATTTGCGCCACCAATTTTATAGCAGTCCAAATCTTCATGGGGCATTGCCTTCTGGTCATAGTCCATGTACCGCCAGGAGCTGCGTTCATAATCCACATACACGATGTCTCCCTGCATCTCCGGAAACGGGGTGTTGTAGCAAATGATTCTCTCTGGCTCTATACGCCGCAGCATCTCATTGTAACCAGCCATGAACCATTCCTTCTGATCCTTTCGATGATCATGCTCGGAAGCCATGTAGGTTGAAACTGCCACAACGCTGCCCTTTTCAATGCCGTCAAAGCAGAAATCAAAGGTGGATTCATCACCCCAATTGACGGTTGGGATCACCCGTATACCCTTGGATGCCCAGTAAGCACCGCACCAGCGGTTACGAAACACATTATACATCTGCATCACAGGTGCCATTTCCAAATACATGCTGAAATCGGGAGAAAGCACAGCCCGGTATCGGGACAGCTTTTCAATGTCAGCCTCGGGATTTTTCCATACCCGCTCAAAGCGGTAATCATACAGGAAAAAATGCACCATCCGGTCAAGATGATTCTGATCTTCCAGATTTGTTTTGTCAAAGCCGATCAGCAGAAGGTCGTTAAAATCACCATCTTACGGTTGGAATTTTGGTATTACCGGAATTTTCCATTTCCCTTTCCCTGGGAACTGGTTACGCAAGAGAGTTTGACTTGTACGGTAATTGTAGTTTTCCTCTGTCATAGAAATCTCCGAATGTTGTAGTAAGGAAAAAGTCCTTCTATCCATAGTTTCAAAACAGAGAAAAGTTGCACACCAACGTGCAGCTTCTGAAAAATGTTCACGAAAAGTTCAAAGGGGAGTCCTATAAGAACTCCCCTTTGGTACGCCAGAAGGGACTCGAACCCCCAACCCTCGGAACCGGAATCCGATGCTCTATCCATTGAGCCACTGGCGCATTTCATCGATAGCCTGTGTATTATACCAACCTTTTTCATTTTTGTAAAGGGGTGCGCGGAAAAATATTTTTTGGTTTTCCGACCTTGTTCGGCGAAAACGGTTGTTTTTTCGGAATATATGTGGTATAATTCTGAAAAATGTTGACCCCCGCGGCAGAAAAGGGAGGATTTTATTATGGCTGCACCTCAGAATTTCCGTTCCGCGTTCAATGGCTTCAACCGGCAGGACGTGGTTCATTATCTGGAATACATCAACACAAAGCATCAGGATCAGATCAATTCGCTGACCGCCGAGACGGAGGACCTGCACCGGCAGCTGGAAGAGCTTCAGACGCAGGCTGCGCAAATTGCGGAACTGGAAGCCCGGCTTGCCGCCATGACCGAGGAACGGGACGCTCTGCGCGCCCAGATCGAGCAGATGCAGGCCGCTGAGGCCGTGCAGAAACCCCAGCCGGAGACGGACGGCGGCGGTCAGGTCGCCGGGGAGGAACTGGATTCCTACCGCCGCGCCCAGCAGGTGGAGCGCAGCGCCCGGGAGCGGGCAGAGCTGGTTTACCATCAGGCAAACGGCGTGCTGAACGAAGCCATTGCCAAGGTGGACACCGCCACTGCTGAGATCACCGCCAAAACCGACGAGGCCATGTCCCAGCTGACCCAGCTGCAAATGGCGGTCAGCACCAGCAAGCAGGCGTTACAGGATGCCGCTTCCCTGATGAACACTATCCGTCCGAATTATTGATTTTCCGGAAGCGCATACCGCGGGGTGTGCGCTTCTTTTTGTGCAAGGAGGAGTTTCCCATGCTGCTTTTCAAACCGGACTACTATGACTGCTTCCGCTGCGCCGCCGGGGAATGCCCGGACAGTTGCTGCAAGGAGTGGGAGGTGGAGATAGACGACGCTTCCGCCCGGTTCTACCGCACCCTGCCCGGAACGCTGGGCGACCGTCTCCGGGAGGTGATGCGCACTGCCGACGGCAAAACGTCCATGTCCATCATCGACGGACGCTGCCCCATGTGGCGCAGTGATGGGCTTTGCCGGATTCAGGCGGAATTGGGAGAAAGCGCCCTGTGCGAAACCTGCCGGATGTTCCCCCGCCTGACCCATGATTACGGGGATTTTGCCGAGCTGGGGCTGGAGCTGAGCTGCCCGGAAGCCGCGAAGCTGATTCTGAATGCGCCGCTTGCCCCGTTGACGGTGGACACCCGCCCTGATGGCGGTACACCGGGGTATGACGTCGAAGCCATGGCTTCGCTGAAAGCCTCCCGGGAGGTCATGCTGTCCATTCTGTCGGACGAATCCCATAGCGTCGGGGAATCTCTGGCGCTGGGGCTGCTCTACGGCTGTCAGGCGCAGTCAGAGCTGGACGGCGGGGAGGAAAGCCCCTTCGACGCCGGGGCGGCACTGGAAACCGCCGCGGCTCTGGCAAAGCCGGGAAATCCTGCAGATGTTCTGGATTTCTTTCTGGGCCTTGAGCTGCTGACGCCCCAGTGGGAGACCATGCTCCGCCATCCCGATCCCGGAAACTGGACGCAGCATCACCGGGCGCTGGCAAGATACCTGACCCAGCGGTACTGGCTTCAGGCAGTCTCTGACTACGACCTCTACTGCCGCGTGAAGTTCATCCTGATCTCCTGCCTGCTGGTCAGGCTAGTGGGCGGCGACATTTTCTCCACAGCGCAGCTTTATTCCAAGGAGGTCGAAAACGACACAGACAATGTAGAAGCCATTCTGGACGCCGCCTACGCCCATCCGGCCTTCACTGACGACAAGCTGCTGGGAATGCTGCTTTCCCGCTCCCTCTGATCACCGTTTCAGCCTTGTCATAATCAATCGCTCGGCCACATGCGCAGTCACCGAAAAAACAATGCACCCGGACAGGTAGAATACGTAGCCGCAGCCAACGGAAAATACAGATGAAGCGATCAAATCAAGGGCAACACCGCGCAATTGCGTCTGCGAGTCTCAGCCGTCTTTTTGCTCCACTTCCGCAGTTCCGAAAATGGGAAATACATACAGTATTCCTCCATTTTCGGAACTTTGAATTGGAACAAAAATCCTGCCTGAGACTTCTTGCCGAATTGTGCGGTGCTGCCTTAATTTTAATCAGGAAATAGTATAAGTGCGGCGCAGGGAACAGTTGAAAACGGGTCTGCCGGTTAAGGCAGACCCGTTTGTACTTTGGTTCAGAATCAGGCTTCCAGATTGATGCCGGTCTCCTTGGAGAAGATGTGGCATACTTGGCCGGGGAAGGAGAAGTGAACGGTGGAACCGCTGGACAGAGCAGCGACTTCCGCACCGGTCATGTTCATGGTGGAGACCACCAGAACCACGTCGCGGCCCATGGAGGTGACATGCAGGTGGACAGTAGAGCCCATCATTTCGGACACGTCAACCTTGCCCTCGATGCCGCCGGCGGTCAGCTCAATGTGCTCGGGACGGACGCCCAGAACGACATCCTGCTCCGCAACGTTGTTGGCGGCGAGCTTGGCCTGCTTCTCGTCGGACAGGACCACGGTCTGGTTGTCCAGCTGCACGGCGTACTTGCCGTCAGCCTTGACCAGCTTGGCGTTCTCGAACATGTTCATCTGAGGCGTACCGATGAAGGTAGCGACGAACAGGTTGTAAGGATGGTTGAAGACCTCCTGAGGTGTGCCGATCTGCTGGATGAAGCCGTCCTTCATGATGACGATCCGGTCGCCCAGAGTCATAGCCTCGGTCTGGTCGTGGGTAACATAGATAAAGGTGGTGTTGATGCGCTCGCGCAGCTTGATGATCTCAGCACGCATCTGGTTACGCAGCTTGGCGTCCAGATTGGACAGAGGCTCATCCATCAGCATGACCTGAGGGTCACGAACGATGGCGCGGCCGATGGCAACACGCTGACGCTGACCGCCGGACAGAGCCTTGGGCTTACGGCCCAGATACTGGGTGATGTCCAGGATCTCAGCGGCTTCCTTGACCTTCTTGTCGATCTCGTCCTTGGGAGCATGACGCAGCTTCAGAGCGAAGGCCATGTTCTCGTAAACGGTCATGTGGGGGTACAGAGCGTAGTTCTGGAAAACCATGGCGATATCGCGGTCCTTGGGGGCAACGTCGTTGACCAGACGGTCGCCGATGTACAGTTCGCCTTCGGAGATCTCTTCCAGACCGGCGATCATACGCAGGGTGGTGGACTTACCACAGCCGGAGGGGCCGACCAGAACGATGAATTCCTTGTCCTTGATGTCCAGGCTGAACTCCTGCACTGCCACGACACCCTTGTCGGTAATCTGCAGGTTCACCTTCTTCTCGGTGGTCTCCTCGCCCTTCTTCTTTTTCTTCTTCTTTGCGTCGTCGCCGTTGAAGGGGTAGATCTTCTTTACGTTCTTCAGGGTTACACTTGCCATACTGTTTCGACGCCGAACGCACCTACCATTTTCGCATGCGTTCTCACTGACCGGAAAGCAATATTCCGGGAGCATTACGACAGGTCTCCACACTGCCGCACCGTGCGTCAGACGGGTTTATCCTCCTTTATTTTAGCGGTATTCTGTCTATTATGTGGAGTAGACAGAATCCACCTGGATAAATAAATGTTACCATATTCTGCAAGAACACGCAATGGTTGGTTTCTACAATTTTGGATAATAGTTTTTGGGCAGTTTGCCAATCCGGGCTTTTTACAGGATGGAAAAGCCGCTCCCAGTTGCTTCCAGTGTCGAGCCGTAGTAGGCGGCCATGGCGGTTTCTAAGTCGATGGCGTCGGACACTGCGGCCGTCTCGTAGCACGAGTGCATGGCCAGCTGGGCAAGGCCGATGTCCACCGTGGGGACGCTCACGTGGGCAAGGGAGATTCTGCCAAGCGTAGAGCCGCCGGGAAGATCCGCCCGGTTGTGGTAGGTCTGCACCTTGACGCCCGCCCTGCCGCAGATTTTCCGGAACACTGCGGCGCTGACGCTGTCGGTGCAGTAGCTGAGATTGGCGTTGTACTTGATCACCAGTCCGCCGCCCATGACCGGGGCGTTGCCGGGGTCGGCATACTCCGGGTGGTTGGGGTGGACGGCGTGGGCATTGTCCGCGGACACCAGAAAGGACTGCGCCAGCATCCGCCCACGGTTCAGCTTCAGGCCGTCGCAAATTCTGCCCAGCGTATCCTCCAGCAGAGACGAGCCCGCACCCTGCGGGGAAACGGAACCGACCTCCTCACTGTCGAAAACGCACAGAACCGGGATGGACGCGCTGTCCCTGCCCTTGAGGAAGCCCTGCGTGCAGCCCCATGCGCATTCCAGATCGTCCAGCGCGGCGGAGGAAATGTATTCTTCGTCAACGCCCCAGACCGACGCCTTCTGCCGGATGTAAAGATACAGGTCGTGTCCCAGAATCTTTCCGCCCGCTTCCTTCTCCAGCAGCGCCGGGAGCTTGCCTGCCGTGCCCGCGCTGCCGATGAGGGGCAGGGTATCCACTGCCGGGTTCCATTTGTAGCCTTCGTTCGCCTGACGGTTCATGTGGATGGCGACGTTGGGGATGAGCAGCAGGTCTCTGTCGATGTCCAGCAGCTTCGTCTCCACACCGGCTTCCGTCTCCACCGTCACCCGTCCCGCGACGGACAGGGGACGGTCCAGCCATGGGGAGATCAGCATTCCGCCGTAGCGCTCCACAGCCATGCGGGTGTAGGCGGCGGCAAGCTCAAAATTCTCCTTGACCTTGAAGGTGGGACGGTCGGAATGGCTGGCGCTCATGAGGAAGCCCTTGGGGCTTCCCTCCGGCACCCGGAACGCCACGAGGGCAGAGCCGCCCCGGATCAGGAAATACTTTCCGCCGGGGGCAAGCGCCCATTCGTCCTGCTCGTACAGCCGGGTATAACCGGCATTTTTCAGCGTCTCGGCCAGATACGCCTGGGCGTGATACACGCTGTGGGCTGCATTCAGAAAATCACACAGTGCTTTTGTCCGGCTGTCCATTACTGTTTTCCCTCCTCAAGAAGTCCGCAGACCAGATCGATCTGCTGGGCGACGGTCTGCAATGCGCCGCGCCAGAATTCCTTGTCTGTCAGGTCAATGCCCGCCACCTTGGCGACATCCTCCGCCGTGGCGACGGTGGTGGTGCGCAGCAGCTTCTTGTACTTCGGCACGAAAGCCGCGCCCTCCCGTTCGTACTGGGCGTACAGTCCCCGGGCGAACAGACCGCCGAAGGCGTAGGGATAGTTATAGAAGGTCGAGCCGTAGTAGTGGCTCTTGCAGACCCACATATAGGGATGGCGGAAGCTTGCGTCCAGACCGTCGCCGTAGGACTGCTCCTGCGCCTTCAGCATCATGCCGCACAGAGTCTCCGCGTTCATGAACTGCTTCTCCCGGTTTTCCAGCACCATGCTCTCAAAGAGGTACCGGGAATAGATGTCGCAGATGATCTGAGTGACGTCCTGAAGCTGGGACTCGATGAGCGCCAGCTCCTCGTCGTGGGATTTTGCCTGCCGGATGGCCGCAGCCATGACCACGCACTCGTTGAAGGTGGACGCGGTCTCCGCCACGGGCATGGAGTAATCCCGGTTCAGCGGCCGGTGGGTACGGATGCACTGGTTGTGGAAAGCGTGTCCCAGCTCGTGGGCAAGGGTCACGATATCGCCGAAAGTGCCGTCGAAATTGGTCAGAATGCGGCTCTGGCCGATGCTCGCCACCCCGGCGCAGAACGCGCCGCCGGACTTTCCGTCCCGGGGATAGAAGTCGATCCATTCCTCGTCAAAGGCGCGCGCCACCATGTCCGCCAGCTCGGAATCAAAAGTGGAGAACAGCTCCACCAGAATCCTTTTGGCGTCTTCCGTGGTGTACCGCGCAGTAGATTTGCCCATGGGCGCGAACAAATCGTACCATGGCAGGCCGTTTTCGTGGCCCAGCGCCTTTCCCTTGGCGCGGAGGTACTGCCGGAATTTGGGCATGTATTCTTCCATCGCCCCCAGCATGGCGTCTAAGGTCTCCCGCTTCATGTCGGACTTTTCCAGCGTCCGGTCAAGGGGCGACGCATAGCCACGGAGCTGGCAGTCCGAAATGGTCTCCAGCTTGATGGAGTTCAGGGCGAAGGCCACGGCGTCCTTGATCCGGTCGTAACAGCTCAGCTCTGCTTCATAGGCCGCTTTCCGCACGGCTGGGTCGGGGTCATAGGCCAGATTGCGGATGGCGGACAGATTGGTCGTCCCGCCGTTGTAGCTCACCGGCACGGTGCTGGTCAGATATTCCTGCAGGTCGCTCCACGCGCTGGAGCCGGACATGGACAGCTTGGCGCTGATCTGCTCGCCCAGACTTCCCAGCAGATGGGAGCTGTTTCGCAGCAGGCTTTCAAACAGGAAGGTGTAGTCCTTCAGCGTCTCATCGCTGCCCACAAGCGTCATCAAATCGGGGATTTCCGACACCCACTCCCGCCACTGCGCCTGCGCGCCTGCGGCGCCGGTGAGGATCTGCATCACCTGTCCCAGTCGGGAGCCGGCTTCCGCGTCCCGGGTGTTGCCCGACTGGCGCAGAAAAGCGTATTCCACCAGCTTCCCGGAAAGCTCCGACAGGGATTCTTCCAGCGCGACGCCTTTTTTCAGGCCGTCCAAGGGCGTCTGCTTATCCAGTTCCCCGGCAAAGGCCACATAATCCTGTACAAGCTTCTCCAGCTTTTCCATGTCCGCGGCAAAGGCGGGGTCGTCAAAGCCGCGGTAAATAACGTCCAGATTCCATACTTCGTTCATGATTTGTCCCTCCTGACAGTATTCACGGCCATTTTACACCAGTCTTCCCCTTCCGTCAACTGCCCGCACGGACTGCCGCATTTTGTCGAAAAATGTAGAAAAGTTCTCGATATCCGTCGAAATTGTCGAAAATGCGCTGTTTTTGACGAGCGATTATTTTTGTTTTTCCTTGCAAAACTGCGTGCTTCATGGTATTCTTTATTTGTCGCACACGGGTTTTCGTGATTCGTGGCATTGGGGAGCAAAATCTAATCTTTTACATGACAGGAGAGGACTGTATATGGAACATGTAACAACCGTATTGATCGCGGACAGCGCGGACGACTTCTGCACCGCCCTGACCGCCGCATTGCAGCACGCCGACGGGTTTCAGGTCGTTGGAACGGCCAACGACGGGGAACAGGCCATTCGCATGGTGGAGGAGCGGAAGCCCGACGTTCTGGTGCTGGATCTGATGCTGAGCAAAAAGGACGGCATCAGCGTTCTGAAAGCCGTATCCGGCATGGAGCGCCGCCCCATCACCCTGGCGACCTCCGTCTTTGTGACGCAGTACGTGTCTGCGGCGGCGGCCAATCTGGGGGTGCGGTATCTGATGCTGAAGCCCTGCGATATGACCGCGCTGGTGGAGCGGCTTGAGGAGATCCGGGGCGGAGACGGTCAGAAGGCCGCGGAAAAGCGCCGCCCGGACAAGACCAGCATCGAGTCCATGGTTACGGGCATCATCCACGAGATCGGCGTTCCCGCCCACATCAAGGGCTACCAGTACCTGCGGGAGGCCATCATCATCGCGGTAAACGACATGGACGTAATCAACGCCATCACGAAGGTACTCTATCCCCAGGTAGCGAAAACCTTCGGGACGACCCCCAGCCGGGTGGAGCGTGCCATCCGCCACGCCATCGAGGTAGCCTGGGATCGGGGCGATCTGGATACCCTGCAACGGTTCTTTGGGTATACCGTGAGCAATACCAAGGGGAAGCCTACGAATAGTGAGTTTATCGCCCTGATCGCTGACCGGCTGCAGCTCCAGCTCAAGAGCGCCGAGGCGGCGCAGTATTGAGGGATGCACTAGGGAATTTCGATTTTTCCATTTGAATATCGCAAGTAAATTTTATCGTTCTGAAAATGCTCCTGCCTTATTGGGAATTTTACACCCAATAAGGCAGGAGCGTTCTATTTATAGTGATCTATTCGCCGCTTAACGTAAGCAGCTCTGCAATTACTTTATCCAGAAGGGGCAAATATTTCTCATCAATCCGGCGAATGGCATCGAGCCGCTTGGAATCTTCCGGCCTGTCATTGCCGAACAGAACATAATCCGCCGACAGGCCGAGCACTTTACAGACCTTGATTAACATTTTTACAGAAATCCCGGTTCTGCCGCGTTCCAGCTCTGCCAGATAAGAGACACTGACGTCCAGTTTTTCCGCGAATTTCTCTCTTGTGTAGCCCAGTTCCTCACGCGCTTTGCGAATTCGCATATACATTTACTGTCACCTCAGCATATAGTATCGGTGATAGTTTCACAAATTAACATCAACTAATATTGTATAAATTACATATTGCATTACTTGATATTTTGCTGTATGATACTGTTGTGTTCAGATACACTTATTATTATGAGAGGGTGAAAATACATGAAACGAATTCTATCAGCAATTCTTGCCGCCGCGCTTTGCCTAAGTCTTGCAGGCTGTAAAAGCAAAGCAGAACGAGACTTGGAAAACTTGGAAAAGGCCGCGGAGGAATTCCGGAAAGTGGCAGAGGATGCCGCAAAGCAGTATGACGAGGTAAAAAACGACTTTGACGACTACAATCAAGCGTTGGAAAGGATTCAGGGGAAATAATATGAGAAAAATAGTCACTTTGGCCATGGCAGTGATGTTGTGCATTTCATTATGTGCTTGCACCAAAACCGAAACAGTAAACGAACCGACATCTAAAGCGCCGGAACAATCACAGCAGGCAACGGTTTCCACAGAAGCAGGAAACAGTGTCCATCTGCTTCAGCTTGGAGAGAAAGCGGACGCAGGGTTTGTATCGTTGGAATTTTCTTCGGCGGCACTGACGTATTCGGTCGGCGGGCATGGCTTTTCCACAACCGCCGGGGATGGGAAAAGATGCTTCAGTCTGGTGGGCATTGCGGAAAACACTGGAAACGCACCGCTGCCGATTGAGACCATGTGCGCGGAAATGGTGTTTAATGACCAGTATACGTATACCGCGCATGGCAAAATGATAGACAGCGATAGGATACCCGCATCCCTTGCTCCGCTTGAGCAAAACGGTTTTTGGGTATATGCCGAAATCCCGGAGAATCTGGTTGACCAACTGGAAAGTTGCGTGGTACGTTTCTCCTTTAATAAAGACTGCGCCACGTATCCGAAGACGGTTGACGATGGCGATTTCGTATACGAAGTAAAGCTCAGTGAAAATGACTGTGCGGCCGCATTGGATGCAACCGGTACGGCAAGCATTTTCTTTGACGAATGCCCCATTCTGCCCACACCGGAAAGTTTTGAGCCGGTCAGCATAGCCTCCTCCGGCTCTTCGTCGTTGAATGGAAAGGCATCGTCTATCTACTACTCCTATATGGGTATACTTGGCAGAAACGATAATATGGAGGAAGTATTTCAGGATTACGTTCAGCATATTCAGAAACTTGGGTTTGCCGTGAAGGAAAACGGCGCAGACTATGATGTGTATGCCGGAACTGTAAAAGTAGCAACCGCATCTGTCAACAGTCAAGGCATGAAGTTTGACATCGTACCCGGAAATGAAAGCATTGATTCTTCTGTTCTTGGAGAAGCAGACAATTCCGAGAGTCAGCCTGAGTCCGTTCTGAAAATAGGAGATACCGTTGAAACGGATTATTGCCGGATGACGCTTGACAAGTATGACAGTGGCATGGAAATAACCTCCGGGACAGGTCAAAGTGGATCCTATCGATACTATACATCGGAAAACGGAGACCCATATTTCTATATCTTTGGTTCGTTTAAGAATTTAAGCGGAAAGCCTGTGGATATTCGGAATATCTACGTGCAAATGTGCTTTGACGGGACATATAATTACAGAGGAGAGATTTCCGGCGTAAGTGATGCAATCGGCAACTTCATAACTGATGTTTCTCCGCTTGCCGAAGTGAACTATTACATTTACGCTGCTGTACCGCAGGAGCTGATTGATTCTTATAAAACTTGTGAAATAAAGGTGGGCTTTACGGAGAACTTTGACTATAAAGTAATCGATGTAAACGACTTACCTCAGTTCAAAATGTGCGACGACATTTTTACGATTGTTCTCCCTTAAAAGCCACCACACAAAAAACTCCCAACCGATTCCCCTCGGTTGGGAGTTTTTTTCATCATTCAGACGCCGCTGTATTCCAGATATGTACCCCGTCTGAGCAGGGCGGCGGCGCATTTTTCGCAGAGGTAATCCTCCGTGAGCAGCGCTTCCGGCGCGCCCTCCGCTGTCCCGCCGCAGCGGGCGCAGGCTGGGATCGTTACGATCTTCTTTTCAAAGATCCAGTAGGCCGTCCCCGAGGGAACCACCGTGGAAAAGTCGAAGCGGTCGGTCTTGTGGCCTTCCAGCTTTCCGTAATTGTAAATGTTGGAGTCCCGTACCTGAATCACATCGTCGTCGAACATCTTTTCCAGCAGCAGATAGTGTCCGCCCCGGGTCCAGTAGCCCTTGGTCTGGACGCAGACCACCACATAGCCCTCCCGCATGGCGTCTCTGGCTTCCCGCCACTCGAAGGTCTTTTTCTTCAGGTAAAAGCCCATCTGCGCCGGGGCGACGACGAACAGGCTGCCGTCGGTGCCGTGATCGTAGCAGTAGCCGCCGTAGCGACGGCACATCTCCGGCGGCGTCAGCTCGGTGTCGGCCATGTAGGTCGCCAGCATGGCCATGGTGGTGATGCCACAGCCGTGGGTGACGATCCGGTACGCGCCGTACATGGTGGTGGGGTAATCCTGCTGGAGATAGAGCTGGGCTTCCGGGTAGCGCTGGTGCCCAACGTCGGGATAGAGCAGGTCAGAGGCAGTCACCGGGGCGGTCTGCGCCGCGGTGCCCAGCGTAATGGCGCTGTAGTCGATCTCGGCGGGGTATTTCTCCCGCGCCTGCGCGATCTTCTCCCCGCCAAGGGCGGCGGTCAGGTCTTCCCGGGCGGCGTCGTACCAGATGTCGGTGCTGCCCTTGAAAAAGACGATATGATAGCCCAAACCTGAACGGAGGATGTCCACGTCCCCGCTCTGGCGGGCATCGTCAAAGCACCAGTCGTCCAGCACGGGGGTCAGCTGCCCCTTATGAAGCTTCTGGTACAGTCCGCCGTCCAGCGCGGAACCGGCGTCCGCGGAATTTTTATTGGCCAAATCCGCGAAGATGGCGTCATTGGTGGATCTGTTGTCGCCGCGCCTGCTGTCCGCTGCCAGAGCTTTCTCGTAGTCCTCCACCAGTGTCTGGGCGGAGGCAAGGCACGCGTCCCACAAATCTTCGGAACAGGTCACGGTGCCGTCCGGCGCCACGGTGACGGTTCCCGTCCCGTCCTCCGGCACCTGCGGGATCAGCAGAATGTGGCGGATGTCCACCAGCTTGCCGCTGCTGCGGGTAATGCCCGCTTCGGCATAATCCGACTCATGTTCCGTGAAGTAGGCTTCCACCTCTTCCTCAGTGGGCGCGATGTAGTAGCTCAGGGCGGTATCGTACATATAGCCCCGGTTGTGCAGCTCCATGCAGGCGGTCAGGTCTTCCGCCGACGCACCGGCGATATCCTTCGCCAATGCGGAAACGTCGGCAAAGCCGTACTTTTCCGCCAGAGCCGCCAGCGCCTGGGGAATGTCCTCCAGATACTGTTCGTGGAGAGTGTTGAGCCGGTAATTCTTATTGTAGCCGTAGAGATAGGCCGTGGCAGGCTTGCCGGACATGTAGGTCTCGTGGTTTTTCATGTTGGGCTGGTAGGCTTCCTCTGTGGGGATGCCCTCGTCCACGCTTTGCAGCGACAGCGCTAGAGCGCTGTGCCAGCTGAGAAGCGCCCGTTTCAGGAAATACTGCTGCCAGCTGGCGACGCTGGTGTCAATTTCACAGGGCTGGGTGTCCAGAGGCTTATCAAAGTCCGGGGCAGTCTCGTGCGCTGCCTGACGGTAAGAGGCGACTTCCATCCAGTAATAGACCTGCAGCTGCCCGTTTGTCAGCTGCTCGTTTCCAACGGTCGCCACCACGGCAGAAGCGTTGACGGAATCCGCCGTATAGCTGCCCTTGCAGGTCACGTCGCCGGGATTGCCGTCCTCCGGCATCGTTGCCGGGACGGTGGGCTGGGTAGTCTCCGCCGCGGACGGGGCGGTAGTCTCCGTCTTCACGGGGGGCTTTTTCCCGCAGCCCGTCAGGCCCTCCAGAAGCATAACGGCACACAGGGCTGCTGCCAGATATCTCTTTGTATTCACTGTCATACCCAGATTCCTTTCTGATTCCATGCTCCTCCCGGCCGGTGCCCCCATTGACTTTGTTTCGGAGGCATGATATAAAACGATCAGACTTTGGGGGAGGAAGCGAACATGCGCGAACAATTTATCCGTACCGAAATGCTGCTGGGCGCCGAAGCGCTGGAGCGGCTGCAGAATGCCCGGGTCGCCCTGTTCGGGCTGGGCGGAGTCGGCGGCTACACACTGGAAGCCCTGACCCGCAGCGGCGTGGGGCAGCTTGATCTCATTGACAACGACACCGTGAGCTGGTCCAATCTGAACCGGCAGATCCTCGCGACATATGATACCGTGGGGATGCGGAAGGTGGACGCGGCAAAGCAGCGGGTGCTTTCTATCAACCCCGCGTGCGTCGTGCGGACTTATGCCGTTTTCTATACCCCCGAGACCGCGGGGCAGTTCGATTTTACCCAATACGACTACATCGTGGACGCCATCGACACCGTCACCGGCAAGCTGGCGCTGGTTCAGAACGCCCACGACGCCGGGACGCCCATCATCAGCTGCATGGGCACCGGCAACAAGCTGGACGCGTCCATGTTTGAGGTTGCGGATATCACCAAGACTTCCATGTGTCCTCTGGCGCGGGTCATGCGCCGGGAACTGAGCAAGCGGGGCATCCGCCACTTAAAGGTGGTCTATTCCAAAGAGGAGGCCCTTACCCCCACCGGCTGGGAGGCGGAAGCCGCCGCCCTTGGCAAGCGCCAGATCCCCGGCAGCTCGGCCTTCGTGCCGGGAACGGCGGGGCTGATTCTGGCAGGGGAAGTGGTACGGGACATCGCGATGGCTGCACCGGAGGCTTGAAAAAGCAGCCCAAAAACGGCTGCTTTTTTCCGGGCGGGCAGCGCTGCCCCGGCCTGATGGTTTTTAATCTTCCTCGAAGGTCAGGATATCCTTATACTTTTCCTTGAACAGACCGTAGACCGCATCCAGAATTGCCTCGTCCTCCACGGCGAGGTAATTTTCATTTTCCTCGTCCACCGGCTCCACCTCGAGGATCACGATCTCGGTGGACGGCTCGTCGGCGGGCATCAGCACCAGATATTCCTTCCCCTCGTAGGTAAGGCAATCCAGATATTCAAAGTCCATATCCTGTCCGTTTTCGTCGGTCAGGGTCAGGATGCTTTCTTCCTGTTCCATGTTTTCATTTTCCATAAAAAGTCCCTCCTGATATTGGGATTGATTTTGGGATGATTATACCTGATATGGCCGGGAAATGCAAGAGGAATGTGCCGGAGTGTTTCATTGACTTTGCCCTTTGCATATGTTAAACTGAGATCAAGAACACAAGGAGGGATACCTATGACCCCCATCGAAAAGGAAATCGAAGGCATTGTGGACGGCATTCTGGAGGATTACCGCCACGGCCGGGACATCGACAAGCTCGACCCCTTCCAGCACCCGGACAAGGCCGTGGTCATTGACATGATCGGCAAGCTTCTGCGCATTGTCTACCCTGGCTCCTCCCGGGACAAAGCCTACCGCATCTACAACACCAAGCACAACCTCTCCATGCTCATTGAGGACGTGATGTACAATCTGAACAAGCAGATCGCTATCGCCCTGCGGGTCGACAGGACGGAGCGGGAAGCGCAGGAAACGGCGCAGGAGCTGAGTTTGCAGTTCTTCCGGGCAATTCCCGGCATCCGGGCGGTGGCCCAGACAGACGTGGAGGCATTTTACGACGGCGACCCCGCTGCGTTCAGCACGGACGAGATCATCTTCTGCTACCCCGGACTGTTTGCCATCACGGTGTACCGGCTGGCGCACGTGCTGTATATGCTGAAAGTCCCCATGCTCCCCCGGATCATGACGGAGCACGCCCACAGCGTCACGGGCATCGACATCAACCCCGGTGCCACCATCGGCCGGTATTTCTTTATTGACCACGGCACCGGCATTGTGGTGGGCGAGACCACGGTCATCGGCGACCACGTGAAGGTCTATCAGGGCGTGACGCTTGGCGCGCTGACCACCCGGGGCGGACAGAGCCTGCGGGGAAAGAAGCGCCACCCCACCATCGAGGACAATGTGACCATTTACGCCGGCGCGTCTATCCTTGGCGGCGGCACAGTGATCGGCCGGGACAGCGTCATCGGCTCCAACGTCTTTATCACCCATTCCATCCCCCCCTGCACCACAGTGAGCGTCAAGAGTCAGGAGCTGCAGTTCAAGCCCCGGAACTGCGAAGGAAACTGCGCCTCCTGCACCAAGCCGGAACCCTTCTGGGAAGGGCAGAAATAATGTGAGGGCACACCCCAAATGAACCGCACCGGTTCGTGCGGATGGTACAAAAACGGGGCCATGAGCGGGAATGTTTCGTTTCAAATGGAGTGGCGCAGCGCTGGCGGCGCCACTCCGGTTTTTATCCGGATGCGCTCACAGGAAAGTTTTTCAAAGATTTTACCGGAGCGTCTTGACTTCCCGGACAAACGTGGTATAATCCCCGTATGTAATGAATGTAATAAACATGTGGGGGAGTAGCAAGCACGGTTTCCGCCGCGCAGCAAGTCAACAGTACGGCGAAAGCCTGGCTTGCTTTAATTTGCCAGACTCATGTATATCCGTCCTTTCGGTTATGCATGATCTGTCTCTTTTTTTCAGACCTGACATATCCGTTCGGATATGGGCAGGTTTTTTATTTTGGGAATCTTTGATTTAGAGCTTCCCCGCTGTCCTTCGGATATACCATTATGATTCGGGGGAAACCCCAATAAGGAAAAGGAGAATCATTATGCTTGTACCCGTTTTGTTATTCGCAGTCGGCCTCGTGCTGCTCATCAAGGGCGGCGACTGGTTCGTGGACGGCGCCACCGGCCTTGCCCGGCGGTTCCACATCCCCGAGATCATCGTGGGCGCCACCGTGGTGTCCATCGGCACCACATTGCCTGAGGTGATGGTATCCGCCACCGGCGCACTGAACGGTCAGGGCGCCATGTCCTACGGCAACGCCATCGGCTCCATTATCTGCAATACGTCTCTCATTGCCGCCATCACCCTGGCCGTCCGTCCCGCCCCCGTGGATGTGCAGTCCATGAAGAAGCCGGTGATTTTCTTCTTCGTCGCCGCCGCCGTCTACTGCTTCGCCGCCTACGGGATGGGGGAGTTCACCCGGCCGCTGGGCATCGTGCTGCTGGCGATGTTTGTCTTCTACATGGTCGTCACCGTCCGTCAGGGCATCAAAACCCCCGCTCCCCAGGACGAGGAACCCCACGAGGACGGCACGTCCGTCCCTCTGTGGAAGGAGCTGCTGCTCCTGGTGGTTGGCGCGGCGGTCATTGCTGTGGGCGCGAACCTGCTGGTGGACAACGGCACCATCATCGCCAAGGAGCTGGGCGTGCCGGAGACGGTCATTGCCCTGACCTTCGTCGCTCTCGGCACCAGTCTGCCTGAGCTGGTCACGGCCATCACCTCCCTGGTGAAAGGCCACGGCTCGCTGTCCGTCGGCAATATCATCGGCGCGAACCTCTTTAATCTGGTGCTGGTTTCCGGTGTGTCCGTCACCCTCGCGCCGTTTGAGGTTCCCGTGGGTAAGACCATCTTCGGCATCAATTCCTCCCTGATTCTGGACATGCCGCTGATGCTCGTCGTCATGGCGCTGCTGACTATCCCGGCACTGACCACCAAAAAGCTCCACCGCTGGCAGGGCATCCTCCTGCTGTGCATTTATGCAGCTTTCTGCGCGATTCAGTTCGGGCTGTAAAAGAAAATAACGCACCGGCGGCGTCGGAGAGAAGCTTCTCTCTGACGCCGCCGTTGATTTTCTTCCGGGCATGTAGTATAGTTAGAAGGAGATAACAACGCCCGCTTCGGCAGAAAGGATCCGGTAACATGACGCGATATGAATTTGAGGTACTTTCCCACCTGGAGCGGAACGGAGCGGGGCAATATTCTCTCCGGACGCTGTCGGACGCACTGACGATCTCCGGTGGAGAAATTTCCCGGTGTCTGGAGCAGCTGGCGGCGAAACATTGGATCACCCAGGACGGGGACACCCTCGCCGTCACGGACGCCGGCTTGGCCGCGCTGGAGCCTTACCGGGTAAAAAACGCGATCATTCTCGCCGCCGGGTTCGGCTCCCGGATGATGCCCGCCACTGCCGACCGTCCCAAGCCTCTGGTGACGGTGAACGGCGTGCGCATTCTGGAAACGCTGCTGGACGCACTGGTGGCGGTTGGGATTCGGGACATCACCGTTGTGCGGGGCTACCGGAAGGAATGCTTCGACGCGCTGCTGGAAAAGTACCCCTTCCTGACGCTGGTAGACAACGACATTTACAGTAAGACCAACAACATTTCCTCCGTCATGGCCGTGCTTGATAAGCTGGACGGCTGCTACCTGTGCGAGGCGGATTTATACATCACCAATCCCCAGATCATCACCAAATATCAATACGCCAGCAACATCCTCGGCGCATATTCTCTGGAAACCGACGACTGGAGCTTCCAGATGGATGGAAACGGTCACATCATCAACTACCAGAAGGGAAACACCTTCTGCTATAACTACTACGGCATTTCCTACTGGACGAAAGCGGACAGTGCCCGCCTGCGGGAGGACTTCCGGCAGGTCTACGGGGAAGCCGGCGGGAAAGACTATTTCTGGGAATTCATCCCTCTGGTGCTCCGGAAGGAGCGCTATGCCGTGGAAATTCGCCAGTGCCGGAAGTCGGACATCATGGAGATCGACAATTACTACGAGCTTGCGCAGCTGGATTCCACCTACCGAACGGAGAAGACGCTATGAAATGCTACGAAGGCCATATCCTGACGGTCAATCAGAATAACGACGTTGCCCGTTACCTCGTGGAAGACGGGGGAAAAATCGTATACGTGGGAAACGACCTGCCAGAACAGTACCACTCCGCCGAGGTCATTCAACTGGGTGAAAAAGCCCTTATTCCCGCCTTTGTGGACGCACACCAGCACTTTGCGTCCTTCTCCACTTTCCACGCGGGTCTGAACGTCATGGACGCAGCATCCAACGCCCAGATCATGGAGATGGTGAAGCAGTTCGCGGTGCAGTCTCCTAAGAAAACGCTGATCGCCTTCGGCGCGTCCCCCTACTGTGTAAAGGAGGGGCGGCTCATCAGCCGCCGGGAACTGGACGCCGTGTGTCCCGACAAGGAAATTATGGTGGTAAAATACGACGGCCACGCCTGCATTGTCAATTCCAGACTCCTGAACGCCATGGAAAGCAAGGTAAAGCACCTTCGCGGCTACCACCCGGACACAGGGGAAATGAATCAGGAGGCGTTTTTTGCCTTCTCCAACGCGCTGACCAATTCTCTGTCCATTCCCGAGTTGATTCACAATATGCAATCGGCGGTGGATTTTCAGGCAAGCCGGGGAATCGGCTGCGTCCACACCGTCAGCGGCGTGGGCTTTGCGGGTGATCTGGACATCACACTGGAAAAGCTCTTTGCCAAGGGACTGAAAAACGGGTTCCAAATCCGGGTATTCCCCCAGAGTATGAACGTGAAAACGGCCACCAGCAGGAATCTTCCCCGCATCGGCGGCTGTTTCGCCTGCGCGCTGGACGGCTGCTTCGGTTCCCACGACGCAGCGCTGAATGCCCCCTACGCCGACGAAATCGGCGGCGAGGGCGTGCTGTACTACGACGATCAGAAGGTCATGGATTTCTGCAAAGAAGCCAACCGGGCGGGATTGCAGATCGAGCTGCACGCCATCGGCGACAAGGCATTTGACCAGGCCTGCCGCGCAATAAAAGCGGCGCTGGACGATTACCCAAGAGAAGACCACCGCCATGGCATCATCCACGACTGCCTGCCCACCCCGGAGGGCATTCAAATTTGCCGGGACTATCATATCCAGATGCCCATGCAGAGTGCGTTCATCGGCTGGAAGCAGGAGCCGGACGATTATCTGGAACACATTCTGGGTCACGACCGTCTGGAAAAGCTGAACCCCATCAAAACGTTCCGGGACAATGATATTATGGTATCCTTCGGTTCCGACGCTCCCTGTACCACCCCCGACCCCATCGTCTGGATGGACAGAGCGGTGAACAATGATAACGCCGGTCAGGCGGTCTCCGTTCAGGACGCTCTGCGGATGTGTACCTACAACGGCGCATGGGCGGCCTTTGACGAACAGGAGCGGGGCAGTCTGGAAGCCGGGAAAATCGCGGATATGGCAGTGCTGTCGGAAAACCCGTACACCGTCCCCAAGGACAAACTCAGTGGTCTTCGGGTAGAGCGGCTGTACCTCGGCGGGAAGCCCTACGAAAGCTGCCGGGAAAGCATTCTTCCCATGATGCTCCGGGGGCTGACCTCCCGGAACAAGGCGTAAAGGCGGATTCCTATGACAAAACACGAATTTTACATTCTCAACGACCTGTATAACGGCAGACAGGGCCGGGGCGGCTGCACGTCGGACATTGACCGCACCCGCGCGCTGGACGATCAGGCCGCCATCAACGCCCTGACGGACGCGGGGCTGATTGCCCGGGACACCGGCGCTCTGACCGGGGCGGGTTTTGCGGCGCTGGAACCCTACCGGGTGGACAACGCGGTCATTCTGGCGGCGGGCGCCTCCACCCGATTCATCCCCCTCTCTCTGGAGCAGCCAAAGGGATTGTTCGAGGTGAAGGGTGAAAAGCTGATCGAGCGCCAGATTCAGCAGCTGAAGGCCGCCGGAATTGACGACATCACGGTGGTTCTGGGCTATAAAAAGGAAATGTTCTTCTACCTGAAGGAGAAGTACGGCGTTAAATTCATCATCAACGACGCGTTCAACATCAAGAACAACATTGAAAGCCTGTACCTCGCCCGAAACGAGCTGAAGAACACCTACGTCTGCGTCAGCGACAGCTATTTTGTGGAAAATCCCTTTAGCCGCTTTGAATACCAGACCTTTTACGCGGGGCTGTCCGTCAGCGAAGCAGTGAACGAGCTGTACGTGGATACGGACAGCGACGGCAGAATCATTCGGATGGCAGAAAACCGGGACGCGGGGCGCGTGCTGCTGGGGCATTCCTTCTGGCGAAAAGAATTCTCCGACGCCTTTATCGCCCTTGCCGAAGCCGACCGGGAGGTCGGCCGCTATCACGCCTGCTTCTGGGAGTGGCTGGTGAAGGACTACCTTGCCCAGCTGCCGCCCATGTATTATAAGGAATACACCCCCGGCACGATCTTCGAGTTTGACTATTTCGAGGAGCTTCGCCAGTTCGACACCCAGTACCTGAGCCACACCCACAGCGGCATTATCCGGAACATCAAGCTGGTTTTCCGCTGCGACGAAGAAGATATTGTGGACTTCCGGAACGTCAGCGAGGGCATGACCAACACATCTTTCATTTTCAAGATCGACGGTGTGGACTACATCTACCGCCACCCGGGGGACGGCACCGACAGCATCATCAACCGCCGCAACGAGAAGACTTCCCTCATAAAGGCGAAGCAGCTGGGCATCGACCCGACATACATCTACGCCGACGTTAACGAGGGGTGGAAGATCTCCCGGTTCGTCCCCCAATTCCGGGAGCCGGACTACGGAAGCTTTGCGGATTCCCAAAAGGTGCTGTCTGTCCTGCGGAAGCTCCATGCTTCGGACGTGAAAGTGGACTACGGAATGCGCCCATGGGAGGACGCGCTGAGTATGCAGAAGCTGCTTACCGGAAAAGACCCCAACTGCTTCGCTCCCCACGAAGCGCTGAAAGCAAAAATCGGCAGACTCTATCAGATGACGCTGGGCGACGGCGTGGAAAAATGCTTCTGCCACGGCGATACCTACCGCCCCAACTGGATGCTCCTGCCTGACGGGGATGTAATTCTCATCGACTGGGAGTACGCAGGCTTTTCCGACCCCGGAATTGACGTTGGCTACTACATCGTAGACGCCATGTACGACTTCCCGGACGCGGAACGGTTCATCAAAGAGTATCTGGGAAACGGATACGACGTGTCCGGCCGCTTCCACTACATGGCCTATACTGCCATCATTGCCTATTACTGGTTCGTCTGGGCGCTGTACCGGGAATCCTGTGGTGCGGACATGGGGCAGTCGCTGGAAAACTGGCGCGCCATGGCGGAAAAGTACGCGGATCATTTGCTGAGAGAATAAACTGAGCGCAGAAAGCCTCGATTCGTGGGGCTTTCTGCGCTTCTTTTATAAACATTCTGCGGCTCGGGAATGTGGCGGAAACGGCCGTTTCTGCTGTTTTCTGAAGCCCTCCGCCCGAGCGGAGACATTTCCCCAATAGTGGGAAAAAGTATACATTTCGTCTATTTATATCGATACAATTGGAGCTTTATACAAATTTTTTGTTTAAAATGACAAATTCGCTGTGGACAAATGGCTCCGGATGAAGTAAAATAAGGGGCGTACAGTGCGGTGTGTGCCGCGAAATTTGAAAGAGGTGAAGTAATATGGCGTTTTCTTTTTTCGGCGGGGTCCATCCCAAAGAAAATAAGTGGTATGCCTGCGACAAGGAGACTCAGGTTTTCCCCGAGCCGGATATCGTTGTGATCCCCATGTCCCAGCATATCGGCGCCCCCTGCAACCCCCTCGTGAAGAAGGGTGACCCGGTGACCGTGGGTCAGAAGATCGGCGATAATCAGGGACTGTGCGTGCCTGTCCACGCTTCCGTCTCCGGTACGGTCAAGGCTGTGGAAATGCGCGCCCACACCAGCGGTACCACCGTGATGAGTGTGGTGATCGAGAATGACCATCTGGATACCCTGTGTGAGGACATCAAGCCCCGCACCCAGGAAGAGGTGGACGCCCTCAGCCCGGAAGAGCTGATCGGCATTATCCGGGAGGGCGGCATCGTCGGCATGGGCGGTGCGACTTTCCCCACCCACGTCAAGCTCTCCGGCGGCATCGGCAAGGTGGATACCGTCATCATCAACGCGGGCGAGTGCGAGCCTTACATAACGGCTGACGACCGGCTGTGCCGGGAGCATCCGGCGGAGCTGATGAAGGGCCTGAAGATCATCATGAAGATCTTCGGCCTGACAGAGGGACACATTGCCATCGAGGACAACAAGCCGGAAGCCATTCAGTCGCTGAAGGATCACCAGCTGGACGGCATTGTGCTGGATGTGCTGCCTGCCAAGTACCCGCAGGGCGCTGAAAAGCAGCTGATCTACGCCGTCACCGGCCGGGAAGTTCCCTCCGGCGGCCTGCCCGCCGCGGTGGGCTGCGCGGTATTCAACGCTGCGACCACCCGCGCCATCCACGACGTGGTCTACGACGGAATGCCTCTCATCAAGAGAATCGTCACCGTGTCCGGCGACATCCTCATGGAGCCGAAGAACCTGCTGGTTCCCATCGGCACCAGCTTCAACGACCTGATTGACGCCTGCGGCCACTCCGAGAACCCCTACAAGGTCCTCTCCGGCGGCCCCATGATGGGCGTTGCGCAGTACGACCTGAACGTCCCCACCATCAAGGGCGTCAACGCCGTTACCGTGCTGGGCAAGAAGAACAACTTCTTCGTGGAGGAGCCCCACTGCCTGCGCTGCGGCAAGTGCATCGAGGTCTGCCCCATGCATCTGATGCCCGTTCTCATGTATCAGGCTACGCAGGACGGTGATGTGGACGGAATGAAGTCCGTGAACCTGCTGGACTGCATCGAATGCGGCTGCTGCGCCTACACCTGCCCCGCCAGTGTGCCTCTGGTGCTGGGCTTCCGTGCCGGCAAGCAGATGATCCGCAACGCTGCCGCCCGGGAAAAGGCAAAGGCTTAAGGAGGTGGAGATCAAATGGCACAGATGAAATACTTTTATGAGCTGACGATTTCCAGCTCGCCCCACGCCCATTCCCCCGTCACCACCCAGACCATCATGCGGGACGTGCTGATCGCCCTGATTCCCGCAATGCTGGGTTCCATTTATTTCTTCGGCTTCCGGTCGCTGCTGGTGACGCTGGTCAGCGCCGCTGCCTGCGTGTTCTTTGAGTGGGGCTTCTGCAAGGTAAGGAAGCTACACTGCAAGACCTATGACCTGTCCGCCGTCGTTACCGGCGTGCTGCTGGCCTTCGTCTGCCCTGTCACCATTCCTTACTGGACGATCATTCTGGGCGACTTCTTTGCAATCGTCCTGGTGAAGATGCTTTTCGGCGGCCTGGGCAAGAATATTGTCAACCCCGCCCTTGCCGGACGTGCCTTCCTGTTCAGCTGGCCGGTGCTTATGAGCAACTGGGTCAAGGTCGGCTTTGACAACGCCGCCGGTCTGCTGTCCACCGCCGACGCCGTCACCGCCGCGACGCCCATGTCCGCCATGCACCAGGGCGCGCTGCCGGAGGAATCCATCCTGGACATGTTCCTGGGCAACATCGGCGGCTGCATTGGCGAAACCTCCGCACTGCTGCTGATCATCGGCTTTATTTACCTGCTGTACCGCAAGGTCATCACCGCCCGGATTCCTTTGGCTTACATTGGCACCGTGGCGATTCTGGCGTTCCTGTTCCCCCAGGGCAATGACCGCATTGCCTGGATGGCCGCCCAGGTGTTCGGCGGCGGATTGATGCTGGGCGCCATCTTCATGGCCACCGACTACGTGACCTCCCCGCTGACCAAGCTGGGGCAGATCGTCTACGGCATCGGCTGCGGCGTCATCACCATTCTGATCCGCTACTTCGGCGGCTACAGCGAGGGCGTGACCTATGCCATCCTGTGCATGAACGCCTGCGCGGTGCTGCTGGATAAGATCGGCCGTCCCGTGAAGTTCGGCGCACCCAAGAAGGAGGCGGCAAAGAAATGAAAACCGAATCCACCGTGAAATATGTTCTTCGCATTGCGCTGACCTTGCTGGCCATCACTGCCGTCGTGGCCGTGATTCTCGCCGCGGTCAACACCGTTACCGCGCCCCGCATCGCGGCGCAGAACGAGCAGAAGACCCAGAACGCCATTGAAGCTGTGCTTCCCGGCGGCGGTCAGGAAGTGGCCTTCACCGACGACACCGGCCTGGTC
>ERZ779840.425-NODE-425-length-50104-cov-12.874623_pt1 | contig 50104 bp, 42 predicted proteins | sample MGYA00511561_ERZ779840 | MGnify/ENA primary metagenome ERZ779840 (study PRJEB29588, sample SAMEA2162036) | human gut metagenome | biome: human gut; feature: human-associated habitat; material: faeces | place: Denmark | collected 2008/2010 ...
TTGAAAACCGTGCCACATCCGAAACAGTCTGGGCACAATTTATTTTCTGGTGTGGAAAGTTTGAGTATTTTATAAACCTTACGGCTGCTTTACATAATACATTGGATTTACATAATTACCTGATTTAAACATCGCAAAATGAAGATGCGGTCCTGTTGATATTCCGGTGGATCCGGATCTTGCGATCACCTGGCCTTTCTGCACCCGCTTTCCTACAGAGGTTTTTAACTGGGAACAGTGCATATAATAAGAATAAATGCCGCCGCCATGATAAATCGCCACATAATTTCCTGCCGATGCGGAATATCTGGCAAGCACCACTTTTCCCTCCTTGCACGCCAATACATTTGTCCCTGTATTTACCGCTATGTCCACACCCTTATGATAACTGCTGGCTCCGGCTGTCGGAGCTTTCCGGTAACCAAATGTAGATGTGATCCTCCCTGCCACCGGAAGCGGCCATGCGTATTCTCCTGTCGTCGGCATCACCTGTACACTCTCGCCCGCCTGCTCCTGCTGTGCAATATTGCTTCTGCCCTGCTGCAGAATGTCTTCGATCTCCTTTTCCTGTGCGGCGATCTGTGCGGCATAATCCGCAACATTCTGCTGATTTTCCTTCACAATCCCCTGATACACTTCAATCTGACGTGTTTTTTCATCGGAAAGCTGATCCAGCTTCTGCTTTTCATATTTAAGGGAATTTTTGGCGGCAGTAACCTGCTTTTTCTTTTCCTCTGCCCGTTCCTGTGCCACCGTCACCTCATCCAGTACCTGCTGATATCTGGTCAGCAGCACCTTATCGTAATCCGTCACCTTCTGGACATATTCCTCCCGGCTCAAAAAATCTGCCAGACTGCGGGACTCCATCAGATAAACCAGATAATTACTATCGGAATTCTCGTACATATATTTGATATGTGCTTTCATTCCCTCGTACTGTTCCTGCTGTTTTTCCAGTGCTGTATTGTATTCTTCGTTGACTTCCTCGATCTCCTGCTTTACCTCTTTGATCTGTTTTTTGTTGGTATCGATCTTATCCAGCAGATTTGTCATCTGCAGATCAAGTGTCCTTACGTATTTTGCCACATCCGATACGGAATCCTGAATACTGTCCAGTTTATTTTCTAACTGCTCCTTTTCTTTTTTCATCTCCTCCTGCTTCTGCTGTGCCGCATCCAGCTGGCTCTGCGTACTGCCATCATAGGAGATAGAGCTGTCCGGCTCCGATGACGGTTTTTCACTCGCCTGAGGGGCCGCATAAACCCGGTTCATGGATTTCCATACGGAACTGTCCTCTTTGATAAACCCGGCAGCTCCCGCCAGAAAAGCTCCGGCAAACCATATACCCGCCACAATCTTCCATCTGTGTCTCATCTCTGTTCCACTCCAATCTATTGTCTCTTCTGCGTCCCCTGTCTATACATGTAAATGCTTTCGAACAGACATGGTACTTCCCAGAACACCGATCCCGACGCCGATTCCTATACACAATGGAACAAGCACACCAAACACTTCTCCTGTTCCTACAAAGGCAAGCCAGCCGGAAAGTGTGGAAAAATGTTCCATAATAAAGGATACCACTCTCTCATAAAGTATCCTGGTGATCGCCAGCGGGATTGCCGCTCCGACCAGTCCCATAACGATTCCCTCTACAATAAACGGCAGTCTGACAAAAAGATCTGTCGCCCCGATCAGCTTCATAATGGCAATTTCATCCTTACGGACATTGATTCCCATATCTACGGCAGAATAGATCAGGAATATGGATACCATGATCAACAGCACAATAATGGATATGGATACGTAACCGATCAACATGTTAAAGCTGCCAAACCCTGTTGCCGCGTCCCGGGCACTGTTGACCTTCCGGACCCCGCTCAGTCCCTCGATATAAGAAACTATTTCCGACTGCTTCGTGACATCCTTCAGATAAACCTCATAGGATGCCGAATGCTCCAGAGGATTATCGTTTCCGAACACAGTGAGCATTTCCTGCTGATCCTGAAGCACCTCTGATTTAAAGCGGTTCCATGCCTCATCCGCAGAGACGTAATCCACCTTTTCGACTTCTTTCCGTCCCTTGATCTGCTCACCGATACTGCTGATCTGTGCCTGTGTCGCATCTTCATCAAAAAACACAATGATACCAACAGTGCTTTCCGCATTATATACCATATGCTGGAAATTCGTAAATAATGAATAAAAGACTCCGAGCAAAAACAGGCAGGCAGTAATGGTTCCGATCGCCGCCAGCGAAAAGATCTTATTTTGTATTATACTTTTTACGCCCTGTTTCAGGCCATACCACAATGTACTCACTGCAAATAACCTCCCTGTCTGGCATCACTTATAATCTGTCCCTTATGTAACGTGATCACACGTTTTTGCATTTTATTAACAATATCCTCATTATGGCTTACCACCAGAACCGTCGTTCCAAGCTCATGGACATCCTCAAGAAGCTTCATGATTTCCCATGAATTTTCCGGATCCAGGTTACCGGTCGGCTCATCGGCCAGCAGGATCGCCGGTTTATTTACCATTGCTCTCGCGATTGCCACACGCTGCTGTTCTCCTCCGGAAAGCTCCTTTGGATATGCCTTAAGCTTTTTGGAAAGACCGACCATCTCCAGCATGGCAAGAGAATTTTTGCGGCGTCTTTCCCGGCTGGACACCCCCACAACCCGTTGTGCCAGTGCAACGTTTTCAAAGACATTCATCTCATCCAGCAAACGGAACTCCTGAAACACAACGCCGAGCTTCCGGCGGAAAAACGGCAGTTCCTTTCTTGTCATGCTGGCAAGATTTTTTCCTGCCACCTCAATCCTTCCGGAGCTGATCTCCAGCTCTCCCAGAAGTGTTTTGATCAAGGTGGATTTACCGGAACCGCTGCTGCCCACGATAAATACAAATTCACCTTTTCCAATCTCCAGAGAACAGTCCTTCAATGCTGCCGTTCCCGTCGGATATACCAGATTCACATTCTGCATGCGGATCATGGTGTCAACCGCATTTTCACTTGTTCCAAATGTCTTTATTCCTGTCATTTCCAACTCCTCACTTTTCACACTACAACCGGACCAGATAATGGTCATATTGTCTAAAAGCCCCATTGCTGGGGCTTTCGCACTTTATGGAATTAATATTCAAAGGTTTCCATATACTTCATATACTTTACTACCATCAAAGCGATCTTAAAAGTGATCGCATCCTCAAAGACCCGCAGATCCAGATTGGTACTTTTTTGAAGTTTATCCAGACGATACACCAGCGTATTACGATGTATATATAGCTGTCTTGATGTCTCTGATACATTCAGACTGTTTTCAAAGAATTTGTTGATCGTGGCGATGGTTTCCTCATCAAACTCATCCGGCGATTTATCGCCAAATATTTCCTTAATAAACATCTTACATAAAGGCATTGGAAGCTGATAGATCAGCCGCCCGATTCCCAGACTGCTGTAAGCAACCACATTTCTATCGCTGTAGAAAATCTTGCCGACATCCAGTGCCATCTTCGCTTCTTTGTAGGAACGGGATACATCCTTGATCTCATTGACCATGGTGCCGTAGGATACATGAACCGATGTCATCGCCTCCGTGTTCAGCATATCCAGTATCACCTTCGCCGTCTTATCCATATCATCATATGTCTCATTTGGCTTTACTTCTTTCACAAGGATGATATTCTTTTCATCTACCTGCGTGATGAAGTCCTTTGTCTTGCCGGCAAATAACCCCTTAACAATCTCAAGTGCTCCTGTGTCCTTCTCATTCTTTGTCTCAATAAGAAATACGAGACGTCTCGCCGTTGTATCAATATGAAGTTTTTTGGCTCTGTTATAAATATCCACCAAAAGCAGATTGTCTAACAAAAGGTTCTTGATAAAATTATCCTTATCATAGCGTTCCTTATAGGCTACCAGAAGATTCTGAATCTGGAATGCTGCCAGCTTTCCTACCATATAAACATCATCGCTGTCACCCTTTGCCAGGATCACATATTCTAACTGATGCTCATCAAACACCTTAAAGAACTGGTATCCCTGTAACACCTGACTGTCTGCCGGAGAATCCACGAACCCCATAACTGCATCTTCGTACTCCTCCACATTATTGATCGTTGTTGCTAACGCCTTTCCCTCTGTGTCCATAACACAGATATCAATTCGGGTGATGTTTTTTAACCCGTCAATTGTTGTCTGTAATACCTGATTTGAAATCATACAACCCCTCCAAGTTATCCTGCACAATCATTCGTTCATATCATCAATTTTTTATCATACATTATACTTCTCTCTGAAATACCCGTTATTTTTTCTAATGAGTATACAATACCGCATACATTTTATCATCATTTTGCACAAATGTAAAGAGGATCGTCACTTTGGACGACCCTCTGAAAATTCAGATCATATCACTATTCTCTATGTAATTGCCGAACCAGTCATTTACTGCAGACTAGTTTGTGATTGTTGTCTCTGTATCCTTATCAAAGATATGAATCTTGCTTGTATCAAGTGCAATCTTGATCGTATCTCCAGGACGTGCTGTTGTACGAGGATTTACACGAACAGTAAGATCATGTCCCTCTACTGAGAAGTACAGGAATACCTCAGCACCAAGCATCTCATATACTCTTACGGTAGCATCCAGTACGTTGCTGCTGCCGGCATTGATGAAGATCTCCTCATCCTTAATATCCTCCGGACGGATACCCATGATAACATCCTTATCAATGTAACCACCCTCAACAAGCTTCTCTGCCTTGCTCTCCGGAATCTTAACTGCATAAGAACCGAATGCAAGCTTAATGCCCTCTTCATCTCTGACAACCTTACAATCAATGAAGTTCATCTGTGGAGAACCGATGAAACCAGCTACGAACAGGTTACATGGCTTTGTATACAGATCAATAGGTGTAGCAACCTGCTGCATAACACCATCCTTCATAACGACGATACGGGTACCGAGTGTAAGAGCCTCTGTCTGATCATGTGTAACGTAGATGATCGTAGACTCCAGTCTCTGATGAAGTTTTGAAATCTCTATACGCATCTGTACACGAAGCTTTGCATCCAGGTTGGAAAGAGGCTCATCCATCAGGAATACCTTAGGATTACGAACGATTGCACGACCCATTGCCACACGCTGTCTCTGACCACCGGAAAGAGCCTTTGGCTTACGGTCTAACAGATGCTCAATATCAAGAATCTTAGCTGCCTCGTGAACGAGCTTATCTACCTTGTCCTTTGGTGTCTTTCTCAGTTTAAGACCAAATGCCATGTTGTCATATACTGACATATGTGGATACAGAGCGTAACTCTGGAATACCATGGCGATATCTCTGTCCTTAGGCTCTACATCATTTACCATTGTGTTTCCGATCCAGAGCTCTCCGGATGTGATCTCCTCCAGACCAGCGATCATACGAAGTGTTGTAGATTTACCACAACCTGAAGGTCCTACGAAAATAATAAATTCCTTGTCTGCGATATCAAGATTAAAATTTTTAACTGCAACGAATCCATTTGGATATGTCTTACCAACATTTTTTAATGATAAACTTGCCATTGTGTGTTCCTCCTATAATGTTTAAATAATATGCCTTTAAGTGCGTCACGTTTATCTCTAACGCTTAACTCAAGAATTATATTACACTATTCAAACATGATTGACCATAGCACAAATAGCCAAAGAACATTTTAATGTTTTGTGCAAACCGTATATTTTTATTTTTTTTCGTTCAATTCGTCAAAAAATACTCCTTTTAAGCTCTCTATGTCTGTGGCTTTTCCACAAATCCCTCTCCCTGAACCTCCCGGATGTCCGAAATAATGACGAAGGCTTTTTTGTCGACATTCCGTGCAATATGGCAGACGCTGCTGATCTGTTTGCGATCCACAACGCACATCAGTGTTTTTTTCGCTTTTCCGGTATACATTCCGGTTCCATCCAGCACCGTGATTCCTCTTCCCACCTGGGACAATATCGTTCTGCCAATCTCTTCATAATGATCCGATATAATATAGGCAAGCTTGGCAGAATTCCCCCCGGCAACAATGGTATCCATAAGATGTGTGGTAAGATATACCGCTAATGCCGCATAAGCCGCCGGACGCACACCAAACACACATGCTCCGGCCGCAATGATCACACAGTCCAAAGCAAAAAGTATCTGCCCCACCGGATAATAAGGAAAAAAATGATGGATCACCGCCCCCAGAAGATCTGTTCCTCCCGTAGAGTATCCTCTGGAAAATACCAGTCCGAGTCCCATGCCGGTCAACACACCTCCCACCGCGGCAGCCAGTACAAAGTCCTTCTGGTGAAGAGCCGACACGGGAATCAGAAACAATGCTGCCGTGAAACATAAATTTGCAAATAACGTCATTTTCATATAACGCTTTCCCTTGATCCTTAACGCAACAAGAAAGATAGGAATATTCAGTAACAAATTAAACAGCCATACCGGCACAGCCGCTCCCAGCCGTACTCCGGCCAGACGACGCAGGATAATGGACAGGCCGGATATACCTCCCGTCACCATTCCAAGCGGCTCATATACTATATTTACCGCTAACGCCATACACACTGTTCCGGCAGCGATCACAGCAAAGTCCTTCCACCCCTCTTTATCAGAAGCCGACTGTTTCATACAAATCTCCCTTCCACAGGTATCCGCAAAGGAGGATGGCTATCTGCCATCCTCCTTTGTATAATCATGTATTTCGTTCTGATTATTATATTTTGTTATTTTCTTGCGAAATATACGGGCTCTCATATCTTTTTTGACTGTCTGTTCCCGGAATATCCTGTGATATATCTCCTCAAGATGAAGCTTCTTTACCCATTCCGGCGTCTCCCTCTGCATTGCCAGGATCAGTTCTGCCACACCTCCGATTGCAATACAAAGCCTTGCATTGAGAAGGGCGGAGTGCTCCATGATCCAGCTTTCCTGCACACCAACCGGCAGATTTAAAAGGATCATATCCGGCGTATGACTGTTGATCTCATTGACAACTGCCGCATCCTCCATGTCCATTTCACAGGAATAAGATCCGACCACACGGAGCTCCGGCTGCATTTTCTTGCAATAATGCTGAAGCTTTTCTACGGAATCCTCATTGTCCGCAATGATATAAAGCGTTCTGTCCTCTTTGGTGAGATTTTCCAGCATCATACCAAGACTGCGGTAACTGACTACCATATCCCCCGCTTCCAGTACGTCTACATGATGCGTGGTCAGCAATGCCTTTTCCCCGGGCAAAAAAAGATCTGCCTTGTCCAGAAGAGTGCGGTACTCTTCGTCCTCCATCGCTTTGTTCAACATTTTGGTGGAAGCAAACATAATCACATCCAGGTGGTCATCTGTCAAGTATTCGTTCATTTTACGGATAAAGACATCGTTACTCATCATATCTACATCTATATCCATTATTTTAACTGAAGCCTGCATAAATTAAATCCCATTCTAATTGGCATCTACCGTACCAAGAATAATTTCAATGTCATAACCGTTTTGTGTCTCTCCCACCACCAGTTCCGGATTTTTAAAATACGCTGTCAGGTCTGCACCCATTTTCTTTTTGGATACGATGATCCTGGTTCTCGTAAGCACCTCCTGTGTATAATCTCCCACTTTGGGTACTGTGAAACCTGCGTCCACCAGTTCCTTCTGTTTTAAGGCAGCCAGACCTGCAATTTTACTTCCATTCAGAATAATGATCTTCTTGCCGACAGAGCTGACCTGCTTTTTGACCGGCACAACCTTCTCCTCGCTCTGTGGCTCTGTATATGTCTCTGTGACACTTTCCAGCTTTTTGATGAATTTTGATGCTGACAGTGTGTCTGCCCGGAACAATTTTCCGTTGTATTCTCCCGGCAGCCCCCAGTAATGATACAGGGAAGGATCCATCTTCATATATGCCTCAATATATCCAATCTTGTTGTAAACCGTCAGATTAGACTGCACACCATCCTGTCCGTACTGATCCTTAATATACGCCATGATCTTTGACTCATCCCCGGCCAGATCATTTAACTGGTTTGTAAAGGAATCGCTGAGCACAGTTACCTTCATGGTTACAGAAGCCGAATAGTTCTGCGGCTTGCTGCTGCCATCCGGAGATGCTGTCTGAACGGAACTGTCCTGAACCTTTGTATACTGGGTCGTCATCTTCTGTTCCTGATAGTGGAGCTCATAAATATCCTCTGTGATCACAGTAAAATAACTGATGTCAGTTTTTAAAAGCTTTTCCATAATAAGCTCTGCGTAACCGTATGCTTCCGAATCCTTCATATCTGCAAAATACTTGCGAAGCATGGACAAACGGACGATCTGTGGAATCTCTTCATCCACCACACAGAGTTTCTGATACATTTTTGCCGGAATTGTATAATCCGTATTGACCGGAATTGTAATATAATCCATGTTGTTTGTGTTTGTATTACAGATTTCCAGCATCATGTGCGTGATCTTCTGCTTGTCATTGATAACATAGATCAGATTTTTCGATATCTCATCCGTTTTGGCCTGATCCAGAATTGATTCCAGTTCCTTTTCCTGTACATCCAGTTTGCCCTCCTCTAACTGCCTGGAAAGATATTCATAAGAAACCTTGTAACTGATAAAACCGACTGCCAGGATCGACATGATTACTAAAATAGATTTCAATAAGCTCTTAAAAAAGAACTTCACTGCATTTTTTTTCATAACAGTACCTTTCTTTATTTATAAAATTATCCGATTGCATTATTTCCAAATTTACACGATATTATATCAGATTATAGCAAACTTCCTAAAATGTGTAAAGCCTTGCATTCAAAGTCCCTTTCATTATACTATATATTGTATCGTTGAACTTTTTAAAAACAAAGGAAAGGACTTTATTGTTATGAATACGCACCATATCATCATCACTGGAGCCTCCCGCGGCATCGGACGTGCTACTGCTGTTTTATATGCTTCCATGGGATGGAATATTTCCATCTGCTGCCGTCATAAGGGACCGGAAATGGAGCAGACAAAGGATCAGATTGCGGCCGCCGGAGGACAATATTTTTCATTTTATGGGGATATGGGCAATGATCAGGATGCAGAAGCATTCCTGACGAAATCGATCCAGACCTTCGGAATCCCGGAGATCATTGTAAACAATGCAGGGATCTCCCACATCGGACTTCTTCAGGATATGACCCCGGAACAATGGGATGATCTGCTGCGCACAAACCTTTCTTCCGTATTTTATACCAGCCGCATTATCATTCCGTATTTTCTACAGAACAAACATGGCAGGATCATCAATGTCTCCTCTGTCTGGGGAAATGTCGGAGCATCCACCGAAGCTGCATATTCCGCATCAAAAGGCGGAATCAACGCCCTGACAAAGGCAATGGCAAAGGAACTTGCTCCCAGTGGAATTCAGGTCAATGCTGTGGCATGCGGCATGATCGACACCTCTATGAATGCTTTTCTGGATGCAGAAGAATTATCTACGCTCGTAGAAGAAATACCCGCAGGACGGGCAGGTACTCCGGAGGAAGCAGCGGCTATGATCCGTCAGATTGCCGAAGCTCCGGACTACTTAACCGGCCAGATCATCACATTGGATGGCGGATGGATCTGACCGGTCCGTTCGCGGGTATGTTTTATTTTTCGTAAAAATCTTTCGTCTGCAGGATCTCTTCCGGAACCTGTACATGATTCTTCTCCCAGATGCGGAATTTCAAGTCATATTCCCGAAGCTTTTTGGCACGTTCTCTCTGAAACCTCGCCATAGCATTCTGAAATACCGGCTGCCCCTCCAGATTCTCCCGGATCTCCCGGGTAAACGGACAATATGTCGCCATAATCTCCCGGACAGGCTTGCTCAGGAGCATGCCGCCCTGGGATTCATGCAGGATCCAGCTGCTGTAATCCGCTGCAAAGATTTCCCTGCTGTTATTCCGGTGCTTCTGTATCTGAAGCTTTAACTTCTCCTTGCGGTCATCCGAAAGTTCTCTGTTCTTGCGGTAAAACTGCAGAAAATCAGAATACTCACTGGTCAGGGATTTATACTGGATATTGTTCCAATATACTCCCTGCATGGTACGACAAAGCTCCCACCGGAAGGATCCTGCCAGATGCACAACCGCTTTATCCAGATCTCCTTCCATAAATGCCGGCAGGATCATACGTCCCGGCGTGTTTCTCTTGCGGCCGCTCATCTCCTGCCACATGATATCCTTAGAGCCCGTTGTCGGCATGATAATGATATCCGGGCAAACCTCCTCCTGTATAAACTCCTTGTCAATCCCCTCTACTTGTTTCTGGAAAAGAGATTCTCTGTAAAAGGCTGAAAAATCAATGCGGCGCAGCCTGTTAAATGCCGCACAGACCTTGTCCTTGGAAAGGAAATTTTTCTCAAGGGCAGTGCAATTCTCTGTATACAGAAACGGCACAAAGGTAATGATCTGACCGCTGACAAGACGATGTGTGGAGCGGAACATATTCATAACCTCAAAATGAACCTTCTGCGTCTGATCCTTGAGCAGGTTCTCCTGCTGCTGTTTTGTGATCTCTTTGTTTTTTACTTTATCCCGGAGTGACTCCTCATAATCCATATCAAATTCATTTTTGGAAGGCATACGCTCTCCGGAAGCGATCGCCTGCAGCCACTCCTTCATATCATATACATGGCATCCGGTCTGGCCTGCCATGCTGCTATCCAGAGAAAGAAGCACTTCGATCAGATCCTCCCGGAGCAGACGTTCGCTTAAGAAGCCATACCGTAGAAACAGGTCTGCCTCCACCGGAGTCTCCTCTGCGGAATGGTAATCCTTCCAGAATACCTGTTCATAGATCGGATAATAATCCTTCATCAATGCACGTCTCAGATCACGCACTTCATCTGCGGAGCTTTCCTTATCCTCCAGCTCCTCAAACCGGCTCACCAGAGCCTCAAACCGCTCTGCGGTTTCCGGATCCACCTCACCAAAGGACAGGATGGAACCCAGTGTATCTACTAATTCCGCCGCATTTATCATGGTGTCCTCCACCAAAGCCAGTGTATCCCCGGTCATCTCCAAAGAATTACCTGCACTCCGTACCGGATTCAGCAGATTAAAATAAATCTCCTCCATGGCATTTCTGTCAATTGGCACCTCCACATCGGCACGCTTCAGAAGAACTGTTTCCAGCACATTGACCTGATCTACCACATCATCTAACCCGGACATGATCTCTGGCTGTTCCAGTCCTGCCCTCTGCAAAACCAGCACATAATCAGCCACGGCATGATACAGATTTCTGTTATCCAGAACCAGATACCTTATCAGAAGTTCCAGGTACTCCGCCAATGCTTTGCTGTATTCATGAAGCTGATGCATCAGATCTACCTGTTCCCTCACATGATATAGACATATCTCTGCGGAGCTTCCATAAAATGCCTTCTGTACATCCATCGGCACCTTGGCACACGCCTGATAATAACGCACCTTATCCAACGGAAGCATCTGCGGATCATCAAACGGATGCAGGTTCTCCAGAACCGGGATCTGTGCAAACGCAGCTCCGGTCTGCTTTGATGTCTCCCTGCACTTCTGATACACACGGTTGATCATTTCATAAGCTCCCTGTGCCGCCTGCTGCAGCTCCTCGTACGCCTTTTCCTGCTCTGCCAGCGAACGATGAAGCCCCGCTACCATCAAAGCAACATAGTCCTTGTTGATCTGCATGATCCTGCGTATATCGCTCATGGCTCCCGAAGAAGGAAATACATAGATCACCGCATTGGTCTGAGCCGTATACGTAACACTGTGTGCCCCCCTGTTCAGATCCCGGATCCCCAGAAAACATCCGGATCCTACGACCAGATTAATCCCATACCCATGCACACGGATCCTGCCTTTCACTACCATGGCAATGGAGTCCAGAAAATCTCCCGTCCCATAGATCACCGTATCCTTGATGATCTGGTTTACGCTTCCTTTTTTCAACTCTGCTTTCACAACTTCTCCCCCTTTGTATCCGTACATCTCCAACTAATCTTATTTTACCAAAATTTGCTCCGGAAATAAAGAAAAAAGTGGAGACTTGTCCACTTTTCTGCAATCTTCCCATATTAATGATATCTATTGATAAAACCGTGCATTCTGCGTTGTATGCATCATTACGGACGTTACCGGTACAGTTAGCTCGGCTCCGGCAACCTCGCGGCACACGGGAGGGCTCACTTAGTGCTGCTAGGTTCCCCTCCTGACACGGTTCATGAGTTCCCATTGCGCAAGACCAAAGCGTCATCACCACTTATACCGGGCAGCTCCACAATTAATGCATCCGAAGCAGAACATCACCCCTGCTATAGCGGATTGCAGGTACAGGGCACCGCTATCTCCCCGGCTAGCACGGAAGCTTTATGACACACTTCACACAATTTAGAATGCTATTATATCCCGTCCCACAGGACATTGTCAAGAGATATTTCCTTGTTATTTTTCCGATACCGTGATAAACTATGCACCAGACAGATCATCACAAGGGAGGAATCCTTTTCATGCGACCAGAATACGAAACAAACCGTCTTCTCTTAAGCACCAGCCACCCCGATAAGGCTGACAGCGTTCTCCGGTTCTATGAAAGAAACCGGGAATTTCTGGAGCCATATGAACCGGTCAAAAGACCGGGCTTTTATACGCTGGACTTTCAAAGGACGAACCTTACATTTGAATACAATTCCTTTGTCAAGGCACGCTATCTTCGTATGTGGATGTACCTTAAGGAAACCCCTGATATTCCTATTGGAACAGTATGTTTCAGCAATTTTCTGAAGGGAGCTTTTTCCAGCTGCATGATCGGCTATAAAACGGACAAAGACCATCTTCGCCAGGGCTACATGACAGAAGCTCTCTCGTTTCTGGTTCCTCTTGTCTGCCGTGAATATCATTTTCACCGCATTGAGGCATACGTCATGCCGGATAATCCGGCATCCATTTCCCTTCTGGAAAATCTCACTTTTCACCGGGAAGGTCTGCTGCATGACTTTGCCCAGATCAACGGCAAATGGGAAGATCATTATATTTATACTTATCTTGCCTGAGATCTCTCAGGCCTTTTCTCCCCTCATTTCTTCCCCTCCACCAGAAGTTTTCTCCGCTTTTTTCTTTTCCTTCTGTTGTTTGCGGAGATCACCAAAAAAGTCCTTCAGCATCTGCCGGCATTCCGCTTCCATCACCCCGTTCTCTACGACCGCCTGGTGATTAAATCTATCCATCTGCAGCAGGTTGATAATACTCCCGGCACAACCGGCCTTGGGATTCATGGCTCCGATCACCACCTCCGGAATCCGTGCCTGAATGATCGCACCGGCACACATAGGACACGGTTCTAATGTCACATACATGGTACATTCCTCCAGACGCCAGTCCCCCAGCTTTTTACCCGCCTTGCGGATTGCCGCGATCTCTGCATGTCCCAGAGCCGTTTTTTGCTGATTCCGTTTATTATATCCTCTGGCAATGATCTTTCCCTCATGAACGATCACACAACCAATCGGTACATCCCCTGCATCAGCCGCTTTCTTTGCCTGACGCAGGGCTTCCTTCATATATTTTTCCTGTATGTCAATCGCTTTTGTCATCTCTTTTTGCTCCATCTGTAATTTCATCTGCAGGATTATTTTAACACATCACAAATTCCATGTGCAAGAAACTTATCGCCCTGCACACAGCCCACGGGAATGATCACCCTCACAAATTGATCCGGTACAGCCAGTATCCAAAGGCTCCCTGACGATCCTTTACCTTTGCCAGCGGCTGAAAGCTGCTCATCCGGCATTCCTCTGCCCACCGGCCATTGTCCTCACTGAATATTCCGGGAACTCCTACCGCATAAATATCTTTTTCTATTCTTGTAAAGATCAGATGACGGTAACAGTAATACCCTTTCAGAAGAAACGGGTTTCCTGCCAGGGACCAATATGCGACCGGAAGATTTCCCAGATCCTTCAGATCGATCCGCACACATTCTCCCATTTCCTCCGTTTCAAAGGGATACATTTTCGGGAATATCTGCAACATACGTTCTCCAAATGACGGACGGCCCGATTTCCGGTCACAGCTTTCCATGTCCGGCGAATCTGCTTTGGAAGGCTCCGCTTCTTCCACAATCTTTTCTGAAATCTTCTGTACATCCTTTGATTCCCCGTCCGTATCCGGCTGCTGTGTTACCTTTGCCTCACCCGGCAGCTCCGTTTTATTCGTGATATCAATATCCTTCCAGGTAGTTGCATAAAACACGCCCTCCGACCCTGAAATATAAATGCCATCAATTTGATCAAAGGAATACTCCGATCCCACCACACGGGATATGGTCGTTTCAATCCTCCCCTGAAAGCCTCCGTTGGTGCGAACAAGCTTTCCTGCCGGAATCTTCTCGATCCCCTGTTCCTTTTGCATAAAAAACGACAGCATTGGTGAAACTGAGATCATATCCTGAAATTGCACTGTGATACGACACCTATCGTTTCTCATTTCTATTCTTGCATAACCGACATTTTTCCCTTTGATCCCCCGATCATAACGATAGAGATAGGAAACCATCCTCTGATAACCACTCATATTGCCCTCCATTCCTGATACACACAGAGCCAAGTCTTTTTCACGCTGTACCGGCTTCTGCCAGTGCTCCCAAGGCTTGTTCACCTGCCTGACACATATCTCTACATTCTATGCATCCCACCGGCTCTGTTAGAACCGGTAGTAGACATTTTTTCAATTAATTGATATACTATGCTTTATGTGTAGAAGAAAAGGAGAAATTATTTCACTAAAACAGATCGGGCCTCCTTAAAATGCATGCCTGACCCCCAGAAAGGAAGGATAGATTATGAGCGAATGTTCCCATGATTGCGGAAGCTGCTCTGCAGACTGCAGCAGCCGTTCCCCTCAGAGTATGATCGAACAGCCAAATAAAGAAAGCAGGATCAATAAAGTAATCGGCGTTGTCAGCGGAAAAGGCGGCGTTGGCAAATCCATGATCTCCTCCATGCTGGCAGTAAATCTCCAGCGTAAAGGACACCGAACCGCCATTATGGATGCGGATGTCACCGGGCCTTCTATCCCAAAAGCATTTGGCATCACCGGACACGCCGTAGGTACAGACACCGTGATCTATCCGGTAGAGAGTAAAACCGGCATCCAGACCATGTCTGTCAATCTGCTGCTGGAGGATTCCAATGATCCGGTCATCTGGCGTGGTCCAGTGATCGCAGGTACCGTAAAGCAGTTCTGGACCGATGTTCTCTGGAAAGATGTAGATTACATGATCGTGGACATGCCTCCGGGAACCGGCGACGTTCCACTGACGGTATTCCAGTCTCTTCCGGTAGACGGTATCGTGATCGTTACCTCCCCGCAGGAGCTGGTATCCATGATCGTCGGAAAAGCAGTCCGTATGGCTCAGATGATGAATATTCCGATCCTTGGCATCATCGAAAATATGAGCTATGTAGAGTGTCCGGACTGTGGCAAACAGATCCACATTTTCGGAGAGAGCCATGTGGATGAAGTAGCAAAGCAGTATGATCTGCCGATCCTCGGCCGAATCCCTATGACGGCTGAGATCGCTGCCGCAAGTGACGCCGGCAGTGTCGAGGATCTGCAGGGAGACTGGTTTGAGGATGCGGTCACTGCCATTGAGAAGCTGTCGTAAGATCAACTGGTCTCATTTCATAATAGTGTAACAAAAAATCCCGGGAGTCATCTTTCATGATCACTTCCGGGATTTTCTTTTATATCCGTTTTAGAGATATCTGTGCCATTTTTACGGCATCTTCCTTTGTATCTGCCGCCCCCATAAATCCGGTGGCATGACAGAATCTTGCAGTCTCCACGCCACTGACGGAAGGCAGTTTGGACGGATCGCAGCCCCACCATTCCTGGGGGAAGTCACATACAAGACTGCGGTCTTCTTTGGACTTTGGCACCCCTTGTACACTGTAGCCTCCCCGATTGGATGGATACACAGTGAATTGATAACTGCTGCCGATCACATCCCGTTTCCATGGTACATAACATGGAAGGATCAGGATCTCACCATCACTCTCCTCCATCGCCTTCTGTACCACAGCAGACGCCCGGCGAAGTCCCTGTATACTCTCGATATATCGAATGAGAATCTTCTCTGCAAAGGCTTCTGCCTCCCAGAACCGATCATCATAGGAAGCATCCGAATCCCATCCCGGATTAAACTTTTCCATCAGCTCCGACAGGGTATTCTCAGAGCCTGTATTATCCGATTCATCTAATGGCTGGATAAACTGCTCATCAAAATCAGCCGCCTCCTCCTCCGTCAGAAAGCAGGAGCCGAACTCTCTCCAGAGAAGTCCAAATGCCGCATAAGGTACACCATTTTCACGAATTTCTTTGTCCTGCTGATGATGATCGTACTTTCCTCTTCCGATATCATATACAATGCCATCGAAATCCTCCGGAACGTCAAATCCACGCGTCACCTCGATCGCAGAATTCAACAGGCGTAAAAGTGCTGTCGAAAATACATCATCCGCATGAAACTTCGCTCCATGGGTAAATCCATGATCCGGCACAAGACCGGCAATGTCCTTTTCAAATTTTATCATAATTATAATGTCCTTTTACAGCATCGCTTCCAGTGACTCACGAACTGCCTTGATAAATCCCTCACTGTTTAATACCGTCACATCCCTCATACTGGTGATCAGTGCCAGATCCTTTGTCATCTTTCCACTCTCAATCGTAGAAAGTGTTGCTTTCTCAAGCTTATCGGCAAATGCCATAAGCTCCGGAATATTATCCAGTTCACCACGCTTACGGAGAGCACCGGTCCATGCAAAGATCGTTGCTACGGAGTTGGTAGATGTCTCCTCGCCCTTCAGGTGCTTATAATAATGTCTCTGAACAGTTCCGTGGGCAGCCTCATACTCATACACACCGGAAGGAGAAACCAGTACGGAAGTCATCATTGCCAGAGAACCACAGGCAGAGGAAACCATATCACTCATAACATCTCCATCGTAGTTCTTGCATGCCCAGATAAATCCACCCTTTGCCTTCATAACACGGGCAACGGCATCATCGATCAAAGTATAGAAATACTCAATGCCTGCTGCCTCAAACTTCTCCTTGTATTCCTTATCATAGATATCCTGGAAAATATCCTTAAAATTATGATCATAAATCTTTGAAATGGTATCCTTGGTTGCAAACCACAGATCCTGCTTTGTGTCCAATGCGTAGTTAAAGCATGCCTTGGCAAAGCTTGTGATAGATTTGTCCGTATTGTGGATGCCCTGAATAATACCCGGTCCGTCAAACTCCTGAATCGTCTGACGGATCTCCTTGCCATCTGCTCCGGTAAATACAAGCTCAGCCTTACCTGCACCCGGTACCTTGATCTCTGTATTTTTGTAAACATCTCCATAGGCATGACGTGCCAGTGTGATCGGCTTCTCCCAGTTCTTTACGCAAGGCTCAATACCCTTTACCTGGATCGGGGCACGGAAAACGGTACCATCCAGTGCTGCACGGATCGTGCCATTTGGAGACTTCCACATTTCCTTCAGATTGTACTCTGTCATACGGGCTGCATTTGGTGTGATCGTTGCACATTTTACAGCAACACCATACTTTTTGGTTGCCTCTGCAGAGTCGATCGTTACCTGATCGTTTGTCTCATTACGGTACTCCAGCCCGAGATCGTAATACTCTGTCTTCAGATCAATAAAAGGAAGAAGCAGCTCATCCTTGATCATTTTCCAGAGAATTCTGGTCATCTCATCGCCATCCATCTCCACCAACGGTGTCTTCATCTCGATCTTTGCCATGTCATTATCCTCCATTTTGCAATATGTATGCCGGATTTATTAGAAATCTCCGGCAATTTTTCGTATACTGATGCACATGTATGCATTAAAACATCACTCCTTTTTACTATACCACAAAAAAGCATGATGCACAAATCTCTTTCCAGCCATTTTACCGATTCTCCGTGGATTCTTCTAAAAATAAATTTTATTTTCGTGCATTTTCCCGAAAATAGTTCTCTTCTATTGACGTTCGCATCGCGTGCTGTTATACTACGATCACTTTACAATATTTCTCCCCCGGCAAGGAGGGAGTTCTATGAAAAATCATTTATCTGTTCAGCGAAGATTTCTCGCTGTGATCACGGCACTATTCATCCTCTCAGGACTGGTTCTGGTTCCCGCCACTTCAAAGGCAGCATCCGGCACCCTGATCGTTCTGACCCAGCACAGTGCCTCCCTTTCGGCAGGCCAGGAATTCTACCTCGGAGCATTTGTGGCAAGTGGCACACTTCCCACATTCAAAAGCTCTAATTCCAGAGTCGCATCCGTCAATACTTATGGCAGGGTCACCGCCAAGCAGGCCGGAACCTGCCGTATCACCGCAAAGGCGGATGGCAGCGAAGCATCCTGCAAGGTGACAGTAGCCCGCACAAAAATAACACTGAATACCAAAAGCGTTTCCCTGGAAAACGGAGAAACCTTCAAGCTGCAGGCTGCCACCTCAAACAACAGCATTCCGGATTTTAACAGCAACAAAAAATCTGTTGCCGTCGTCGACAGCAACGGCGTGATCACCGCCTGTAAACCGGGCTCAGCCGTCATATCCGTAAAGGCAGACAAGACAACCGTCACCTGCCGGGTCACGGTAAAAAAGCCCCGCATTAAACTGAACCATATCTATGCAAAGCTTTTCCGCTATCAGCAGATCCAGCTCACTGCAGATGTTTCCTCCGGCATACAGCCAACCTGGAAGTCCAACCGTTCCAGCGTTGCCACCGTGAATGATTCCGGTCTTGTGTGTGCCCAGAAGCACGGAACCGCCATCATTACCGCAAAAGCAGATGGCGTTTCCAAAACCTGCGAGATTGAGGTGGAATCCCCGTCTATTAAACTTTCTGCCACCTCCATCACCATGAAAGTTGGGCAAAAGCGTACTCTGGACTATACAGTCTCCAGCGGAAATGCTCCTCTGATCAAGTCAAGCAAACCCAACGTCGTACAGACAGACCAGCTTGGGAATCTTACCGCAAGAAGTGCGGGCACTGCTGTCATCTCTTTTACAGAGGATGGCACCCGGGAAACCTGCACGGTAAAAGTCAAAAAATCTTAACCAATCCATACTGATCAAATCAACATATTAATCGAATCAAATCAGGAGGAGAAATATTGTAAGGTTTATTCTATCATACATGTTCCACAACTTGTAAACCCATGATAAATCCGCTATACTACAATCATGAAAGGCGGTGGAAGGATAGAGCAACTGACCGAAAAAGAATTGATTGCTGTATTGATCGACACACAGTCCAAATTTACATATTGTGGAAAGGCATGGTGACTTATATGAGTGAAGAAAAGAGTATGAAAGACTACGAAAGCGATCTTGAGCGTTCCTTTCAGGTACTGCGCGAGGGCGATATCCTGGATGTGACAGTGATCGGCGTATCGGACACAGAAGTAACGGTAGACCTGAATTATTACACCGAGGGAATCATTCCTCTGGAGGAATGCAGCGATGATCCATCTTTCTCCATCAAAAAAGATATGATCATCGGTGATGTGATCAAGGCGATGGTATTAGATCCGGAAAATGCCAGTGGAAACGTGATCCTTTCCAAAAGAGAAGCCAACCGTGTTCTCGTATGGGACGAACTCAAAGAAGACATGGCAGATGGCACGGTATTTGATATGAAGATCACGGAAGCTGTTCCAGCCGGTGTCGTCGGCTATGTAAAGGGCATCCGGGCATTTATCCCGGCATCACAGCTTGCCCTTACCTATGTCGAGGATACCGATGCCTATGTGGGTATGACGGTTCAGGCAGTGATCATTACCGTAGAAAAGGATATCCAGAAGCTGGTACTCTCTGCCAAAATGATCCAGAAGGAAAAGGCACTCGCAGAAAAAACGCAGCGGATCGGACGTCTTACCACAGGAGATATTATCGAGGGACCCGTCACACGTATGGAATCTTATGGCGTCTTTATTGATATCGGAGAGGGTCTGACCGGTTTGTGCCACATCTCCCAGATTACCAATAAATTTATCAAATCCCCAAAGGAAGAGTTGAAAATGGGACAGGTAGTCAAAGCAAAGATCCAGAAAATCGAGGGCGACCGCATTTCTCTCAGTATCAAAGCACTCCGCGAGGATGAGCCGGACACAGAGGAGGAAGCTTACAAAATTCCTGCAGAATATGCTGCAGATGCCCAGGAAGAAGAGCAGGATACCAGCCCTTTTGCCAAACTGTTACAGGGCATTAAACTGGACTAAAAATATATTGACATATTTTTTGCTCCCCATTAGAATAAAGGCAGCTGGGAGACAGAGAATTATTCCATGAGCAGACTACCGCAGACAGATCCGGGCGCACAGGATCCAAAAACGGTGCTCCTATTACAAAATAATCATTGTGCGCAGAAATGAGGTTACTTATGAACGTTGTTGTTTCAGATGCAGTAAAATACATCGGTGTGGATGATACCACCATTGATCTTTTTGAAAGCCAGTATATTGTCCCTGATGGCGTTTCCTACAATTCCTATGTGATCCTTGATGATAAGGTTGCCGTAATGGATACCGTGGATCCACGCGGTATGGAACAATGGGAAAAGAATCTTCTGGATACCCTGAACGGAAGAACCGTAGATTATCTGGTGGTTCATCATCTTGAGCCGGATCATGCCGGAAGCATTGCCCGTCTTGTGGAGCTTTTCCCGGAGGTAACCCTGGTTGGAAACGCAAAAACCTTTGCGATGCTTCCCCAGTTCTTTGATCTACCATTAGAGGGACACACACTCACTGTTAAGGAAGGGGACACTCTTTCTCTCGGTACCCATACACTTACCTTTGTAATGGCTCCAATGGTTCACTGGCCAGAGGTGATGGTTTCCTATGAATCCAGCGAAAAGATCCTTTTCTCGGCAGACGGCTTTGGTAAATTTGGTGCCCTTTCCAAAACAGAAGGCGAGGATGACTGGGCTTGTGAAGCACGCAGATATTATTTCAATATCGTTGGCAAATACGGTGCTCCTGTACAGACTCTTCTCAAAAAAGCCTCTGCTCTGGACATCGCAATGATCTGTCCGCTGCATGGTCCTATATTGAAGGACAACCTCGGTTACTATCTGGATCTTTACAATACCTGGAGCAGCTATCAGCCGGAGGACAAAGGTATTCTGGTTGCGTACGCTTCCATTCATGGTAATACCGGAAAAGCTGCTGAAAAATTAGCCGAAATGCTCCGTGAAAAGGGAGCAGAAAAGGTCGTTGTCAGTGATCTTGCCAGAGAGGATATGGCAGAAGTCATTGAGGATGCTTTCCGCTATGACCGTATGGTACTCGCTGCTGCCAGCTATGATGCCGGTGTCTTCCCTTGCATGCAGGATTTCCTGCATCATCTCCAGAGCAAGGCATATCAGAACCGCAAGGTAGGTATCCTTGAGAATGGTTCCTGGGCACCAACGGCAGCCCGCACCATGAAGTCCATTCTGGAAACCATGAAAAATATCGAGATCGTAGAACCGGTTGTTACGATCAAATCCGTCATGAAGGACAGCGATCTTCCGGCAATGGAACAGCTTGCAGATGCTATGACTGCCAAGTAAAATACTCTGTCGCAGGCTATCGGGTATGACCCGGTCTGTTTTGTCCGCCCCGAAAGGCGGGTTTGCTTTCATACACAAAAACCTCGTGAAATGTGTTACAGCTCCGGCGGTGAAATACTCACCGCATCAGGAGCCGATATACAACAAACCACGAGGTTTTTTCATACTTCTTCAAATGTTTCCAAAAGCTTTGCTTTTATTTCACAGTAACCTTGACTTTTGCGGATTTACTGCCAGCCTTCAGGGTAACGTACGCCTTTCCCTTCTTCTGACCCTTCACAGTAACAGTTACCTGTGTTACGGTTGCGTTCTTTTTCTTTACAGCCGTCTTTACCACTTTCACTGCTTTTTTATTCACAGTTACCTTCACCAGCTTCTTGATAGAAGCATTTTTTGATGTAGTGACATTCCACTTCAAAGAAGCTTTTTTGCCCTTCTTTACAGTTACTATTTTCTTAGTTGCCTTGATCTTCTTAACTTTAGACGCTGTCGCCGTATTCTTGGCCGGTGCCTTTGTCGGTGCTGTTGATACAGCCGGTGTTGTTGATGCACTCGCTGCCGGACTTGTGGATGGTACTTCCTTTGGCTGGTCTGCTACCTTATCCAGACTGCTCATATCATAGAGAGAATCCTCTCCATCCATGACACGGATCACAGCATTTAAACCACGGAGAAGCTGCTCCGGCTGATAACCCATCAGGTCCTTATCCACGGTCTTTTTCTCTACATTTACAAATGCAGAAGCTGCATCAAGAACGGTATTTCCTTCTTTAATGAAATCACTGCCGTCTGATTCATCACAAGGATTGATGCGGAGCTGTCCCATAGCAGTCATAACCTGAGCCAGAGACCATGCATTATTATCAGATCCCCATGCTGTATAAGCACCCTTCTGATTCTGCAGGCTCTCCATAAAATGAATTCCTCTGACTGCTGCCTTTGTTGCTGCGGCACTGGCATCCCCGGAAATATATGGATATAATGCCTGCAATGGCATTGCCACGTTATCTACCGTAGCCTGTGCAGATGCTGTAGCAACCTTTGCGATTGCAGTGCCGACCTGACCGGTTACATTCTTTACAAGCTGTGCTTTTGTAATATAATCGTTTCCTGTTGGAAGCTGATAATTTCCGGAGTCAAATGCCAGAAGCATAGTTGCGTCACGCATATCTGCTACGGTATTATCATAATTGCTCTTCTTTGCCATTGCTTCGATCAGATCAAAGCCACGGATGCTCTTGGCGTCCTTGCCCATGGCAGTAACAAAAAGAACAATCTTTGCATATGCAAACTCCGGATAACCGCCTACCAGTGTATCGAAATCCTTCTCCTCACCATCAACGGTTACGGTTCCCTTGTCCTTCAGTTCCTGAAGCTGGGATGCTGTCTTTTCGTACATTTTGTTGAAATAATCGTCTGCCTTATATCCTGCACGGATCAATGAGAATGCTGCATATAATGCATTTGGCTGCTCAATGCCGTAAACAGTTCCGTCTCCAAACATCTGCTGATAAATTGCATCTGCAAGAACATCCTGCTGTGCCTTCGCATTTGTAAGGAGCTTTGCAGATGCCTGGCTGTCCGGATTTTTGGCAGGATCATCGGCATAAATGGCTGCACCGGTGGCTGCTGCATAATCTCCATACGTAAAAATGAAGCTGACTTTATCATTGTCATTTAAAACCGTCTGACCCAGTCCATAATCAGAAAAATCTCCGTTTACCCAAAATGACCAGTATCCTTTGTTGTAATCTGTCGGTGCCGTAATACTTCCGATCCCGTTCAGATATGGTCCCCAGGAACCTTCCAAAATCTCATAGGAAATCTTTCTGGAAGACAATGCTTCCTTTAAAGCCACATCGGCTGTGCTTCCTTCCTTTACCTGTACCGGAAGTTTTCCTGTATTTACTTCATTACCATCTGCATCTTTTCCTTCCGCTGCCACAAAGACTGTAATCTTGTCCGCAGAAGTGTTTCCTTCGTCAGCCTTTGCAGTAAAGCCTGTGCTAAATACTGTTGTAAATGCCAGGGCTGCTGCCAGAAGACCGCTCATCCATTTCTTCTTACTCATTTCTGTCCTCCATTTTCTAAAACTTTGTCTACAGTGTAATCCCAAATTTCCCTTGTATACGCTCCAGCTTTTGTAAAATGCTGTCCCCAAAAAGGAACATACACAGCGCTGCCGTACCGGCGTGTGCTGCGTCATAGGGTGCCCCTGTCAGGTATAATGCTTTCAATGTCTCCCAGCTTATGGCACTGCCATCAGGATCTGCAGTATAAGTCATCAGCATTGCCGCAAAGTTCATGATACCTCCGTACAGCAGAAACACTACAAAAAACGTAAAAACCGTTGTTGTAATGTCATCCACCGGAAGCTTCTTTCTCTGCAGCACACATCCTGTGGCAAGCCCTGCGATCCCGTACAGATAAAGCCTCCAGCCAAAAAAGCTCTCTTCTGCACTGCCTCGCAGCACAAAGACAATGTAAGCAAGCACCCATGCAAACAGAATACATAAAACCGGTCCCATGATCACCCGGAAGCTTCTTCCCTTTTCCAGAGACAGACGCTTTGCCAGACTTTCTCCGGTCTTTCTGCGTTCTATTTTATTAAAAGCCATGCCGGATAAATATCCGACCATCCCCCAGGCAGCCATCTGCCACGGGGTCCATGGCCCCTGACCATCAAAAAAATTACAAACCAGCCGGCTCATGGCACCGATCAGAAATCCTGCTTCCGGTCCCAGACCGATCCCGCAGATCACCACCATGGTGGTTCCCGCATGTAACGGTATCGTGTGGGTACATATCTCATTCATGACCACACATAACGCCGTCAGTGTAGATAAAAGCACCACTTCTCTTGCCCGTGGCTTTCTTCTCTCATACTGTCCAAAAAACAGGACAAGTATCAAAAGCACACCCCCAAAGCCCACAAGCAGATAATGTTCTCCCCGGAACAATACCACCGACAAAAGCAACAGACAGGCGATACCCACAAACAACAGCACTCCGCTGATCCTGCGGCGGATCTGCCGGGTTCTCAGATACTCCTCCCAGTCAAAACAGCGTCTGGAAGAAACAGGCTTCTGTTTGGGCTTCCCTGCCCGGTCTCTTCCATTCATCATCAGCCGGCCCTCACTTTCTGCAGAGCCCGGATCACATCCTCTGCCCGGAAACAATCCGTAAAGATGCCCTGCGCCATTCTTGCCGCAGGAGTTGTATAAAAAACATTTTCCCGGAAGAATGTCTCCGTCTTTTCCTGACTGATCATCTGCCCGTCAAAAAGCAATCCGCATGTATCCGCATATTCTGCACAAAATGCCATATCATGAGACACCAGCACGATCGTTTTGCCTTTTTGACACAGATCCTTCAACAGGACTGCAAGCTTTTCCTTAAAGGCTCCATCCAGTCCCTTGGTCGGCTCATCTAACAGCAGGATATCCGGATCTGTCATAAGCAGCTTGCCCATTGCCAGACGCTGCTGCTGTCCGCCGCTGAGATCCATGGGATTTTGCTCCCGCTGTGGTGCAAGCTCCAGATAAGAGAGGAGCTTTTCTACGAGGACACTTCCCGTGGTCTCCTGCTCGCTGATTTCATCCGGCTTCCCTACAATACTCTCCAGACCTCCTGTCAAAACATTTCCGGAAAGCATCACCGCCAGTTCCTCCTCTACCGTAAGCTCCGTAAAAAGGCTCCGCGGGTTCTGTGCCAGATAACGTACTTTTCCGTCTGCCTTTACTTTTCCACGATGCTGCTTATAAATCCCCATCATGACCTTTAAGGCTGTGGATTTTCCGGAACCGTTTCCTCCCAAAATCGCAAAAATACTGCCCTTTGGAACCTGCAGGGAAAAATCATCCAGAACCTTTCTGCCATTTTGATACGAAAACGTAAGATGCTCTGCCGAAAGTGCCATGGTCTCTGCCTTCTTCTCCGTGCCAGCAGGATCCACCTGCTTATGCGGCTTGTCATCACTGACTCCATAACTGCCTTTTATATCTGCCTGTCTGGAAAAACGGCTCTGGTCTATTTTCTTCTGTCCCATTTTGCGGACACATTTCTGCAGCCAGCCCCGTCCTTCCCGTATACTGACCGGGGATTCCTTCTCTTCGTCCTCATGACATGTCTGCCATACCTTTACCGCCACCGGCATAGCCGACGCAACGGGCAGACACGTTCCGTGTTCCATCTCATACTCCGAAAGCACATTTCCACACTGTTGCGGCAGTACATCTCCCACCAGCTTTCCATCCTGCAGGATCAACACCCGGTCTGCCAGAGGGAGAACCTCCTCCAGTCTCTGCTCCGACAGCAGGACAGCCGTTCCCATATCCCTGTTTAACCGCACCAGCGTGTCCAGGAAACGTCTGGTGCCAATGGGGTCTAACTGCGCCGTAGGCTCATCCAGCAAAAGTACCTCCGGCTGCATGATCACCACAGACGCCAGATTTATGATCTGCTTTTGTCCTCCGGAAAGCTCGGATACTTTTTTATGAAACCAGTTTTCCATTCCAAAATACTGGGCGATCTCCGCCACTCTGCGCCGGATCTGTGCCCCAGGCACACCAAGATTTTCCAGTCCAAACGCCAGTTCATGCCACACCTTGTCCGTCACCAGTCCCGTGTCCGGATTTTGTCCCACATAACCAATCCCGGCAGCACTTTCCCGGTCATCCATCTGCTCCAGATCATCCCCCCGGTAATAAATATGACCGCTTCCGCTTCCAAATGGAATCTGATTTTTCTTGAAATGACGCAGCAATGTTGTTTTACCGCATCCCGACTGGCCGCATAAAACAACAAACTCCGATTCCCTCACAGCAAAGCTGATATCATGGATCGCATCCACCGTCTGTCTCGGATAACAAAAGGATACGTGCTCACAGGATAAAACCGGTATCTGCTCCATTTCTCTTCCTCCTTTCCTTATTGCGAAACAACAAGCGGTAATACAGGTCATACACTGCCGGTGCAACCATGCCAACACCTCCTGCTGCCAGCACTATACCGGCAAACGCAGAAAGGGGCGTCTGATATATTTCCGGAAAATAATATACCTTAAGCATTCCACGAAATTCGCAAAAAAACATGCCGAAAAATGCGGCGGTCATAAAAATGATCCAGTAGAGATCCTCTCTCCGGAAACGGAATAAATGAAACCAGGTTCTCTTCCCTGTCCGGTATCCCCGTGACTCCATAGAAACCGAAACCTCGATGGAATCCTCCAATGCCCAGGAGATCAAAACGGAAATTTCCCGCAGGAAATGCGGAATCCTTTTCCATAAGGAAGCTTCCCCTCCGGCAACCCCCAGACCAAGCTGTGCTTCATGAATCTGACGGTACCGGTCCCGAAGATCCGGTATTGCCCGGAATATCATCATCAGCATCAGTCCGATTGTCGGAATCGTTCTGCCGGTGAAATATAACAGCTTCTCGCTGTCCAGCAGACAGCCTGCCACCTGACACCACTGCAATACTGCCAGAAGCATCACGGTCATCATCCCGCCATAATAAACGGTCTCCCAGGTCACCGCCATTCCATTCACATAAAATAGCGGTGTCACCCCCTGGTGTGAAAAAAACGGCAATACTACTGCGGCAAAAAACAGTATTCCAAGACCCGCCAGTATACTTTGGCTCCACCGCCGGATTCCCTGCAGTATCACACAGTAAACTGCTGACGCTGCAAAAGATAACAGCAGTGCCGCCGGGTGTCTGACTATCATTGTCCAGATAACACATGTCAGTATATAAAGAAATATTACTGCCGGATGCCTTCCGGCAAATTCTGAGCTTTTCCTTTTCATAATCTCATCTTTCCATCACGGATATACCGTCTGCTGATCACGTTGTTTTTCATTAAAGATATACAGTCCGATGATCACGTTGTTTTTCCATCGCAGGTATACTGCCAGCTGATCACATCATTCTCTGATACCTTATACGCAGAGGCTCCCCTGTTGGGTGCCTTTCCGTTCACCTTGTAGATCCAGCCGCTCATATCTCCAGCCTGTTTCTCATAAATATGACCGATTCCCTTAACATAGTAGCTTTTATATAACGGTGTATAAACCGCATCCAGTGCAATTCCCTTTGCTTTACATGCCTTTTCCAGCACATCATATGCACTGGAGCCCTTGTCCACTTTTACGGACACCGTATCCATCAATTTTCCATTGGCTGGAATATATTTCCAGATACTCTCCTGTGCCTGCTTCTTATCCTCTGCCAGACTGTCACAGCGGATTTCAATGGTACAGGTAATCTTATTTTCATCCGGCTTCTGGGTTGCAGAGCCACCATTCGTGCCGCTACTGCCCGCCGTCGGTGCTCCTGCAGTATTTCCAGAACTGCCTGTGTTTCCTGCTCCCGAAGTACCCGCATTACTCCCGGTGCCCCCGTGATTGCCTGAGTCAGAGCTGCCTGCGGTCGAAGCAGCAGAACCGTTTCCACTCTCTGCCGTATTCCCCGTAGAAGAGGATCCTCCGCCATTTCCACTTCCTGCCGTATCGCCGGCAGCGGCATTGCTTCCACCATTTCCGGAGCTGTCCGCATCCGCCGCAGCAGGACCGCCAGAGTTCTTATCATCACGATCCTTCCCTTGTGACGGCTTCTTCGCTGCAGTACTCTTTCCGGGCTTATGACTGCCGGAATGTTTGCTTTTCGAGGAGCTTGTACCATCGCCGGAAGGCTTTAAGCTGCTTAGTTTCGATTTTCCACCTTTTTTCGATATCGTTTGAGTGGTTCCCTGCTTTCCGGAGGAACCCTCCGCATCCGGACTTACATAGATAGATGCCAGTTCATTCTTCGACGACATCTTGTCCGTTTTCTTCCCTGATGCTGTATTGTCATCGTCAGCTTTCCCCGGCGATGGCGTCTGATCCGCCGGAGCCTTTGATGCCTGCGTATCATCTGCATCCCCCGGCTCCCCGGTATTATCTGTCACATCCTCCGCCAGACGTTCCTGCTCCTGCCGGTAAGAATCTACCGATTGGAAATGTGTCTGCCGGACTCCCAGTGTCATAGCAAAGATCACAATCATTGCCACAACCATGTATTTCCATTTTCTTTGTTTCATTTTATTACCATGCCTTTCAAGAAACTGCAAATATCATATAATGCATAAATTTTCATTTTTTCCCATATTGTATTGTACTTAACAGGAAACAAGAGATTTTCTATGAAAAATGGCAAAACCAGCGTTATTCCCTTGCTCACACTACGTTACAAGCATTTTCCTATACATTAAAAAAATCCCTGTACGCCCGTAAGCTGTACAGAGACTTTATTTTTAAACATAGGATTCTGCATCAAAAAATCCATACAGAAAAAAACGTTTTTATGTCGTTTCCCTCCCACCGAGGGACTCTTCCATCAAAACGCTGTGTATCAGTCTCTGTCCAGCAGGTCTCCTGGCTCGAAATCACCTTCCTCTTTCCCTTCCCATACTACCTGATGCAGTACAGTGGTTCGGACTCTGATCGTGTAAATACATTGTTTCGAATATATTCCCCATATCAGTTCCAATGAAAGAGTCATCCTTCTTACAGTAGCGGGGGCTGCTGCAGCATCTCACTGCATTCCCTTTTCAATCTATCCCGCACGATCAGATAATTCATCATTTGGAATATCCTTAACAATCCATGTCAAGACCATATGTGAACAATACCTTCTCACCTACTGCCACGCAGGCTTGCTGATAGATCACTGAACATGCAAAGCATACCATGATGGTAGAGATATGTCAATGAAGAACACTGGATTGGAGATGGAGAAAAGCACACCCAAAAATTTATCATTTTCGTCACATTGTCGAAATTTCACTCTCTTTTTCAGCATTATGTAGAAAATACTCTTTTCCATCGACATTCTCCCTGTGCCATGCTATAATAGTCATCTCAAGGTTCGCATTTTTATACACACAGTCAATTATACAAAGATATTGTAATACGATCTTAAAAAGCTTGTACGATATTTTTATCTACAGATCTTTTTATCAATCACCTCAGATCAGAGGAAATTTTCAGTATGTTATGTCATTGTTTTTTACGTGGAAACGGCATATAATAGGGTTAATATCAGGATATACTACTTAATGTTTACTTATGTAGTAATTTTTTGTATTCCTTTCCCTTTCCGGCTGTTTCCACAGAAAGGAGACTTATTGGGAGAGAAAGATATTTCCGAAAAATTACTTGCGGATTACGAGGACGTGTTTGCTGACATTGTCAATGTCCTGCTGTTCCATGGTGAGAAACGGGTAACTCCCGCTTCCCTGCTGGCCACGCAGACCACATCTCATTACAAAGCCGATGATTCCAGGCTTCACGAACAGGAGCGGGATATCCTGAAGGCATGGACAGACGGACAGATCCAGATTGCACTGATCGGTCTGGAAAATCAGACCCTGCCGGAACGCAAGATGCCGGTTCGCATCTTTGGATACGAGGGAGCAAACTACCGCAGCCAGTTAGATCTTGAAACTATTGTGCCTGTGATATCTCTTGTCTTATATTTCGGAACAGAGAGACGCTGGCAGAAACCACGAAACCTAAAAGCACTTTTAAACATTCCGGATGGTCTGGAGGATTACGTCAACGACTTCCACATACATGTCTTTGAAATCGCATGGCTTCCAGACGAACAGATCAACCAGTTTACAAGTGACTTTGGCATTGTCGCAAGATATTTTTCAGAATTACGCAAGAACAAAGATTATATCCCGGATGACACCAGAATCATCCGGCATGTGGACGCAGTTCTCAAGCTGCTCGCCGTCATGAGTGGTGACCGCCGCTATGAACAAATTCTCGCTCCTGCGGAGCAAAAATGGGAGGTGACAACCATGTATAGTGTTGCTCAGAGACTAGAGGAACAAGGCATGAAAAAGGGCATTGAAAAGGGTATTGAAAAGGGCATCGAAAAGGGTATCGAAAAGGGTATTGAAAGAGGTCGTGCACAGGAGCGCATTGAACTGCTGGTATCCCTGTGCAAAGCCGGACATATCTCTATTGACATTGCTGCGGCTGAAATGCACATCTCCAGGGAGAAATTTCAAGAATACCTGAACGGGAAGCTTCCGGAGCAGTAACAGGCAGTAACAGACCTTTTCGGCATATATGATAAACATCTCAATCCAGACTGACAAGGTTTGTCAGTCTGGATTTTATACCCTATACCTTCATTAAACGAAATATCTTAATATAGTTCCTGGTGACCATCCTTTTCCTCTTTCACAAAATGCACACATCTTTCCACCGGTCCATCCAAATCCCCTGCCAGCTTGTTCAAAATTTTTATTACCATTCCATCCTTTTTGCAGCCATAAAGCTCCGCTGTCATCTGCAATACAGAAATCTTTATCTTTAATCCTTCGAACATATAAAACACCTCCTTAAAAATAATATTTTGATAACTCCATGTTTATTTGATCCACAGTTTCATTTAAACAGCTCAGATACAATTTTCTGGACTGTTGTATTTCTAAATCATTTTCCAATATCTGCTGAATTTTAGCCTGATATTGATCCAGCATGGTCTGAAGCTTCCATTTTTCTTCCATCCCCCGTGAACCTTTTGTTAAATTAGACATATTATCTGCTAAAATGAATACTCCCATTTCTATTCTTCTTTTTTGAAAATAATGCTTTACTCCCCGCTTCCCTTTATCCAGATAAATTTTGTAGAGTGCCTTAAATTCCTGACAAACATCCGGTGAATGGATGGTCCTTTCCTCATCCTCTAACGCCCTCTTGATTTCCGAGATCAGCTCATTATTAATTGTATTTATCATAGACTGTTCCTTCCTTATGGATTGGGACCTAATTGTGAAAATGTTTCTTTAAACACCGTCCATAAATGATTACTGTTAAGGTTCCATTGTTCAAACCAATACAGAGAATTACTTTCTCAAATATCAGATAATAAGGATACCTTGTTTCAACAAAAAACTTGAGTCCAGTTATGTCGCCAATTGCAATAGGAAATTTGATTGCCTTTCAAAATACAACTATTTTTCAAATTCCTCAAAAGCTTTCTCTAGAGCTTTCTGAAACTCCTCTTCATTTGTATTTATTACGGTATCATACTTTGATTCCATAAATTTTTTTCCTTCATCCGTAATCATTCTTTCATGAATCGAAACACTTTCATCAATTCCAAGATCAAGAATCTCTTTTCCTTCATTCTTTAAAAAACCTTTGCTTTCTAAAAAATTAAATAATATTTTCATTTTTTTCACTACTGTATTCGCATCCTCGCCAGCATCAATATGCCAATGTGCTTTGTCATAAATTTTCAGCATTCCTAATCTCTCCTTTCGATCCTTGTACGTACTGCCGTTGGCACATGCACAAGATTTCCATTATTATCACGGATATAGTTGCCACCTACATCTCTAATTCTATTCTCTTTAGCGCATTGTTCTTTTTTATCTGCCGTTTTCGATGTCACTTCAATAGAGTCAACTACTTTTCCATCCTTGACAACCACAAAATCTATTCTACGTGCTTGCCCTGTCATTGGATCTTTTACAATATTTCCATCTTTGTCTCTCAAATAAGCTTCTGAAATAATTTGATAACCTTTTTCTGGAGGATATTTCTTTTCAAGTTCTTGAGCAACCTCTTTTTCTCGAGCTAAACCGTCAAGCTTATTTTTTATCGCCTCTTTTTCCTCTTTAACAATTGGTGAGTCATAATTGGTATCATTTTTATTTTCCTTATTATCAATATTCTGTGCTAACTTGCTATTTCCTAATTCAAGTTTTCTTCCATCTGGGACATCCTTTTTTTCCATTTTAGTATTATTTAAGTCATCCTTCAAGTCAACAAAATCATCTTGAAATATTCGGCGAAGTCGATCGTCTATTGACAATTTTCCTTTTTCATAAGTCAAATTTACTGCAGGTTTTTCAGGAATTGATACTTCTCCCTTAAAATCATCCGAAAAAATTTTCTCTAATCTTTTATCCCACTCTAACTTTTTCATTTCATTAGATTTAATCTCTTCTTCCTTTATATCATGTTGCACCCCATTTTCTGGTCCCCACATATATTCCCCTCCTATCTATGTTTTTCAACATACCCCAAAAGATTCTCCATCAATTCGTTAGATTCCGACGACTGCACTCTTTTGGCATGTTCATGTGTAATAAGTGTCAAAATTTTATCTTGATCTACTGGATCAAATATACTTATATTCGGTTCCAATTTTTCCAGCATTATATTACACCAGGAATATATATCATTTCTTTCAGCATTTGATAATACAAATGCTGCCTCGGAATTAAACATACTATATATAATTTTTCCTCTTAATCCCTGTATTTTCATTGGATCGTCTTCTCGAATATACTTTATAATCGTTACCTTTGTCTCCGTATCAATACCTAATTGTAGAACTTTTTTTGCTAATTTTTCCAATTTGTTATTTTCTACATCAAGCTTTTCCGGAGCTGGAAGCATTATATATTCAATTATCTCTTTTTTGATCTCATTTTCATCCCCTATATCTGACCAGTTCATCTTCTGATAAGTTTTTTCCTGCTCTTCACATGGAGTGATATGGCATAATATCGGTTCAAGCCAATCATTTTGATATACTGCTGCAACTCCCGTCTCTAATTTTGATAGTTCAATAATTTGGTTATCTGTAAGCGCAGCCGCTCTTCCTACTAATTGCCGATCAGATATGTCTGGCAAACGTAAAATAATTTTTGTATTTGTATTCCTTATAACTGACATATCTAACAGTCCTGGAGCTTGGTCTGCTATAATAAAACCTTCCCCATAAGTTCTCATTTCTGCAATAGAATTTGCAAGCATTTCCACAGACTTTCCTAAAAGATTAGAAGATTCTGCCGACTGTTCTATCGAAGTCTTTTTCAATAAATTATGAGCCTCTTCCAACACTGTCAGATGTCGCAGACCAGCATTATTTTCATGATGAGTGGACATTCGATATTCCTGCATTTTCATAATAAGAAGTCCCATAAGTAATGACTTCGTTTCCATTGATCCAACTCTACTAAGATCCACAATTACATTTGATTCAAATAATTGTTCCGAGGTTAACTCATTGTTTGTAAAAATCTGTCCATAAATTCCATTTGTCAATGATTTTACTCGGGTACACAATGCCCCCGTATAATCCCCTTTACTCTCAGAAGAATATTTTGATTCCTCCATAACCATATTAATCATTTTTAACACATCCACAAAATTAGGATATAGATTATTTCCATATTTTTCTTTGAATTTGCATTCTGATTGAGTTAAATCCCACCCAGCGCTTATGTACGCCCTCTCAATGGCATCCTTTAAAATTGCCGGCATTGCTGCATACATAGGCCAGCAAACATTAAATATTTCAATTAACCGATCAATATGTTCCAACACATGAACTTCTTCCGGAAATGAAAATGGATTTATTCTTAACAAATCAGTTTTCTTTTTATTGGTACCATACACATAAACATCTCTTCGATAACCAAACTTATCTTTGTATTCCCCCTTTGCCGGTTCAATTACCATAAAAGTAATTTTCTTTGCATCTTCTCCTTCTTCATTTCTCTTTAATATTTTTTCTAATAATGAATAAATTGCATTTGATTTTCCAGATCCTGTAGATCCTGTTATAAATGTATGCATTGTTAAGCTGTTTAAATCCAGATTCACGGGAATCGTTCTTTTACCGTCTCCCTCCTCTCTTCCCATATGATACAAATTACCAATTCTAATTTTAGGTCCTTTGGAATTATTAACCAAAAGATTTCTTCCAAATGCAGCCGTTTCAATAACGGACAGCCCCGGAAAAGATTTCCGCGGAAGTCCCATCTGAACAGCTAATTCCCGACCGGTTACAACAGATACCGGCGTTACCTCGTTATCACCACCAAAGTCAAAACAAGGATGCTGAAGTTTTTCCAGATATCCTTTTATAATTTCCACCCGGCGATCTTGAGGAGTAAGTCCCCATGAATTAATATGGGAATTTTCCACATGGGTACAATTCCCGTTGATCAATCCTTTATATGAACTTGCTGCTATTCTGGATGCCATGGGAGTTTCTGCTAAAAAGTAAGCCGCCGTTGCAAATATACCATAATTTTCTCCCTCTCTGAGTCTCTCTAACTGTTCGTCTATACGATCCAATAAATTTTGAATGGATTTATTTACATAAGAAATTTGTATTCCTCTCCCAGATGTTTCTGTTATCGATTTACCATCTGCCGTCGTATGAATGGCTCCTTTTGCTTCAGACTCTCCTAATGTATTGGTGGAAGTATTTGTTTTTCCAAAGCTGGCAGCATCCGACCAGCTTTTCGTTCTTGCAATGCTATGGGAATAATTCATAGATCCACTAATACTCATTCCGATCATCTTACTCACACCATGGGCAACACCTTTTGCAATACCCACACCTATATTAGCTCCTACATTTGCTACTCCTGGAATTCCTATGCCTGCATTCACCCCTCCATTAACAGATTTCATTGTTGATTTTGTAACAGAAGTTGTAGTACCCGAATTTTTTCCGATCGATACACCAACACCCACAGTATCCGTATGTGATAACGACCTTCCTTCCGTATGAGTCGTACTTTCCGTGGTTCCTGCTGAAAGAGCGCTTGATTTACTGTGCGTTAATGTGCTGCTTAATGATTCCGATAATGTTTTTGTCACCCCATTAGAAGAACTCTCATTAAACGACAATTCACTTTTTAAAAATGGTGCCAATTTAGAATACAACAATTCGTATTCTGCCCGCATATCCGATAATCGTTCATTATTCAACGCATTTGCAATAAATATGGCAGAAAAACTGGTTCCCTGCATCGTATCAATCATTTTCTCAATCCCCTGAATAAAGTTCTCATTATCCACATCATCTTTTTCACGGACAGATCCTACACCTGAAACACAAGATACACTGATATATTTATCTTTTGTACAATTCTTCACTAAACTCTTTAGTTCTGTATTCTCTAATTCATCATTATCAATTTTTCCGCCTAAACTACCAGGAAAATTTCCTTTTAAATTATTATACAATGCTTCTTCACTTATTCGGGCACTGTCTGTATTCAGTGCACCAGTTACACCCAGATATAATTTAACCTCTCTTCCGTCACTATCTATAATCATTACAATGTTACTGTCAAAACCAACCATAGATGCATATACATTTATTAATTTCTGTAAATTATTCTCATCTCGATCATATACAATTTTTTTAACCCGGAATAAACGCGTATGCTGCGATACGTCCAAAACATCCAATCCTTCAGGAATTGGCAATACTTCTCCCTTTTCCAAATTAGATAAGTAATTTTTGGTCACAATGTTATCTGCCAGAATAAAGGCACTATCCATCTCATTAAAGTTCCTAACATCTAAAGATGACGATTCTCCATATGTCATTTCTTTCATTTTTTTTCTTCTCCTTTTCCTGTATACTGTGCAATTTTTGTCACATCTCTCAGCAATTCCTGATTTTTTTCTTCTGAATTTGGTTTCAATATCGCTTTTACAGTATCGTCTGATATCCCCATATTCGTTGCAGTCCCTAGGACTACGTCCTCTACTCTTTGAAAAAATTTTGTTTTTCTTTTATCTCTTTCTTTTCTCCGTCCGCCTTGCCGCTTACTTTTTCCTGTACTTTCTTGATTTTTTGTACTATTTTCTCTTTTAGCCCCTACCTTACCTCCAGAATTATTACGACCACCACTATTATGACCAGCAGAAGAAGACCTATTGGTATCTCTCTTTCCTGGTCTCTGTTTATGTTCTGCTGGTCCATTGTTTTTTTTGGCGTTTTCTCCTCGCTCTCTTTTGCTCCTTTCGTCGAAGTGTTCTTCTCTCTCTCCGTTTGATATATTTTTTTTGCAACCTTTTTTACATGTTGAATTCTTTCGTCACAAAAATTATAATTTAATCTTACAATTGCTGTTGCATAATATTTTTCATCCCATTTCTGTGGATCTTGTTCATATTCTAATTTAGGATCAAATTCTGAAAACAATTCTTCTTTAGATACCCCATGATCTAACACATATTTCACTGCTTTGTCAAAATTATCCTCCAGAAACATTGGATCACCATTGATATATCCAATCAATGCCCCCACAACTCCATGTATATCACACGGAGTTGTGTTTACATATTTTAATAATAATTTACTCGGTTTAAACATATATTTCCCTCCTATATTGATAATAAATCATCAACCTTCTGCACAAACTCTTCAATCCACTTTGTTTTCTCCTCATTGTCTTTAACTTTTTTCTGTAGCTTCTCCTGACTATCCAGCATTTTGTCAATATCCAGCATCGATTGCTTTATCGTTTTATCCAAACCGTTCAACTTATCTTTTGTTTCTCTCTTCAAGTCATCTACATTATTTTTTATTTGCTTAACCAGTTCTTCGATTTGTTCTCTATATTCATTTTGAATTTGCGTAATTTGATTCTCCATCATTTCCTTCATATTCACAAATTCCTGATCTTCATATACATCTATCGTTTGGAAGCCTCCGGTCCCAAACAAGCGTTTTACTGCCGCAAAAACGCCTTGTTTTTTTATTTTGGTCTGTCCCACTTTGACCCGCTCCTCAGTAACATATTCTTTTGACTGAATAAGATCCTCAGCTTTTTCCATTTTAAATACACTAAATGAATCTGTTTTGGATACATCAAAAGCACCAATCTTTAAAAATCCTTCTCTTTGTAAATTTTGTGTATATTCTTCATATTGCTTATATATGTTTTCGCAAGAACGTTTAATTCCGTCATTGTAATTCTGCTCCAGTTTATAAATTGCATTCTCTCCAATTTTTTCTATCTGTCCTTGTATCAATAAAAATGTATATTCAAAATTCTTTCTTTGAATTTTTTCCGGAGTAGTTCGTCTCAATTTTAGCAATGCAAGCTGTATTTCACCTAAAGATTCCAAAAATGCAGAATCATCAAATTGGATTTTTTCAACCTTCTCCTTATATTCTTGTAATTTTTCTTCCTTATTATATTTCTCTTGTTTTTCCTGCAATTCCTGTTTTACACTATTGAACTTTTCCTCCGATTCTGCCCATTCCTTTCTACAATTATCAATCATTTGTCGTTCATAAACTTTTCGCATAAATGCATCGTGTACCGTTTTAATTTTGATAGCAATTGCATATTTATCCAGATATTTCTGAATCGCTTTCTCTAATGCCGGAACTCCACTATTAATCTCCGCTGCCTTTAAACGATTAGCACTTTTATAGTTTACCGGAATTTCTATATAATTTTCTCCCTGAATCTCCTTTAATGATTCAGCCAATGCTTTTTCAGACATTTCAGCCTTTGTTATATATTCCTTAGCAGTATTAATTAATTCTTCTCGATCAGATGCATTTAACGATGCAAATTTCGGAAGCATCCTGGACTCTCTGTTAAACCTTTTTAATGATGTGTCCAAATTTTCCTCTTCCGTTTCTGATAATTTCTGTTGGTTTTGATACATACGGATTAGCTTTGTTGCCTGAGCAGAAATCAAAAATAAATTAGGTTCTGTAATGCCCTTTAAAGCTAATTGTGGAAGTATTATATTATCAATTGCATCCTGATAGGGCTCTTGAGTAACATCATATTCATCCATTCTATTGGCAACAAATAAGAATCGATCCCTTGACTGTTTTCCGTTATTGCTGTTTTTCATAGCGGTTGCTATTTTGTCCAATATCTGATTACTATCATTTGTCCCTAATTGGGCACCATTAAATACATACAATATTAAACTTTTATTTTCATCTGCGATTGCTTCATCCATCATCTCCTCATGTTCTGTATTCTGAGAATTGTTTCCTCCCGGCGTATCCACAAATACCGTGCTTAGTATATCAGAGGTCAGATTAGGAATTGGTCCCTCCAACTGAATGGTATGTATCAATGCATCCTTTTTCTCCGGATCATTAGGATCCTTCTTATAATTCAATTCTGTAATAAGCTTTTTGTCCGCCTTTTCATTTTTACAGACATTATTTCCGTATTTGTCATCCGCACTAACTAAAAAATGATCCATATTATCATTATCTTTAATTTCTGTAATGACCGCTGTTGTTGCCTGATTCACTGCCGGAAGCAGATCTATTCCTAATATCGCATTAATTAATGTTGATTTTCCACTGCTCATAGGCGCTACTATAACAATTTTAAAATCCGAGTTAATAGCTGTATCAAAATTTTTCTTTATATCCTCTGTTTTAAACTCTTCAACCGGTCCATTTTGTAATTTATCATACAATTCCTGTAATTTCAGCATCTTTTGGTATGGAGCAGCATCCCCTGCTGTCTCCTTATTTTTATGAATTAATTCTACTGATTTAAAACAATCTCCATATTTGTTCTTAGCATAAGCCAAATCTTCAAAATCGCCAAAGGTTCCTGTAAATTCTATACAAATTGATCCTTCTCCTGTACTTCTCCTTAGTTCCTGATAAATTCCCTTCCAACTGCCTCGTGGCTCTATCCACTCTTGCAATCTTTTATCTTGTACATACTGCAATGGTGATGTTTCCGGATCAATTTCATGACCGTCCAAAATAATTGTAGTGATCACCATATATGGATTATAAATAATCTGTACATTTCCCATTCCTTTATCTCCTCTTCTTTCATAATTTATGCTTATATTCTTTTTGTTTTTTCTTTTTTTCCCCATTCTACTTTCTCCCCCTTCTTGTTTGGGAATGTTTTCTGTTGTTTTCATGATTTTTTACATTTCTTCTCATTTTAATTTCAGGCGATTTCATTTTTAAAGAATCTACCAGCATTTCGTCCATCTTTTTTTCAAGCATTGGTAACCCTGTATTTTCCAATGCCGCCAATATTTCTTGTCTTGAATATGTCTTACCTTCAAATTGAAAAAAATCAGACCAATTTTGAATTTCCGGTATAATCATGTAATCCTTCAACGAAAAACCCTTTCTTTGAAAATACTTATAGCTTTGAGTAAAACTATCCTCCTGCATTTCTGAAAGCTTATCTCCATTCAGTATTTTTTTAAATAACAATGCATTTCTGGCAGAAATAGGTATTATAATCGGTTTTTCTATTCCATTCCTTTGTATGTATTCATAACATTCATTGATAAACTGTTGAGGATCTTCCTCTTCCCGATCAATTAAATCCATTTTGTTTACTGCAAAAATAATCTTAAATCTATCATTACTTTTTATTTTATTTGCAATCATGCTTAGAAAGTAATAATCGTCATAAGTTGCTAATTGCTGTGCATTGATAACATATACAATCAACCCCTCCGAAAATTCTTCTAATGTACTTTTTGTAGCCAGCTCATGCGATGAATCCATGCCATTATTTACTCCAGGTGTATCAATAATAAATAACGACTTTTTGCTGTTTTTGATACCGGAAATCTCTCCTTCAACAATCAACTCTTTTAGTTCATTGGAACGATTATATTTAATAATCGAATGTTTGTCCGCATTCTTTATCAAGCTATAATTACCATCTTTATCTACAACATGAAGCAAAAATTCTTTTTGTAAATCATTGTCTAATATAGCTACTGATTTTGCTGTGCATGCACAATTGCTACTGGGTAACAATTCTTTTCCGAGCAATGCATTAATTAACGTGGACTTTCCACTACTCATTGTCGATACAACAAAAGTCGGATAAATCTTGTTTTTGTCAACATATAAATTTTCAAACATATTTTCTCTCCTTTCCCTCCCACTACATCCTTTCCTCTCCCACGCACATCTCCCCCCGGTTCGCCTCCGCCAGCATTTTCCTCACATACCGCTCGCTGTAGCCAAACTTCTTTGCAATATCCGAAATCTTCTCTTTTCCGTAAAGGTGACTGATCTGCTGCATAACATATTCCCTGGAATAAAGCTTCATCGGGAAGACAAACTGCTGCCCTTTGAAACGCTCATAAAATTCTTCGATCCGCTCTTCACCGATGATCTCTGCAATCTCTTCATAAACACCGGCATACACAGGTACTGATTCCTGTTTATTTTCCATTATTTTCCACCGCCTTTAACTATTATTTTAGCAAATCGTTCTACCGTTGTAAGTTGTCCTTTTCCTATGTCTTTTTCCTTGTATTTTTCCACTTTTATCTGCAGCTTTATTATATCCCTGCCTGTCCTTTTTATTTTTATATTCTTTCGCATGCAAAGATTCTCCGGACATGTTGCAAATCCACATTATTTCATGCATAATTGATGATAAGATGTTTGAGAGAAAAGGGAGATTGGAGGAATACTCATGAGAACGATCACTAAAATATTGACTGCAGGTTTCCTGTCCGTAAGCCTGCTTTTTCATACAACATTTTCTGCATTGCCAGCTTTGGCGGCAGAGGAAACCTATACGGTCAAGGATCTGTTTTCTTCACAGGTGCCTTCCAATTCTACGATTATCATTTCCAACCGCAATGACCTTGTCCTGCTGGATCGTTATGTTGAGGACGGCATGTCAGGTTACGGAAACGGTTATACCTTCCGGCTGGAAAATGATATTGCACTTTCGGATTATACCTTTGAACGCCTTGACGATCCGGCTGTCATTTCCATTTATAAAAATGAGAAACTGGCTGCCGTTTACGATGAAGAAAACGAGAAGTTTTATACCGATACTACGTTGCAGACCATCTGTGATTTTTCCTTTGAGGGGGAGGGCTGGAATCCGATCGGGAACACAGATTTCCCGTTCTCTGGTACGTTTGACGGGAACGGCCATCATATTACCGGTCTCTGGAATATAGCGGACACGGCTTCTGCTCAAACGGATCTCGGTCTTTTTGCACAGATCAATGGTGCAAAGGTATCCAATCTGACCATCGACGGAGTCTTTTTATCCATCCGGTACACAGACGATTATGATCTCTACGCTTCTGTGCATTCCACCGGCATCCTTTCTTCCGGAATTTTCGGCAGCTCCATCAAAAACTGCAGCATTCAAAATGCCTTTCTATCCGTGAATTCCCTTGTCCAAAAAAATCTGGCAGTCGGTGGTCTCTGCGGGGATACCATGGATGATTATTTTCAGGAGATCACCGTAGATGCTTCCGTACGGCTTCGCAGCGGCACTTCTGCCCAAAGTGTTTCTGATCGTTCCCCGGCTTCTGCCGCGGACAGCAACGCTTCCAGCGATTCCGATAAAAATACAAATGCATTTGTTCCCTTTGGAACCTGTGGGCTGATTGCTGGAACCTATGTTGGAGATGTATTTCCGGCTTTTATAAACTGCAAAGTATCCGGCCGGATCAGCGATGAAGATGCCGGCTTTTGTATTGGCGGACTCTGTGGCAGAGCAGAACGCAGCTTTTCTGCGATCAGTTGTGCGAACAATGCCTCTCTGTCTTCTGCCTGTATTGCCGGTGGATTGACAGGCTGTGCCGGGGTATATCCGGAAACATCTCTGCCCGTTTTTATCAATGACTGCCAAAATACCGCCTCTATTTCCGGTATTTATGCCGGAGGACTAATCGGCATCTCCAATGATCGGGAATATTTTACTCATTCAGAAAACAACCGTTTAACTTACAATACCCCTCTCACCGTTATCGTATACAGCGAAAATACAGGAACCATTCAGGCATCCTCCCGCGGCGGCGGCATTGCTGCACAATGTGCTGCACCATATCTGAAGGACTGCAGTAACCATGGCATCGTGGAAAATATATTGCCGGCTCCGCAGACCGCCTCAAGAACCTTCTTATACTTTGATTCCTATCCGTACGTCATCAGCAATAAAAAGCTGCTCACTGCAGACCTGCAGAATATCCAGGAGACAACGGCATGCATCGGTGGACTGGTGGGACAAAGCTATTGTAAGTCCTGTATTTATAATAGCTACAATGATTCCTCTATGATCACCCGCTTTGCGATCTGTGGCGGATTGGTCGGCCGCACGACAGAGGAATATTCTACCGGATTTGTAACTGTGGAAAACTGCTTTTTCAGTGGGCAGATTTCTGCTTCCCCATCCGATGACCAGCTTATCCGTCCGGTGCTGACCGCCAGCCTGATCGGCTATTGCTGCGACAAGGATTATGCACGTAATGTCAGTTATTGTTACACGACACAGGGTGATCTGCCTTTCTGTGGTTATTGGGAAAAGTCCATTATTGATGGAACGCCTCTCTCTGCCAGCCAGACAACCCCTACAGAATGTGCCGTGATTTCCACGGAACAGCTCGCAGGCACAGAATCTTCAATATATATAGGTGCTTCTGAATACAGCTCCTATCCGGATCTTCTCTCCTGCCTGAATGCCTGGGTACAGCAACAGACGGGTTCCAAATCCTTTTATGCACTTTCCGGCTATGCTTATCTGGAAGAGGCTCCGGCCTCATGGACTGCCGGAAACAACCATCCTATGCTGACAGAACAAACGATTATCGATCCACGCATCACACCGGCACCACAATGTTCTTTCCCTGTTGCTCCGGCTGCAACTCCTTCTCCCATAGAGACTCCCGTTCCGGCTGTGTCTCCGACCACAACGCCTGATCAAGCGGCCTCTACCACAGAGATTCCAGGTCCGGCTGTTTCTCCGACCACAACGCCTGATCAATCGGCCTCTACCACAGAGGTTCCCGGTCCGACTGTTTCTCCGGCCACAACGCCTGATCAAGCGGCCTCTCCCACAGAGGTTCCAGGTCCGGCTGTTTCTCCGACCACAACGCCTGATCAATCGGCCTCTACCACAGAGATTCCTTCCCTGAAATCTTCTGTCAGTCAGACTCTTCCGGAAGCCACCGGCCAAAACACAGCTTCCTCTCCAAAGCCTCTAAAACTCACTTTGCGCAAAACAGTGGCTGACAAAAGCGGCGGCATCCGCGTTGTCTGGAATTGTAACAAACGCTGCGATGGTTATCAGATATACCGTGCCTCCGGTCAAAAGAAACCGTTCCGTCTGATCACCACACTGAATATGACAAAACGGAACAAATATTTCTCTCAGGCAAAAACAGCCAAAACCATCTGCAGCACATACATTGATACGACTGTGAAGCCAAACCGGAGCTACTATTATAAAATAGTGCCCTGCACCCTTCAGGGTTCTTCCCGGACATCCGGAAACTCCAGCAACACCCGCAAGGCAGTCTCCCGTCTGATGGCACCGGTTCTGACGGTACAGCGGCGGAAAAATTCTGCCGGGCAGCGATATCTGCACATTAAGCTGCGACGTTATCAGGGACGGTACGCCGATATTTATATCCGCAAGAATCATAAAAAATATACGCTACTGCAATTGCGAAATGATAATATCCGGCAGCAAAAAGCAGCCTTCGATCTGCATTACACCTTCCGTAAAGCGACGATTGCCATAAAACTACAGACCTTTCAAACGAAAAAACGTGTAAATGGAAGCTTTTATTCCAAAGAAGTCGTACTGCAGATCCGCGAATAACTGACAGCGATACTGCAAACCGATATTTTGAGTAATTAATAAATTATAAATTTTTCACATAATCATTAAGGGGACTTACACCATGAGCAGCAGTAAAAAGCAATTTCAGCCGGGAGACATCATCCACGGACGTTACAAAATATCAGAAGAGATTGGCAGTGGCGGTTTTGCAACGACTTACAAAGCCCAGGATCTTTCTCTTGGAATCCCTGTTGCTCTGAAAGTCTATCACCGCAGCTCCTTTGCAGGCCAGAAGGAAGCCACAAAGGAGGCAAAGATTGCTGCCGGTCTTTATGATCTGGAGGGAATTGCCGCTGCAAGAGACTTTTTCGATGAGGATGACACCCCTTGTATTGTCATGGAATATGTCAAGGGAACCAGCATAAAGGACTATATTCATCAGCATGGCCGTATTGCCGGGGATAAAATGCTCCTTCTGGTGAAGCCCCTGTTAAAAAGCCTGATCAAGATTCATGAAAAGGGAATTCTTCACCGGGATATCAGTGCCGACAATATTTTGTTGACAGAGGATGGCAAACTTAAGCTGATCGACTTTGGTGCTGCACGTTTTACCCAGAAAGCAAGAGGCGAAGAATATACCCTGATCTTCAAACGTGGCTTTGCCCCGATCGAACAATGCAGCAATGCCGGGGAACAGGGTCCATGGACCGACGTTTACGGCATCTGCGCAACCATGTATTATATGGTCACCGGTATCATTCCCGATGACTCCGTAAATCGTTTTATGGATGACAAGCTGCTTCCGCTGGAGCGTATTGACGGCACCAAATTAAGCCGTCAAGCCATCGCCTGCATTACAAAAGGCCTTTCTGTCCGCATTGAGGACCGTTATCCATCCATAGCTCTTTTGTATGCCGACCTGTACAGAAATGACATTTCTGATACGGAAAGCTCCCCTTCCGTACATTCCACCATCGTTCCGGCCGTTTCTGATCCCACAGAGACCAATTTTACCGAAAAACTGCTGGAAGATATTGCCCATTCCATGAAAAAGGGTCATTTTCTGTTCCGGCACCGGAAAGCTGCTATTTCCTTGTTATTATGTGTGCTTCTGGCTCTTGGCATTGCCGTTTACTATTATCACGCAGCCCCTGCCGGCACTTCGGGTCCAGACAGCCTCTCAGAAGCTGCCTTTTCACACTCTCCGGCTCCGGACAGCCTTTCAGGAACCGCCATTTCGAACTCTCCAGTCCCAGACAGCCTCTCCGGAACCGCCTTTTCGCACTCTCTGGCCCCAGACAACCGGCGAGACTCTGCTTCCGTGCACACCCGGACGACCGACAATCCCCCAAAAGTAACCTTTACTCCATCTCCGGGCAAACAGCAAAAAGCGGCTTCCACCAGGAAGAAGTCTTCTGCACAGAAGAGTTCTTCCCAAAAGGACAATACTACCACACAAAAGAGCTCCTCATCCAACAGCCGCTCCTCTGCACAGAAAAATGCTTTATCAAAAAACAACTCCACCAGGAAGAACTCTTCCTCCCAAAAGAAAAGTTCCTCCGGGAAAAATACACAGCATTTTGATGGAGATCTGGACGGACTGTAGAACCAGAATTTTTTGACAGGAACCGGATGGACTATAAGATCACAATAACAGGAAAGGACAAAGAGCATCTCTTTGAATGGACAATGCCATGAATACAGCAGATAAAATAATGCATCAACTGCAAAACACCGCCGGTCAGCGTTCAGATCTTTATCTGATCCGGAAATGGTATCTTCCCGATCAGCAGTCTTCCACAGAAAGTGGTTCCAAAACCACTCCGGATGATCCGGCTCAAAATATTTCCGCTGACATGCGCCAGACTGCTTATTTAAATTTCTACAAACGCATAAAGCCATTCAAGATCGCATCCCGCCAGACCATCCAGCACTGGTTTGGCATCGGAGGTTTTGCCATGCCTTCCCGCCGTCAGCTCCTCTCCTGTGCTCTCTGCCTTCACTGGGATCTGGAAGAAACCGAACATTATCTTCTTCACGCTTTATCCCAATGGGATCTCCAGGTCAATGATTATGAAGAAATGATCTGCATGTATTGCCTGGAAAATCATCTTGGACGAGACACCTATGAATTTATGGTTGATTTCTTTGAGACCCATACAGATCAGGAGCTGCGGCCACTGCAGACTGCACGTACCGATCAGCTCCGGAAAACATATCAAAAGAAAAAAGCCCTGTCCACACAGGATTTTCTTCTGTGGATGTGTCACAGTGCCGAACTTTTCAAGGGATACAGTATGACTGTATACAGCTATTATATTCATCTGCTGAATGAAGCATTTGGTTTTTATCAAAAAGAATGTCAGGGGGAATTGCAGACACTGCTGGCACGTACCGACTACGAAGACTGGAAAAACGCTCCTTCCAACCATCTCTCCGACTCTGAGACCGAAAAGGAGCGGATCCGGCGTTATCTGAAAAATATTCAGCGTCACAAAAACATTTCCATTGATCCCGAGGATCTGAAAAATATTCAGACACTTTACGTGACAGCCTACGCTCCAAAGGCACGGATATCCGATCTTTTGAACCAGATTTATCACAATGACCAAAAGGATTCTGCCACATGGAATCATGAAATATTTGTACAATTATCTGAGTATCTGGGAGATGAAATGCAATGGGAAAATTCAAAGTATGTTTCAGAGCTTTTATCCATGTCCATCCAGAAGGAACAGCAAATGCTCTACCAGCGTGCTAATGCAGCCTTAGAACAGCTTGAGGACGATCAGGCCTGTCCGGAATGGATCAGCCGCAAGCTTGCCCGACTCCTCTCTTCCTCAAAATATCCGACGCAGCAATTTCTTTCTGTAAGAGAGGCTCATAAAATAGTTATAAAAGAATTAAAAAAACAGAAGACAAGAGTTCGAAATATCCAGCGTTCCGATCTCCTTCTTCTGATCCAATACACGTATTCTGTAAAATATGACATTGAAACCCAGAATAATCAGACCGGTTACCGCAAAGAGGACGCCACAAATGGGTTTATTTGCCTCGCCAATACGATCCTGACCACATGCGGGATGCGCGGGATCAATCCCAATTACCGTCTGGATCAGCTTCTCCTGTCCTGCATCACAGATGACGGGTTTATCCTTTTAGGCGATCTGCTGGATATCAGTTTCCTTGAAGATTAAAATCACATTCACATTATTTTTTCAGTTCTTTATTCACTTTTGTTTTGATTCGCTGCAGGGCATTGTCAATGGATTTGGGTTCCTTTTCCATCTGCCTTGCAATTTCCTGATAAGTCATGCCATCCATATAAAGATCAAACACCTTTTTTTCCAATGGACTTAACACCGTCTCTATCCTCTCCCGGAGATTCCGGACATTCTCCCGGTCGATCAAAATCTCCTCCGGGCTAAGCTCTGCCGTCTCCAGCGAATGATCCACCATAAAGCTTCCGTCCTCGCCGCCATCCTGTTCCGAATACGCCGGAGAATAAATAGAAACATATGTATTTAATGGAATATTTTTTTTGCGATTGGAGGACTTTACCGCAGAATATAACTGTCTGCTGATACAGAGCTGGGCAAAGGTTGAAAACACTGCCTCTTTGGAGCTGTCATAATCCTGTATCGCCTTAAAAAGACCGATCATGCCCTCCTGCATCAGATCATCCTGATCACCACCGATCATAAACAATGATCTCGCACGTTTCCGGACAATTCCCTTATAACGCCGCATCAATGCATCAATTGCCGCATGATCCTGCCGCTGTGCCCGGCGGATCAGTTCTTCTTCCGCCATTGTCTCAAAATTTTCCGTCATTCTCTTTCATCCTCCAGGTTGGACATTAAGATATTATTTCCTCGCTTTATTTAATCTCTGACGTACAATCTCATAAGAAAGCACACCCATTGCCACAGATGCATTGAGAGAATCAATATCTCCAAACATCGGTATACCAGCCACAAAATCACAATTCTCTTTTACAAGACGGCTCACTCCATCTCCTTCATTTCCAATCACAACTCCCATCGGTCCTGTCAGATCCAGAGAATACATCGAATCTCCATCCATATCGCCACAGACAAACCACATGCCCTTTTCCTTGAGTTCTTCCATTGTCCGCACCAGATTGGTCACCTTGGCAACTGGCGTGTAATTAATGGCTCCGGCAGAAGCCTTTGCCACAGTTGCAGTCAAACCAACTGCACGACGCTTCGGAATGATCACACCATGTGCTCCCACCTGATTCGCCGTACGGATGATCGATCCCAGATTATGTGGATCTTCAATATTGTCCAGAAGGATCAGAAATGGTGCCTCACCCTTTGTTTCCGCAGCTTCAAGCATCTCGTCTACAGTACCATACTCATATGCTGCCGCATACGCAATAACTCCCTGATGTTTTCCTGTCTCCGACATCTGATCCAGTCGTTCCTTCTTTACAAAGTTTACGATGGTATCTGCCTTTTTGGCCTCACGAAGGATCGTCCGGATCGGACCATCCTGACAGCCATCCAGCAAAAATACTTTATCAATAGTCTTTCCTGCGCGGAATGCCTCCAATACTGCATTTCTTCCTTCTATCGTAAGCTCCTCATATCTCATATCTGTTCGTCCTTTCCCTCAAATAATATAGATTTCTTCATCCTGTGTTCTTATCCCACACAGACGCTTTTCCATCCGGCATGGTTGATCATCGTCCATCGCCATTCATGAATATTGCCCGGTACGGTCTAATCCCATGGCGATCAATTCAATAACCCGGTGCATCTGTTCCTTCAGATATAAATATCCTATCAATGCTTCAAATCCTGTTGCGATCCGATAGTCGATAATCGATGCATTTTTGGCCGAAGTTCCTGACTTTGCATTTCTGCCATGATGAAAAACACTTCGTTCCTCCTCCGTCAGATCCGGCTCTATAGACTCCACCAGCCTTGCCTGTGCTTCTGCCTTTACAATGCTGCTTGTCATTTTGTGAAAGGCTTTTACACTGTAATTTCCTTTGCGCAACACGAGAGTCCGTATAATGAGATCATAAACAGCATCCCCGATGTATGCCAGTCCCAATGCCGAATACTGACCGGGCTTTAATTTACTTTCTCCAAACTGCCGATAAATTTCCTCCTGGAATCCAATTTCTTTTACAGATTCTTTTTTGATGCTTTCCTTTTCATTCATAGGTTTTCCTTTTCCACTTTCCTGCACTATCTATTTCTTATCTGCAATTAAATTTTTTGCTAATTATATCTTATCTATTCCGCTTTTTATATTGTTGTTATGTTTTATTTCGGTATTTATATATAGAAAAAAATCCTCGAAACATCAGCGTTTCAAGGATTTGAGAGGCGCAGGCCGGATTTGAACCGGCGCATACTGGTGTTGCAGACCATTGCCTTACCACTTGGCTACTGCGCCATATAGTGACTCCAACGGGATTTGAACCCGTGTTACCGCCGTGAAAGGGCGATGTCTTAACCGCTTGACCATGGAGCCATTGATTTATTATATGTCCCGTCTCCGGAAAATATCCCAAAATAGGAAAACTCCCCGAGTAGGGCTCGAACCTACAACAACTCGGTTAACAGCCGAGTGCTCTACCATTGAGCTATCGAGGATCATCTTTTTGAAAGCAGATACCTTCAAAACTGTATACCGACTACAGATCTCTCTGTATTATAACATCTTTCCGCTGCTTTTTGCAACCAGCTTCCCGTTTCTTTTGGATAAGCCTTCGACCTATTAGTGACAGTCAGCTCCATGCGTTACCGCACTTCCACCTCTGCCCTATCTACCTCATCGTCTCTAAGGGGTCTTATGTGATTCCTCACGGGATATCTCATCTTAAGGGGGGCTTCACGCTTAGATGCCTTCAGCGTTTATCCCTTCCAAACTTGGCTACCCGGCTATGCCACTGGTGTGACAACCGGTGAACCAGAGGTTCGTCCAGCCCGGTCCTCTCGTACTAAGGCCAGCTCCTTTCAGATATCCTACGCCCGCGCCGGATAGGGACCGAACTGTCTCACGACGTTCTGA